>JAEEGH010011729.1_pt1 | contig 19824 bp, 19 predicted proteins | sample 9134181 | NCBI WGS metagenome assembly JAEEGH01 (sample SAMN16246544, study PRJNA631951) | gut metagenome | biome: gut microbiome; feature: rumen; material: DP-attached | host: Bos | place: Iran: Karaj | collected 2018-10 | reverse complement strand
TGGCGTAGAGACCACAAAGAACGGTCTTCTGCAGAAAGCGGAAGCCCGCAAAAAAGTGATGGCTCTGTCCGAGAAATACGGCCTCGCGGTCGATCCGGACGCCCTCATCGAGGACATCACCGTCGGCATGCAGCAGAGGACGGAGATCCTCAAGATGCTGTACCGCGACAACGAGATCCTCATCTTCGACGAACCGACGGCCGTTCTGACGCCGCAGGAGATCGAAGAACTCATGCACATCATGAAGAATCTGGCGGCGGAAGGCAAGAGCATCCTGTTCATCTCCCACAAGCTGAACGAGATCATGGAGGTCGCCGACCGGGTCACCGTCCTGCGCAAGGGCAAGTACATCGGCACGGTGGACGTCGCGAACACCACGAAGGAAGAGCTGTCCCGCATGATGGTCGGCAGAGACGTGGAGTTCCAGGTGAAGAAAGAGCCGAGAACGCCGGGCGAAGAGATCCTGAAGGTCGAACACCTGACAGTTCCCTCGAAAGTCCACAGCAACAACGCGGTCAAGGACGTTTCGTTCTCGGTCCGCCGCGGCGAGATCGTCTGCATCGCCGGTATCGACGGCAACGGCCAGACGGAACTGGTCTACGCGCTCACCGGTCTGGAGAAGCCTTCCTCGGGCAAGATCACGATGCTGGGCAAGGACATCACCCATGCCCCGATCCGTCAGCGCAGCGTGGACGGCATGAGCCACATTCCCGAAGACAGACACAAGCACGGTCTGGTCCTGGACTACTCGCTGGAATACAACGAAGTGCTCCAGACTTACTTCGAACCCCGCTTTACCCACAACGGATTCCTCGATAAGCCCGCCATCCGCAAATACGCGGAAAAGCTGATCGAAGAGTACGATATCCGTTCCGGACAGGGCCCGATCACGAAAGCCCGCAGCATGTCCGGCGGCAACCAGCAGAAGGCGATCATCGCCAGAGAGGTCGACAGAGATCCCGAACTGCTGGTGGCGGTCCAGCCCACGAGAGGTCTGGACGTGGGCGCCATCGAATCCGTCCACAAACAGCTGGTCGCCCAGCGTGACGCCGACAAGGCGGTGCTGCTGGTCTCCCTGGAACTGGACGAAGTCATGAGCGTGCCCGACCGCATCCTCGTTCTGTATGAAGGCGAGATCGTCGGCGAGCTCGATCCGAAAGAAACTACCGTAGAAGAGCTGGGCCTGTACATGTCCGGCGCGAAGAGACAGTAAAGGAGGACGCCATGAAAAAGTTTTTAAAGAGCGAAGGCGGTCAATCCTTTATCGCCTCCATCCTCTGCATCATCCTGGGACTTCTGATCGGCTACGTCGTTCTGCTGTTCATCGCCCCGAAGGGCGCAAGCACGGCCATCGGCGTCATCATCAAGAATTTCCTGTATTATCCCAGCAGCGTTGCCCGCATGAAGTACTTCGGCAACACGCTGGTCAAGACGGCGCCGCTGCTCATGTGCTCGCTGTCCATCCTGTTCGCGTATAAGGTCGGCCTGTTCAACATCGGCTGCTCCGGCCAGTACACCGCGGGCACCTGCGCCGCGCTGTTCCTGGCGCTGGGCGCCGGCATGCCCTGGTGGGTGTGCGTCATCGCCGCCATGGTCTGCGGCGCGCTGCTCGCGGCCATCTCCGGCATCCTGAAGAGCTACGCGAACGTAAACGAAGTCATCTCCGGCATCATGCTGAACTGGATCATGCTGTATTCGGCGAACATGATCCTCACGAAGGTGAAGGAATCCACGTCGCCCTATACGTTCACGCTGTCCAGCACGAACACCGGAGCCGTCATTCCCGGCCTCGGCCTGGGCAAACTGTTCTCCAATAACGCCTATATCACGATCGCCGTTCCTCTGGCCATCCTGATCGCCGTCGCGATCTGGGTGCTGCTGGAAAAGACGACGTTCGGCTATGAGCTGAGAGCTACCGGCAACAACAAGAACGCGGCAAAATACGCCGGCATGAACGAAAAGCGCAACATCATCGTCACCATGATGATCGCGGGCGCTCTCGCAGGCCTGGGCGGCGCGTTCCTGTATCTGACCGGTTTCGAACAGTGGCAGTGCACGCAGTCCTCCGTTCCGGCCATGGGCTTCAACGGCATCTCTGCTGCCTTCCTTGGCGGACTTTCCCCGATCGGGTCCATCTTCAGTTCGTTCTTCATCCAGCACATCACGGCGGGCGGCGCCTACGTGGACAAGTCCATGTACAGCGCGCAGATCTCCGACCTCATCACGTCCGTCATCATCTACCTGTGCGGCTTCGTAGGCTTCCTGAAGCTCATGCTGAAAAAAGCCGGCGATAAGAAGGAAGGAGGCGCAAAGAAATGATACTGCTTCTGCAATACACCATCATCTTCGCTGCCGTACTCACGCTGGTAGCCATCGGCGGGTGCTTCTCGGAGCATTCCGGCGTCATCAATATCGGCCTGGAAGGCATCATGGTCATGGGCGCCCTCGGCGGCGCGCTGGTCATGCGCTTCTCGAACTATCCCGCGGGCGGAAGCGCGTTTGCGCTCATCCTGCTCACGATCCTGGCGGCCGTGGTCTTCGGTATGGTCTACTCGCTGCTGCTGGCTGTCGCCTGCATCAACTTCAAAGCGGATCAGACCATCATCGGCATCGCCATGAACATGCTGGGCACAGCCGCGGCGACCGTTATCGTCAAGGCCATGAACACCCGCATCAACCCGGACAACGTCTCCTCTACGATCCAGTACATCGATCAGAAAAAGGCGTTCCTGGTGAATCTGGGAGGATTCGAATTCAACTGGTTCATGCTGGTCACCGTCATCCTGCTGGTCTGTTCGTACGTGCTGCTGTACAAGACCCGCCTGGGTCTGCGCCTGCAGGCCTGCGGCGAACATCCCCAGGCGGCGGCATCCGTCGGTATCTCCGTGTATAAGATGCGCTACATCGGCGTCATCATCTCCGGTTTCCTGGGCGGCCTCGGCGGCATCGTATACATCACGTCCGGCGTGTCCGAGTGGAAATTCGAGAACGGCGTCGCAGGCTTCGGCTTCCTCGCTCTGGCCGTTATGATCTTCGGCCAGTGGAAGCCCCATAGGATCGCGCTGTCCGCGCTGCTGTTCGGCCTGTTCCGCGCGCTGTCCAACGTATACATGGGATTCGACTTCCTGGCGAAGCTGAACATCCCCAGCGGCATCTACAACATGCTGCCGTACATCATCTGCCTCATCGTGCTGGCCCTCACGTCCAAGAAGTCCAGAGCGCCGAAGGCGGAAGGCATCCCCTACGACAAGGGTATGCGGTAAACCGGTACTGCGGGCGGCCGTATCGGCCGCCCTTGTTTCATAAGCGGAATCCGGGATCGGACAAAAACTCAGAAAAGAGGAAAATTGTTACTTCAAATCTTTTTATCGTTCTTTAAGGTGGGCCTGTTCACCATCGGGGGCGGCTATGCCATGCTCCCCATCATCCAGGAGGCCGTCTGCCATGAAAAGGGCTGGCTGACGGACGAGGAATTCCTGGATTCCATCTCTCTCACCAATTCGCTGCCCGGGCCTCTGGCGACGAACTGCGCGACCTTCATCGGCTACCGGCTGAAGAAGGTGCCCGGTTCCATCGCGGCCATCCTGGGCACGATCTGCCCGTCGATCATCATCATCCTGCTGATCGCCATGATCTTCAACACCGCCATGGATAACCAGTACGTGCAGGCGTTCTTCCGGGGCGTCGGCCCCGCGGTGTTCGCGCTCATCGTATCCGCGGTGTACAAACTGGCGAAATCCGCGAAGATCCTGGAGGACAAGCTGGCGCTGATCGTAGCGGTCGCGTCGTTCGTCCTGATCGGTTTCCTCGGGGTCACGCCCATCCTGATCGTGATCGCGGCAGCCGTGATCGCCCTCGTCGCGGACAGCATCCGCAAGACGAACGCGGCCAAGAAGGAAGGGGGTACAGACGATGGATCTCATTCTTAGGATGTGCCTTGCCTTCATCAAGATCGGCGCGTTCTGCTTCGGCGGAGGATACGCGGCGGTCGGACTGATCGAAAACGAAGTCGTCAAAGCCATGGGCTGGCTGACGGCGGAACAGTATATCAACATCATCGCCATCGCGGAGATGACCCCCGGACCCATCGCGGTCAACACGTCCACGTTCGCCGGGTACCTGATGGCTGGCCCCATCGCAGGCATCCTGTGCACGCTGTCGGTCATCCTCATCCCGAGCTGCCTCGCGCTGCTGACGGCGTTCTTCTTCGAAAAGGTGAAGAACAACCCGAAGGTGCAGGTAGCGGTCAAGGGCATACGGCCGGGCGCCATCGGCATCATCGCGGCGGCGGGCATCTCCATCGCCAAGAGCGGCTTCCACGACTACTGGTCCGCGCTGTTCTTCGCGCTGGCGGCGTTCATCATTTTCAAACTGAAGAAGAGCCCCATCATCGCGCTGCTCTCCTGCGGCGCTCTGGGCGTCGTTTTGTATGGCTTCATCCTGTAAGGTCCACTTTGGAGACAATCTGGAATACATGAAGACTCTTGCAGACGGGTCGATCGATTTCATCTACGTCGACCCGCCTTTTTTCTCTGCGGCGGATTACTATACCCGCAAGGGAAAAAGCGCCTACGGCGACCGCTGGAAGGGCGGTATGGACGAATACCTGGGCATGCTGAGACCCCGGCTGGAGGAGATGAAGCGCCTGCTGAAGGACACCGGCACCATCGCGGTCCATCTGGACTGGCACGCGGTGCACTACGTCAAGGTGATGGCGGACGGCATCTTCGGCGCCGGCAATTTCGTGAACGAACTGATCTGGGCCTACAAGTCCGGCGGCGCTACGGGCCGTCACTTCGCCCGCAAGCACGATACGATCCTCGTGTACGCGAAGGGGCATGATTACTATTTCCACGCGCAGAAGGAACGCTCCTACAACAGGGAAGGGCGGCCGTATCGCTTCAAGGGCGTGGAGGAATTCAAAGACGAAGACGGTAAATGGTACACCATGGTCAATCGAAAAGACGTCCTGACCGTCGACATGGTGGGCAGGACGTCCTCGGAACGGACGGATTACGCGACGCAGAAGCCCCAGGCGCTGCTGCAGATCCTCTTGGACAGCCTGTGTCCGCCGCAGGGCTTTTGCGCGGACTTTTTCGCGGGTTCCGGCACGCTGGGCGCCTGCGCGCTGGAGAGCGGACTGGACTGCCTGCTGTGCGATTCCAGCAGGGAAGCGGTAGACACCATCCTGGACAGGCTGGGGATGTTCGTGGAAGAGGTGTAGTTTAAAGACCGGTAAGGATACCGATCATCAGGGGCACGAGCATGGAGATGACCGTGCCGACCAGAAGACCATAGAGCACGATGCTGTTGTCGCCGGAAACGGTGGCGCAGGCAACGCAGGACTGAATGGTAGCAGTTCCGCCGACCGCAACGACTTCGGGACGGCGGAATTTTTTTATGAGCGCGGGCATGATGAAGATCGCCAGGATCTCCCGGCTGACACAGTAGACGAACGTGGCGACGGACAGGGCAGGGCTGTAGGCGTAGACCAGACCCGTGGACAGGGAATACCAGCCCATGCCGGAGGCGCAGATGAGGGCGTCCTTCGCTGTGACCGGAAGAAAGGCGGACGTCAGCACTGCCGCCAGCAGGGAACCCGCCACAGTCGAGGCACAGTACAGAAGGGCTTTGGCGGAGATCCTCTCGCCTTCGCCGTCCCGGTACTGGGCGCCGATGCCGATGGAGATGGCGAAGACCATGGCGTACAGCGTATAGATGACGATATCGGATTCGACCGGCGCAAGGAAGACCAGCAGTCCGGCGCGTCCACAGGCGAATCCTGCGATCAAAACCGCGAGAAGGATAAGGATCATCATCGTGCGTCCTCCTCGCCGCTACGGGGCGATTTTCGGCCTTCCAGGACCATTCTGAGCAGCAGGGTCAGGATAAAGGAACCCGCCATGGCGGCGAGACAGAGCAGCAGACCGGTCAGGCCCATGGACGTCATGGACGAAGCGATGGCCGGGTCCGCTCCCAGCTGGTGACCCAGCAAAAACAGGATGACCAGCAGGCAAGCCGTCTGGAAGCGGCCGCGGGACGCGCTCTTCGAGGAAAAGTTCGTTTTATAGCCGAGCGCGATGCCTGCGCCCATGATGGCGATATAGATGAGAAGGATCTTCATGCTGCCGTCCTTTTCTTGTTAGAGATCCAGTTCGCTTTCTCCGTCTCCCTGGCTCATGTGCCAATGCTCTGCACCGATCAGGTCTTTTTCGGAAACGGAAGGGTCGAGGGACTTTGCGATCACGATCGTTCCCTGGCCTTTCTGCGGCACAAAGCCGTAGCGGCGGAACACCTCGTCGTATTTTCCGTATCCGGCGCTGCAGACGACGGCGTAGGCCGCTTCGTTCTTTCTGCAGTACGCGATGACGGCTTCGGCGAGGGCGGAGATCGCTTCTATGTTGTCCGGGTCGGTGAAATTCTCCGTGACGCAGACCATTGGCTTGCCGTTCGCGACGCTCTGCCGCAGGATCAGGTAGCCGGCAGGTCCTTCGCTGTCAGAGAGAAGGATCGTCTGGTAAGAACGGTCCGGTCTTTCGTCGTAGCGCCAGCGCAGATACGTCATATCCCGGACGATCAGGTTTTCGAATTTGTCCTGATACCTCTCCCAGAGTTCTCCCGCTTCGGGCGGCACTCTGCCGAACGTCTGTACGCGGTAGTTCTTCAGCGCATGCAGGCCGGACCTTTTCAGATCCGTCGCAATGCGGAAGCACAGGTTTCCCATCTTGCCCAGGACTCTGCTGTGCGTCTTCGCTTCGATCTTGCGGCTGATATCGGACGGGAACACGTATACGCTGCGGGGATACAGCGTCGTCCAGCCGAACTTCTGATAGGCGGGGTAGGAATTTTTGTTCGCGAAGCCAAGCACGACCTGCACGCCGTGTTTTTCGCCCTGGCGCAGGGAATTCTCCGTCATGGTGCGGAAGATGCCCTGGCGCTTGTAGTCCGGATGGGTCATGGACTTGACGGAATGCGCCGCCTTCACGATGCGGTCTCCCAGTTTCAGGTCGAAGGGGATCAGCCCGTCGGAGGCGATCATCTTGCCGCCGGCATCCCTGTCGCGCATGACGAACATCATGTTGCCGCCGGGCGGGTCGTAGGGATCGTCGTCGAACAGCCAGCGGTACATGCTCTGGTTCGGATTGGCTCCCGCGCCGAACGAGAGCACGCTCAGCTCTTCGAATTCGTCGAATTCAGTTGTCAGGTCGATCGCGCGGATCGTTCTGTTGCTTTCCATAGTTCGCTGTGATATGAGAAGGCCGCCCGGCAGGGCCGGACGGCCGTTCGTCTGCTTGTGCGGATCAGTGCTTGAGTTCGATGACGATGGACGTCGCTTCGAAGTTGGTGGAATCCTTGTAAGTGCCGTAAGCTACGATCATGTCTCCTGCGGCCAGCGCGGAGAAGCTCATGGTCTTGCCGGTCTCGCTGTTCAGGATGGACGCAGCCTTCTTGCAGTTGATGTACGTCAGCTTGCCGTCCTTCAGAACGGTCAGGACGCGGTTGTTCGGGTCGACGGCCAGGATCTCGGCGGTCAGCTTGTCAGCTGCCGGCGTAGCGGTCTTCTTGAGGGTCACTTCGGTGATGACGCCGGCGGTGACGATGACGGAGACCTCGTCGCCCGGGTTGATGGTATCGAGTTTGATGGCGGTCTCGCCGGTATCGCCGGTGAACGCCGCAGCGCCGGTATCGAGGATGTAGGTGGCGCTGGTGCCGTCTTCGCCCTTGATGGTCCAGGTCGTGTCGCTGATGGTGCGGGTGATGATGGTCAGCACGCCGGCCATGGTCGCGTCTTTGCCCTGGGTCGCGATCGCGGTGACTTCGCCGCCCTTGATCGTAACTTTGATGTCTTCGCCTTCGCTCAGACGGTCGACGGTGATCTTCAGGGAACCTCTCTTGATCGTGGGCATATCGGCCAGATCCATGTAGAGGACAGCGTCGGCTTCGTTCTCTTCCTTCACGGCCATCGTTACCGTCGTATCGTATTTGACGGCGCCTACCTTGCCGCTGATGGTGTATTCCTTCGTGTTGGAGACGACTTCCTTCACGGTGCCTTTCTCGAGCTTCATCGTGATGAACGCGCCTTTGGTGAGGTCCGTGAACGCGACTTCCTTGCCGTCCTGGGTGATCGTCGCGCCGGTGAGGGTGTAGGCTCCGGATTCCTTGGTGTACAGGTCGGTGACCTTGATGGAGACCGTATTGGTGGAGACGGTATTCAGCAATCCCTGCTTATACGTGACGTTCGCTTCGTCCGTAACGGCTGCGGTGACCGCCTTGCCTTCTTCGCTGAGCTGAAGTTTGATATTATCGCCTGCATAGGTGGAGGAGAGCGACTTCTCTGCGCCGTTGACGGTGGACTTCATCGCAGCGTCTCTGGGGTAGCTGCGGTAGATGCCGTCGAAGCCGCGGAGGATGATCTCGGTATTGCTGATGGAAGACAGGATGCCTTCGGCCGTTTCCAGACCGAGGTAATCGTCCAGCTTCAGCTTGATGTTTTCCTTCTCGAGATAGTCGAGGATGTTGCAGAGCATCGTGGCGAAGACGCCGCGGGTGACGCTGGCTTTCGGCGTGAAGTTGCCGTTCGTGTCGCCGCTGACGATCTTCATCTCGGTGAGCAGGGCAACGCTGCCCAGGCACTTGGACGTGATATCTGCCGCGTCTTTATACTCCAGTTCGGTCTTTTCGAGCTTCGCAGCCTCGTCCGCCTTCTGGATGGCTCTCACCATGTAGACGGCCAGGTTCTGCTTGGGCATTTCCGCGCTGAACGTGATGTTCTTGAGCTCGGCTTCCGTGATGATGTCTGCCGCCATGCAGATCGCGATCTGCTTGTTGGCCCAGGAAACGTCGGATTCTTTTTCGACGGTGGGGCCGTAATCTTTATAGATCTCTTCCTTGGCGGCGTCCTTCAGGTCGTACAGATTGGCCAGCATGACGAAAGCTTCCGCTGCCGTAACGGTCTTGTCCGGTTTGATGGTGCCGTCGGCGTAGCCTGCCATGATACCTTTTTCGACCAGCTTTTCCATATAGGGCTTGGACCAGTGATCTTCCAGATCGGTGAATCCGTCCGCGAAGGCGGGGACGACCGACGAGAAGAGCAGGGCCAGCGCCGCGATGAGGGTGATGATCTTTCTCGTAGTGCGCATTGTGACTTCCTCCTTGTTGCAAGTAGATCTCTAATTTCAATCGTATCTATTATATACCACTGTCACAGTATAATGTATATATTTTTGAAAAAGTTTGCAGAAAAACACAAGAAGTGGTGGTTTTCGATGGTTGACAGAAGATGGTTATACGGAGACATAAGAAAACCCCGGGCCGTTTTGCGGTCCGGGGTTCGTTGGTGCGCCATACAGGACTCGAACCTGTGACCTCCTGCACGTCAAGCAGGCGCTCTAACCAACTGAGCTAATGTCGCGTATTTGAAGTGAACATGAACATATTAGCGTAAGTGAAAGAGAAATGCAAGCACTTTTTCGTGAAAACGGTTCATTCAAACAGACTTTCCCGGGAGAGGAAGCGGTCGAAGGCCGCCTGACCGCCGGGGACCAGGGGCAGGCAGGAATAATCGTACCCTGTGATTGCCCAGGGGGTGTTCACGTCCAGCACCAGGAAAAGGGTATGCTCTTTGTCGTCCAGATAATACTTCTGATCCTTCGCGAGACCCGGGAATCTCGTGATCTTCACTTCCGTTTCCGCGAGTCCTTCCGGGTGGCCGGAATACCCGTCGTCCATGTAGACTTCGTTCGCGTTTTCATACAGGTACTGCTTCGTCAGACCGTCCAGGCAGGACAGGGCGTCCGCGCCGCCTTCGACGAACGCGGTGATGGGGATCTCTTTTCCCGTATTCAGATCCAGGTTCAGGGTCTCGCAGTCCGTAAAGCTCGCGCTGGCGGAAGACGTTTTCTCTGCGCCGGGCAGGGCGTAACGCGAGCGGCAGACGACGGCGACGGACAACACGTTGCCGCTGTTCGCGGTCATCTGCGTGTGGACGTATCGATACACGCAGTTTTCGCTGCTCAGTCCCTGATCGAGAGCAGCCCGCATGCCCTGGGCGTCGGGCAGATATTCCTCTGCGCAGAACGATTCGACAAGGCTCCGGATCTTTGCGTTTACCGCGTCTTCGATCTTTTTATCCTTCAGCCCGCGCACCGTCAGGCAGTCGGCGTACAGCGCGTCGGTATCGGTCAGGATGGTCAGGTCGGGCTGCAGGCGGTTGTCCTCCGGTCCCGCGCCGGCGGCGGAGGCGTTTCCTTCGGCCCAGCCGCCCTCCGGGGTTGCGCCTTCTCTGTCGGACAGAACTTCTTCGGCGTACTTCGCGTCGACTTCCATGTTGGGCACGTAGCCTTTTTCCGCGGCCAGCGCCTGGCCCAGGGGCCACGCGCACCACTGCGCCAGCTGGCCCGCGGGAGATTCTTCTTCTCCGCCGCGGATGACGGCGCAGGCCTGGGAGATGAAAGGATAGGCGCCGCTTTGAATGTTTGCGGCGCTGGCTTCGCAGCCGTCTACGGCAAGGATCTTCAGATCCGTATCTTTATATTGCTGCAGCACGGCGCTCAGATACCCGCAGCCGATGGCGCCGGCGGATCCGTCGAAGTTCGCGGCGACTTCCGCGCTCTCGCCCATGGAACCTTCCTTCGTCTGCACCGGTGCGGGGACGAGCGAGGCGCTGTCCGCGACAAAAGCGGTGAGCCCCGCGAAGTCGGAAAAGCCTTCCGGACGGTAGAAGGGGACGACAGGTCCTTCCTTCCCGCCTAATTCGCTCCAGTCTGTCACGGCGCCTGTGTAGACGTCCCGCAGCTGCTGCGCGGTGAGGGAGTCCACGGGATTGTCCGGGGTCACGAAAAATACGAACGCTTCGTTCAGTACGGGATAGCACGCCAGGGTGACGCCTTCGGCGTCCGCCAGGCGGACCTGCTGTTCGTTCGGAAGGAAGCAGAAGATGAGATCGGCGCTGCCGAAGATCAGATCGGAATAAGCGAGATCGGAGACGGTACAGAGAACGCTGCGGGAGGCTTCCGCTTCGCCGGTGTCCAGCATGCGGGCCGCGGCAGCGGTATAGTAGGGAAGGAAGGCGGCCGTTCCTTCGATGACGGGCCAGTGCTCCTCTTCGACTTCCACGGCGTACAGGTCTTCGTCGGTGATCTCGGGGACGATGGGGTCTGCTGTTTGTGCGCATGCGCAGGCGGCGAACATCATGGCGATGATGATCACGGCGCACAGCAGTTTCTTCATTTAGAAATACCCCCTATATCTGTCAAAAAAGTTGCGAACATTTGTTTACAACAACAATATCCTGTGTTATATTAATTATAGATTAGAGAAAGCATTTCGTCCATAGAAAAGGAGCACCAAGATGAGCGGTCTTTCAGAAAGAGAACAGCGTATCCTGGAGTATATGCGGGAATATGTGGCAAAGTGGGGGTATCCGCCCACGGTCCGCGACGTAGCGGGCGCGCTGGGCATCAAATCCACGTCCACCGTCCATAAGAGCATCGCCGCGCTGGAGAAAGCCGGCGCGATCAAGAAGCAGGCGGGCAAACGCCGCGCCCTGGATATCGTGGGCAGCGAACCCGCGAAAACGCCGTCCGCTGCGGAGGATAGAGACGATATCGTCGACCTGCCCGTCATCGGCCGCATCGCGGCAGGCACGCCCATCCTGGCGGAGCAGAACATCGAAGACAGTTTCCCCATGCCCAGCCGCTTTATCGGCAAGGGTACGAATTTCATGCTGACAGTCCACGGACAGTCCATGATCGAAGCGGGCATCTTCGACGGCGACTACATCCTCGTGCAGCAGCAGGACACCGCCAGCAACGGAGACATCGTCGTCGCGATGATCGACGGCATGGAGAGCGAAGCGACGGTCAAGGCGTTCTACAAGGAAAACGGCCACATCCGGCTGCAGCCCCGCAATTCCGAGATGGAGCCCATCATCGTCGACGACTGCAAGATCATCGGCCTCGTCAAGGGCGTGTTCCGGTATCTGCATTGATAAAAAAGTGCAAAGAACTTGAAATTTGTGCTTGACAGGGCATTTTTGCCCCTGTATACTGTTTGAGTATTAAGCAGAAGTCCGCTTCTCACCTCAAGGTTTGCTGAAGAGGTTCACAACGATTATCGTCCCTGTACGGGGTGATTTTTGGAGCGGAACGATGCGTCCGCTCATTTTTTTTACGGAGGACAGAGCAATTAGCAAGGAAAGCCTGATCAACGAAGAAATTCGTGCCAAAGAGGTCCGCTTGATCGACGCGGAAGGAACCCAGGTGGGCATCGTCCCCATCGCCGAAGCGCTGGCAAAAGCTGCCGAAGCGAATATGGACCTGGTCAACATCTCTCCCAACGCGGCTCCGCCCGTCTGCCGCATCATGGATTACGGAAAATTCCGCTATGAGCAGCAGAAGAAGGAGAAGGAAGCCCGCAAGAAGCAGAAGACCATGGAGGTCAAGGAAATGCGCCTTGGCATCTTTACCGAGGAACACGACCTGGAAACGAAGGCCAAGCTGGTCTCCAAGTTCCTGGAAGGCGGCGACAAGGTGAAGATCAGCATGCGGTTCCGCGGCCGCGAGATGGGTTACGTCAAAAAAGGCGAAGAGACCATGCTCAACTTCGCGGGGCTTTTCGCGGAACTGGGCAACCTGGAAAAAGCGCCGAAGCTCGAAGGCCGCAATATGTCCATGATCCTGGCGCCCAAGTCCGAACGCGAAAAGGAAAAGATCGCGAAGGCTAAGAAACTGGCAGCCGAAAAGGCCGCTGCCGAGAACGCTCCGCAGGAATAATGCGCGTACGCTAACAGATAACAGGAAGGAAGAATACCATGGCAAAGAACAAGATGAAGTCCCACAGAGGGGCAATGAAGAGATTCAAGCTTACCGGTACCGGCAAAGTCAAGAGAAACAAGGCCTATAAGAGCCATATTCTTACCAAGAAGACCGCCAAGAGAAAAAGAGGTCTTCGTCAGTCCACGATCCTGGGTCATGCCGACCACAAGCGGATCAAGAGCGTATTAGTAGGTAAGTAGGAGGTAAGATACAATGGCAAGAGTTAAGAAGGGCATGAACGCCAAGAGAAAGCATAAGAAGATCCTGAAGCTGGCAAAGGGCTTCTACGGTTCCAAGCACAAGATCTTCTCCGCAGCGAACCCCGCAGTTATGAGATCTCTGCGCAGCGCTCAGATGGGCCGCAAGCTCAAGAAGAGAGAATACAGAAGACTGTGGATCGCCCGCATCAACGCAGCGGCGAGAGCCAATGACATCTCCTACAGCAGACTGATGAACGGTCTGAAGAAGGCCGGTATCGAAGTCAACAGAAAGATGCTGTCCGAAATGGCCATCCACGATCCCGCAGGCTTCACCAAGATGGTGGAATCCGCTAAGGCTGCGCTGTAAGCCTTCCTGAATCAAGATCAGATCATCCCTCCGGACATTCCGTTCGGAGGGATCTTTTTTCACCGTTTCCATGAGTACCATCAACCCCGTAAAAAGTGAAGAACAGCGCACCTACGTGCGCAAGATCCTGGCGATCACGCTGCCCATCGCCCTGCAGAATCTGCTGGGCTGCGCCATGGGCATCGTCGATACCGCCATGGTGGGCAGAATGGGCGTCGCGCCTCTGGCCGCCTCCGGCGCGGCCTCCATGGTGGCGATCATCCTGTTCAATTTCATGTACGGTTTTCTGAGCGGCGCCGGGGCGTTTCTCTCCCAGTTCTGGGGCATCCGCGACCTGAAGACCATACGGCAGGTCCTGGGCATCATCTACCGTTCCGCGGTCGTCGTGGCGCTTCTGTTCACTGTGATAGGCGAACTGTTCGCGCCGAAGATCATCTGGCTGATCGACCGCAACCCCGAAGTCATCGATCTGGGCGTGCAGTATCTGCGCGTCATCGCGCCGTCCTACGCGCTGGCGATGATGAGCTACAGCTTCCTGACCGCATCCCGCTGCGTGCAGAAACTGAAGGCCTGCACGGCGATCGACGTCTGCGCCATCCTGCTGAACTCGCTGTTCAATTACATGTTCATCTGGGGCAAATTCGGCGCTCCCGCCTGGGGCATCAAAGGCGCGGCGTTCGCGACGGTGCTGTCGAGGATCTTCGAATTCGCCGCGCTCGCCATCTATTGCTATGCTGTCAAAGATCATCCGCTGGCGTTCCGCAGCTTCTCCGAGCTGTCCGGCTACACCGCGGAATTCCGCAACCGCGTCATCAAGACCGCGATCCCCGTCGGTCTGTCCGACGGCCTGTGGGGCGTCACCTGCACGGTCTATCTGTCCGTCTACGGCCTGATCGGCACCGCTGCCGTGGCCGCAGCGCAGGTCATCAACATTGTGAACGAATGCTTCCAGTCCGTGTTCTACGGCGTAGGCAGCGCAGCCGCGGTCCTGATCGGCGAGCAGCTGGGACAGGGCGATCTGAAGCGGGCGAAGAAGTCGGCCGTGGAATTCCAGTGGACCGGCGTCATCCTGTCCCTGATCCTGTCGCTGGTCATGTACCTGATCAGCCCCATGATCATGGGCTTCTACCGTTTCGACGCCGCGACGAACGAAGTGCTGCTGTCCGGCCTGAACGTCACGGCCTGGACGATACTCCTGCGCATGATGTGCTATATCGTCATGTGCGGCATCCTGCGTCCCGGCGGGGATACGAAGTTCCCGATGATCGTCGACCTGGTCGTGAACTGGGTCATCATCATCCCGGCGATGTTTGCGGCCGTCCTGCTGTTCCACGCGGGTCTTGCGATGGCGATGTTCCTCTGCTATCTGGGCGAGGGCATCAAGTGGCTGCTCTGCTATCTCCGCTACCGCAGCGGCGCGTGGCTGAACGTCCTGACCGGCGTCGAGGCTATGCAATAAGGCCCGTTTGTGGTATAATTCCTTATTGTTTATGATAAGAATCTTCGAAGATCTGCCGGTAGACGCGGGATTTACCTGCAAACCGGCGGACGGAAAAGTCTATAGGGCGGACCTTCTGAAAAAGGCTCCCGTCGTGCGGCTCAGCCTGGTGCACGGCGCGTCTGTCGCCGTGATCCGCAGCATCGATCCCGCCGGCGCGCCCGGTTTTCGCGCGGATATGGACGAGGACTTTCTGGACGTCTACGACGCGGACGGGGCCGTTACGGATCTTCCCGGCGTCTATCTGACGACGACGCACGGAGACTGCGTTCCCATCTGGGTCTGTGACCCTGTCAAAGGGGCCGTCGGACTGGCTCACGCGGGCTGGCGCGGCACGCTCGCGGGCATCGCGGGCAGCCTGGTGCGGACCATGGCAGCCGCTTACGGAAGCGATCCCGCGGATCTGCGGGCGGTCATCGGTCCGGGCATCGGCGCCTGCTGCTTCGAGGTGGGTCCGGACGTGGCGGAAGCCTTCACGGACCGGTTCTACTGGGCGGAAGACTACGTTTACGCTTATCCGGATGCCCGCCCCCACGTGGACCTGAAAGGGATCAACGCGGAACTGCTGACGCTGGAAGGCGTGACCGGCATCGAGATCTCGCCCCGCTGCACCTGCTGCGAACCGGAACGGTTCTGGTCGCACCGTCGAAGCGGCGATAAGACGAGGATGCTGGCATTTATCGAAAAGAGGAAAGAATGAGAGACGATTACGGATATAACGATAATAGTAAAAAGCCCAGGAAAAGCGGCAAATTCATGTCGCTCATGGTCCGGTACAACAAGATCCTCTGGGTGCTGCTTATCGCGGTGGCGATCTATTCCGGGCGCGGTACGCTCAGCAATACGATCAATACGTTCCGCAACTGGGAGGAGATCCAGGCAGCGAAGGGCGACGTCATCCTGGTGCAGCATCTGTTCATCCGCGACCGTTTTTACCAGGAGGACCCTGAGAACTATTCCGAGGCCGTGATCCTGGACGGAGGCACCTACTACCATAATCTGCGGGAAGGCAGCGACATCACGCTGGAGCAGGAGAAGTTCGAGTTTAAAAACGGCGACGTCTACAGGCATATCACCATTCCCTACGTCCAGAGCATCGATATCATGGACGTAGAAACGCTCAAGATGTTCACCGGATTCAAATATAAGAACGGCAGCGCCTATTATTATGACACTGCGAAGCAGGAATGGGCAAAGATCGGCATGCTGCGCGGCGGTACGGCCCTCCCGGAGAATACGCTGGTCTATCTCATCTTCGACGACGCCCATTACGTTCTGTTCGATCAGCTGTACGCCTTCGACGAAGCGGACGACGGCGTGTATTTCGCGAACAGCGAAAGAGTGCCGGTCGCGCATACGGTCCAGCAGGGCGGCGGATGGTATATCATCCAGCCGTTCCACATGATCGAGGGATCATCTTACCAGGGATGGTACCTGACGTCTTCCGAACCGCTCGTCGATCTGGAAAGCAGCGACCCGCTGGCAGGTCTCGACGTTTCGGAACAGGAGCTGATCCTGCGGGATCTGGGGCAGGGAAACGGCCTCCACATCCTGTCGGACGGCCTCTACAGCCCGGTTCCGGAAGGATATACACCGAATGGTGAAGCGTATTTTTACCGCAACGACAACGCGGAACAGCTGGATCTGCTGCTGGCAGCGGAGGACAGCGCGTCAGCGCAGGAACTGGCGCAGGTCATCGCGTTCAAGATCGCGCAGAACGTCAACGAATACGGTTATTTCGAGATGCCGGTACAGAATACGAAACTGTATGAAGACTACGGCATCCGCTACGGTTACGCGGATCTGAAGGCGAACGCGGAGATCGGCCAGAAACTGGTGACCGCCGCGGAACGCTTCGGCAAGGGTGGTTTCGAAGACGCGATCCGCGCGCTGGCAGGCTTCTACGCAGCGCGCCTGGAAGAGGGTACGCTGCCCGAATACTGGCATTCCAAAGGCGAGATCAAGACGGTGCCAGCCTCCGCCGACACGAGGAAGGCGGTCGCGCTCTTCCTGAACGCAGCGGGAGAACTGCTGAACGACAGTTCGATCTCTGCCCTGGCAGATTCGATCTGATTTCAAAGATAAGAAAAAAGCCCGGAACTCCGGGCTTTTTGTTTTGCGTTAATTCGGATCTTTCAGGTCCATGGCTTCCGTGAGTTTGATCTCCGGATGCTTCTCCTGATAATAGGAAAGGGTGAACTGGTTCGCGAACAGGATGAGCGGCCGTTCGAAGCGGTCGAATACGAGCCTGCTGCGGGAATCCAGCGTGGACTTGATCTTGTCCTTGTCCGCTTCCAGCACCCAGCGGGCGACGGTGAGCTCCTGCGGGGTCATGCGGACCGGCGCGTTGTACTCGTTCTCCAGACGGTACTGGAACACCTCGAACTGCAGCTGTCCGACGGCGCCGATGTAGATCTCGTTGTATTCGTTATGATAGACCTGGATGGCGCCTTCCTGGGCGAGCTGCTGCACGCCCTTGTGGAACTGTTTGGTCTTCATCGTGTCTTTCGGCGCGACCATGGCGAACAGTTCGGGCGGGAACGTGGGCAGGGGCTCGAAGAAGATCGTCTCCTTGCCGGTGCACAGCGTATCGCCGATCTGGAAATTGCCGGTGTCGTAGATGCCGATGATGTCGCCGGCCTGGGCGGTCTCCACGTTCTCGCGCTCGTTGGCCATCAGCTGCGTGGACTGCGCCAGCTTGATGGGCTTACCCGTGCGGGACAGCGTGGCGGTCATGCCTCTCTGGAACTCGCCGGAGCAGATGCGGAAGAACGCGAGGCGGTCTCTGTGAGCCGGGTTCATGTTGGCCTGGATCTTGAAGATAAAACCGCTGAAGTTGGGGTCCATGGGATCGACCGTGCCGCCGTCCGCCAGCTTGCGGGGACCGGGGGCAGGGGACATCTCCAGGAAGTGCTCGAGGAACGCGGTGACCCCGAAGTCCGCCAGGGCGGACCCGAAGAATACGGGCGTCAGCTCGCCTGCCAGCACGGCTTCCTCGTCCATGGGATATCCGGCGCCTTCCAGCAGCTCCATCTCTTCGCGCAGCGCCTTCAGGTTGAACTGGGTAAGCAGCGCGTCCAGCTGCGGGTCGTCGACGCCTTCCCAGTTCAGTTTGAGCGTCTTCTTTTCCTTGTACAGGTAGACTTCGTTGTTCAGGACGTTATATACGCCCTGGAAGTTCAGGCCGCTTCCGATGGGCCAGGTGACGGCGGTCGCGGGCATGCCTAAAATATCTTCCAGTTCGCCGATGAGTTCCAGCGGGTCGCGGGCCTCGCGGTCCAGCTTGTTCATGAACGTGAACACGGGGATGCCGCGCATGCGGCAGACGGCGAACAGTTTCTTGGTCTGCGCCTCGATACCCTTAGCCGCGTCGATGACCATCACCGCGGAGTCCACGGACGTGAGGATGCGGTACGTGTCTTCGCCGAAGTCGTTGTGGCCCGGCGTATCCATGATGGAGATCACCTTGCCGCCGTATTCGAACTGCATGACGGAACTCGTAACGGAGATGCCTCTCTGTTTTTCGATCTCCATCCAGTCGGACGTGGCGAATTTGCTGTTTCTGCGGGCTTTGACGGTACCCGCTTCCCGGATGGCGCCGCCGTGCAGCAGCAGCTTTTCGGTAAGGGTGGTCTTACCGGCGTCCGGGTGGGAAATGATGCCGAAGATGCGGCGTCTTTCGATTTGTTTTTGTAATTCTTTCGTATCCATAACAACTTATTTTAGCACAGAAGATGCGCATAAGATATAATAGAATCACGATTCCGGAAGGAGAATTTGCAAAATGAAAGAGATTTCCATCAAAGAGATCGAAGGTTTCGCGATCGGTCAGGCGGAAAACCGCGAAGGGGGTACAGGCGTTACAGTCGTGATCTGTAAAGAAGGCGCTCCGGGCGGGCTGGACGTAAGAGGCGGAGGCCCCGCATCCCGGGAGAGCACGCTTCTGAACCCGCTTACCACGCCGAAAGCGATCCATGGTGTCGTGCTGGCAGGCGGCAGCGCCTATGGACTGGACGCGGCCGGCGGCGTCATGAAGTACCTGGAGGAGAGAGGATACGGCTACGACGTAGGTTTTACCACGGTGCCCCTCGTGTGCCAGGCGGATCTGTTCGATCTGAACGTGGGCGATATGCGCTGCCGTCCGGACGGCGCGATGGGGTACGAAGCCTGTCTGGCGTCGGAGAACGGCGGGAATTACAGAGACGGATGCTATGGCGCGGGAACCGGCGCGACCGTAGGAAAGCTGTCCGGCGTGGAAAACGGCATGAAGTCCGGCATCGGCAGTTACGCGGTACAGGCAGGGGACTTCAAGATCGGAGCGATCGTGGCGGTCAACGCCATCGGCGACATCTTCGACGCGGAAACGGGGAAGAAACTGGCCGGTATGCTGGCTCCGGATCACAAGTCCTTTGCCAGCGGAGAAGACCTGATGGTCTCCCGTTATGACGTAGTGAAGAACCGCTTTACCGGACGCAATACGACGTTGGCCGTCGTTCTCTGCAACGGAAACTTCAACACGCAGCAGATGGGCCGCATCGCCGCGATGGCGCAGGACGGCTACGCGAGAAGCATACGTCCGGTGCACACTTCGGCGGACGGCGACAGCATCTACGCGCTGGCAAAAGGCGAGGTAAATGCGGATGTAGACGTGGCGGGCACGCTGGCCGCGAGAGCCGTTTCGAAGGCGATCGCCCGGGCGGTGCTGACAGCGGAGAGTTCCTACGGGTTTACGGCTGAGAAGGACCTGCAATTCTGAATAAAAAGAGCACATGGGGACTGTCCCCATGTGCTCTTTTTGGTGCGGTATAATGGACTTGAACCATCACGGTGTTACCCATACGGCCCTCAACCGTACGCGTCTGCCAATTCCGCCAATACCGCGTGTCAACATTGAAAGTATAGCACCCGCGAAAGGGTTTGTAAAGCGGAAATTTTAATACGCCA
>JAEEGH010011728.1_pt1 | contig 19825 bp, 19 predicted proteins | sample 9134181 | NCBI WGS metagenome assembly JAEEGH01 (sample SAMN16246544, study PRJNA631951) | gut metagenome | biome: gut microbiome; feature: rumen; material: DP-attached | host: Bos | place: Iran: Karaj | collected 2018-10 | reverse complement strand
GTTAGCCTTGCAAACGAAGTTGAAACCTTGGTTGAGCGTGAGTTTGTCGAAGTAAACGAAGTTGTCGCGGGTCCACTCCCAAACGTTGCCAGTCATGTCGTAGAGGCCGAGCTCATTGGGTTGCTTCAGGCCGACAGGGTGAGTTGTGCCATCCGCGTTGTCGGCGTGCCAGGCCACTTCGCCTATAGTGTTGGATCCTGAATATAGGTAGCCCATCGACTTTTGTCCGCCCCGGGCTGCATACTCCCACTGGGCCTCGGTGGGCAGTGCGAAACGCTTGCCAGCCGGCAGCTGGTCGGCGCATATCGCGTTCAGCCTGTCGATGAAGCCACCTTCCTTGACGATATCGTAGTAGTTCACATTGCTGACGGGGTAGGAGTCGCCATTGTTCGACTGTCCTTCGGGTCTCCACCCCATCACAGCGTCCCAAAGCTTGTTGGTCACCTCGACGGGACAGATGTAAAAGTCGGAGAGCGTTCCTGTGACGGTCTTCACTTGGCTTTCATACATATACTCCATCGAGTAATTTCCCCCTTCCACTTTTTTCATAATAAACTCGTCAGAGGAGTTTTTCATCTTGAAGGTGAGCGTCTCTGCGCCCCATTGGTTGTTGTTTGGATTGTCCTTCTTGCAGCCGGCGAGGGTCGCGGCACTGAATACGATGGTGGCGGCAAGCGCCCATGAAATAACAGTTTTCATTGTGATAGGTTTACGCTAATTGTGCAAAGATACAATTTTTGATTAATAAGTCCAAATTGTCAATATTAGTAAATCTAAAATTTTATTATATTTGCCTTGCATTAAAAACTCAAAACCAATGACCACCGAACAATACCGCGAAGAAGGCTTCCGCCTCTACGACGAGGACATCGAAAAAGCCGTAGAATGCCTGAAGAAAGCCGCCGAAGATAAAGACGTCCCCTCAGCCGTCGCCTTGGCAGGCTACTACTACGACGAGGAAGACGATTATGAAACCGCCAAAGAATGGCTTGAAAAGGCTTTCAAATGGAATAAAAAGAGCGAAAAGACTAAGGAGTTCAGCTCATATATCGCCCTCGGACATACGCTCATGGGCCAGATTCTGTATTATGACGAATTCGAGCCCTCCATGGCTTTCATTGAATTTGCCAGAGGTGCAGAACAAGGCAACGCCAATGCCTACGAATATCTTGGATTACTCTTGTATGAAGGCGACTTCACCCATGATGGTAACCCCGACGTAAACGGTGCCCTTGACTATTGGCAAAAAGGCATGGAGGAAGGCGACGAGAGATGCGCCGAGCTCTACAAAGAGCATCAAAATGAAATCATGAACGACCCGCAGGAGATCGACTTCGAGAATGGCGACCATTACCATGGCGACGTGAACGCCGAAGGTCAACCACACGGCGGCGGTCACATGGACTACAACAAAAACGGCTATTACAGCACCTACGACGGCCAATGGAAAAACGGCAAACGCTGCGGCCAAGGACATTACCATGAGGTCAGCAAATCGGGGAGAAGATATGTTTACGACTACAAGGGAGAATGGCTCGACGATAAGGAACATGGCACAGGCACAGCCATGAACAGCAGCGAGAAAGGTGCGCATTGCGCCACCGTTACCGAGACCTATACAGGCGGCTTCCGTGAAGGCAAACGACACGGCTACGGCGTCATCGTCGAAGACAACTTCGACGGCAACTTCAAAGATGGACAAAACCGTTTTGAAGGTGAGTTTGAAGATGGGAAAACCGTTGGTCACGGCAGATGGGAATATGCTAACGGCGACAACTTCGAGGGTGAGTTCTCCGACTACGGCAACAAAAACGGCCATGGTGTTTACACCTTTGCCAATGGACTGAAGTTCGAAGGAGAATGGGAAAAAGGTCATTTCCTGACCGAGAGCTATCAAGCCGATCCATCACAGGAAACCCCTACCCTCTTGATCACCGAGCATCATCATGGCTTCGACTACAATTACACTGGAACGTTCCTGTTTGCAGCCAAGGTGGGACAGATGGACTATGAACAAGCCGCCGTCATCCACAAGGATCAAGATTTCCCCATGAAAGGCGCCTGCCTTAACATCATCGAGGTTACCTCAGATAGTGTGACTTACGAGGTGAAAGCTAATTTCACCAAAGGCACTAATCCTTTCAACGACACCATCCACAAAGGCGAGACCAAAGATTATCAGTTTTACAAGAACAGTACCGCCACCATCTACGATGAGGATTACGACTACTCCATCGAGAGCCGTCTGACAGTGATTTGCAAATAAGATGGAACGGCTTTAGCAGGCCTCCACTTCGATTTCAAAATTCTGAAAAACGATCACTTCACCGGCGGTGATCTTCGCTCTTTTACGGAGCTCCACTTCGCCGTTACGAAGCACCATGACAGCGGTGACCACGTCTTGGGCCTCGGCACCAGAGTAGACCACGTCACAGGCTTTCAGCAAGGAAATCAGTGGAATAAAGTCCTCGCCCTCTCGGAGGGCAAAACGGATTCGGTTCAGTTTCTGCGCCATAATCGTTGTGTTTTGTTGTCGCAAAGATACGCTTTTTTCTCAGACGCACAAAAAAGGCGGCCACCTCAAACGATGGCCGCCTCCCTTGTTCCCTTCATAGAAGAGTTTTAGTTGTATTCGTATGCGAGTCGTACTGCACCCCTATAATAATCGTTTCGATAATCTTTATAGACACTATATTGATCAAACAGGAGAAAATCCACAGAGTAATTCCCTACACGAGAGCATGAATGATAAACGCCTTGGTCGTCATGATCAAACGTAACACTCCCCTGATTATAATGAACCGCACCCGTCACAGGTAAAAAAACCGCTCCGTTGGAGGCTAACTTTTGCCACTCCTCGCTGGTGTAACTGCCCCCATTGTAGCCATTATTTGGAGTATTAATAGCGGAGGGCAGGCTCAGGTCATCAGGCCAAACAAACAGGTCGGGAAACAGGATGACGCCATGAACTTCGTTGACGCTGGCTTTGAGGAACCTCGCGTTCGCCACGCCATTGATGGTGCTGCCATTACGACTCCCAATCACCATATTCCAGTCATTTGATGACAAGGTCTTCCAACCGACCGTATTGTTCGCATTGTCGAGCGTCCCATTGAATTCAGAAAAGTTTTTTGGAGGCTCCATGTAAGTTTCGCTTCCCCTATTTGCATGTTCATGGCTGTCATAATAAGCCCAGTAGAACAAGTCGGTCCAGGCCGTTTGCGTGCTGCTCGTTGCGGTATTGCCGGCCGTGTTGCCCATGCTGACCCATGGGTTTTCGGCAAGGCGCCAGGTGGAGCTGCTGCCTTGGTGCTGCAGGTTGCCGTTGGCGAAGCGCACTTTCTTGTTGTTGGCAACAGTGAAGACACCTGAAGCGGCGCCACCGGGAACGATACAGGTAGTAAAGGTCAAATCACTGCCGTAATTAGTGACAGGGTCACCGGTGAGCAAGGACGTTGAAATGGCGTAAGCCCTAACGTGATATGTGCCTTCGGACAATCCCGTCAGATTAGCGACAAATTTCCCAGTTCCCGAGCCAACTGCAATCCTGCTGTCATCGGTTGTAGGATTCTCGGCCGCGCCCCAGCAGAAGCCCCTTTCGGTGATGGTGGCCTGGGTGGCCACGTTTCCGCCGGCGACGGCTTTGGAGGTACCCAATTCATAAACAGTCTGGGTGGTCACGGTCACCACCGCTTCCATGTTGATGCCAATGCCCGAATTGCTGTACATGTTGTTGGTGATGGCCGGGACGTCGGTCGTCGAAACGTAGTCCTGGATATTGACAGCAGTGCCGGGAGCGGCATCCTGAGGCAGCAGGATCGCCCATTTTTCGGTATTGCTCATGGATTTCAGCTTAATGTTGCCCGTAGTTCCGGTCGGCTGCAGCGTGTTGTTGGCGAAATCCAAGGAGACCTCGTTTTTCATGCCGGTCAAGGTAACTTCGTTTGAGGTGGCCGTGGAAGGCACAAACTTCACCAAGGCGCACTGGTTTTTCAAGATGGTGGAATAAACGCCGCTGGCATCGGTGTATTTCTGCGTGGATGGGCCGTAGGAGAGGATGGGCAGCTTGCTGCTTTGGTTGGCGATGCTCACGGTGTAGGAAGTCGTCCCCGCTGTAAGCTCGGCAGGCGTCGTCGCCAGTCCGCCCACGAAGTAGAAGTGCAGGTAGTCTTCGGTGCTCGGCCCGGTGATGGTGCCGCTGAAGGCGCCGTTTTGGTATTCCAAGGTGCCGATAAAGTGGCCACCGTTGCCCACATACAATTTGTCCCCGTTAGTGAAGACGTAGGCTCCCGTGCTGGGATAAATGTCGTGTTTTGCCCCGTTGTCGGCCACGTTCACGGTGATATAGACCTTCCCGCCTTCGGTGTCGTCAGTGGTGGGTGTTTCCTGTTTCTTGCACTGGCCCATTCCAAGCAAGAGTGCCATTGCGATGATGATTGCGCTATATTTTTTCATTTGTAATCGTGTTTTACTTGTTCATTTTCCGTTTTTTAAATGCGTAAGCAGCGCCTACGGCTGCCAGGATGATCAGGCCACTACCCAAAGGTGCGTCTTGTCCGAAATGTTCGGTGCCGATCTGGAAACCTCCGTTGGTGCTGGAGCCGAACCACTCAGTTGAAACGATGTAGCCGCCTGTTGAGCCACGGCTCATCAAGAAAGGATAGAGGTCCAACAGCCCTTGGATGGGAATGCTGCGGTCGGGCATGCCATTGTTATTGGTGCTTTCAGCAGTGCTGCCAAGGCCGAACAAGCCACCGCCATTTTGGGCGTTTATGCCCAAAGGCAGCAGCAGACCCACTGAAAACACTATTGATAACAGCAAGGTTTTCTTTGTTTTGTTCATTGTTTTATGGATTATTATTATTATTTACAGAGTTTCCTTAGATTTGTAGGGTGGAAATCTGCGAACCAGAAATGAGAGTGTAAAAATAGTAAAATTGCGTGAAATACTGACAGAAAGTCTAAAAAAATGTTATCTTTGCTTCATAAAAAGTTGAATCATGCCAGAAATAAGTCGTTTTTATGGAATCATCATCAAGATGTTTTTCAAGCCCAAAGAACACGAACCCGCTCATATTCACGCAATTTACAACGAATCTGTTGGAATATTTGATATAAAAACCTTTGAAATGATGGAAGGAGACCTCCCCATTAAAGCTCAGCAATTAGTAAAAGAGTGGTTGGGATTACACTACGAAGAATTGATTAAAATGTGGGATTCCCAAAAAATAGAAAAAATCAACCCATTATGATACCAAGAATTAAAAGCTTTGAGACTATTGACGATTGGAAGTTGATCGTGACTTTCGATGATGGCTGTCGTGTGTTATATGATGTAAAGGACGATATTGACACCCTTGAAGACTTCAAGACTTTAACCACAGAATTGGGTTTATGGACTATGGCTCAACTGGATACAAGCCGTACATGTATTTTCTGGAATGACCGCATTGACCTACCCAGTGATACTATATATGAATATGGAATGCCTTTAGCATAACAACAACTAAAAGGCGGCCACCTCAACGATGGCCGCCTTTTAGTTTTCCACTTCAATCTCAAAATTCTGGAATACGATCACTTCCCCCGCAGTGATCTTTGCTCTTTTACGCAATTCCACTTCGCCGTTGCGGAGCACCATGCCGGCGGTGACCACCTCTTGAGCTTCACTGCCGGAGGAGACCACGTCGGTGGCCTTTAGCAGGGCGATCAAAGGAATGAAATCATCTCCTTCGCGAAGTGTAAATACGATTCTATTTAGTTTCTGTGCCATATTCTATCTTCTTAAAAGAAAAGCCGCCCTTTCGAGCGGCTTTTCATTAAACGCATTAAGCGTTATTCTGCTTTAGGTTCATCCTTGGCAGCCTTTTCTTGCTTCTCAAGGTTTTCCTTCAGGCCAGCGAGGACTTCGAGGTCACCGAGGGTGCTGTGCTCGATAGTGTCGTTGATCTGCTTGACGGCGCGCTTAGCCTGCTTAGCAGCCTTGTCGGCAGCTTTTTCAGTAGCGTCCTTCACAGCGGCTTCCTTCTCTTCATAGATCTTTGAGTGAGCAAGGATGATCTTCTTGCTTTCCTTTGAGAACTCAATAACCTTGAAGTCGAGGGTTTCGTCGACCTTAGCGGTGGTGCCGTCTTCCTTCTTCAGGTAACGGTTCGGGCAGAAGCCTTCCACGCCGTAAGGCAGGGAGACCACAACGCCCTTATCAGCTGAGCTGATGATGGTGCCTTGGTGGACTGAACCAACGGTGAACACGGTTTCGAACACTTCCCAAGGATTCTCCTCGAGCTGCTTGTGGCCGAGGCTGAGACGGCGGTTCTCTTCGTCAACGTCGAGGACGACGACTTCGATGCTTTCGCCAACCTTGGTGAATTCAGCCGGATGCTTGATCTTCTTGCTCCAGCTGAGGTCGCTGATGTGGATGAGACCATCGACACCTTCTTCGAGTTCGACGAAGATGCCGAAGTTGGTGAAGTTACGGACAGTAGCAGTGTGCTTGGAGCCGACGGGGTAACGATCTCTGATGTTAGCCCATGGATCCGGGATCAGCTGCTTCATGCCCAGTGACATCTTGCGCTCTTCACGGTCGAGGGTGAGAACCTTAGCTTCCACTTCGTCACCAACCTTCAGGAAGTCCTGAGCGGTGCGGAGGTGCTGTGACCATGACATTTCGGAGACGTGGATGAGACCTTCAACGCCAGGAGCGATCTCGATGAATGCGCCGTAGTCAGCGATGACCACCACTTTACCCTTAACGACGTCACCAACCTTAAGGTTAGGATCGAGAGCATCCCAAGGATGAGGAGTGAGCTGCTTCAGGCCGAGAGCAATACGCTTCTTGTTGTCGTCGAAGTCAAGGATAACGACCTTGATCTTTTCATCCAACTTGACGATCTCTTCGGGATGGTTGATACGTCCCCAGGAGAGGTCAGTGATGTGGATGAGACCGTCAACGCCGCCGAGGTCGATGAACACGCCGTATGAAGTGATGTTCTTCACGACGCCTTCAAGAACCTGACCCTTCTCGAGCTTGCTGATGATTTCAGCCTTCTGAGCTTCGAGTTCGTCTTCGATAAGAGCTTTGTGAGACACAACCACGTTCTTGTATTCCTGGTTGATCTTCACAACTTTGAATTCCATCACGCTGTCAACAAACACGTCGTAGTCGCGGATCGGCTTGACGTCGATCTGTGAGCCGGGAAGGAATGCATCGATGCCGAACACGTCGACGATGAGACCACCCTTGGTGCGGCTCTTGACGTAACCGTTGACGATCTCGCCGCTTTCGAAAGCTTCGTTAACGCGATCCCATGACTTGAGGATGCGAGCTTTCTTGTGGGAGAGAACGAGTTGGCCGTTGGAACCTTCTTGGCTCTCGACGTACACTTCAACTTTGTCGCCCACAGCGAGGTTAGGATTGGTGCGGAATTCCGCAATCGGAATAACACCGTCGGATTTGAAGCCGATATTGACAACAACCTCACGGTCGGTCTTGGCAACCACAACACCTTCGATGACCTCGTGGTCAGCGACTTGGTTCATGGTACCAGCATACTGCTCCTCGAGCTTAGCGCGCTCGGCGTCTGAGTAGTTGTCAAATTTCTTGTGAGAGGTGTTCCAATCGAAGTTTTCATCCGGAACAGGCTTCTGCTTCGGGGCTTGATTGACGATGTTTTCGTTTTCTGCCATTTGTTTTTGTTTTTTACTTGTACCCGCTTACGTTCCAGGACTCCGCAACCGAGGAGAGTTAAACTTTTGATAGCCAATCCGAACCGCTGATGTCGTCATCATCCTGGAGGGCGATCCGAAATGGGCTGCAAAGATACAATAAATATTTGAATTACTTCTTTTTCCTCCCCGATTTTTTCAATGCCTCTGCGATGATCCACTGCAGCTGGCCGTTGACGGAACGAAATTCGTCAGCAGCCCACTTCTCAACGGCTTCCATCGTCTCAGCATCCACACGGAGCAGAAACGTCTTGTTATTGGCACTATTTTCTTTTTCTTTCGCCATAATTACCTCGCCAATGATTCACCTATGGTCTGAGAACAAATGCCTTCTTTCGAGATGTTTTTGTCATAAATCCAAATGCACAGGATGGTCAAAGCCATGACAATGAAACCTGACAGACCCGGCATTCCATTCAGGAAGTCGTTGCCTCCCAAGGTGAAATAGATGACCATGCCACTGACTGCGTTGATGGTGCCATGAAAGATCACCGCCACAAACATCGATTTGGCTTTCAAAACAAAATACAATTCGATGACTCCAAGCAAGATGCACATAACCACCATCAGCAGCACACCCCATTGTGGTTCGTTCGGGTAATTGTGCCCCATCAGGATTAGCGGGAAATGCCAAAGGCCCCACACCACGCCGATGAACAAAGCGGCTTTCCAGAACTTCACTTCACGCAAAGCTCCTACCAGATAGTTGCGCCAGCCATATTCCTCGCCAAACGTAGCCACGGCGTTGACAGTGATACCCGCCAACAAACCGCTGAAAACGACGGATACTACCATGAGCCATGCCGGCATCATCCCCATCTGCTCACGTAACATATCCTGCTGTTCTTCAGGAACATGGTATTGGTTGATCAATTGCTCAGCGTTATAGGTCAGCTCCACGCCCGGCATCAAGCCGTTGACGAAGATGCACAAGCCAACCATCACCACAGGCAACAGCCACACCACCAGCCACAACCATTTAAACTTGAAGTTGACCAGACCCGTGTGGTTGAATTTCTCCTTATCGATGGCCTGCAGCACAATGGCGATAAGCATTGGGAAGAACATATAAACGACCGAGAAGGTACCGAGCTTCATAGGAGTATCCGCTCCCATGCCAAAGCCCCAATGGGCCACAGCTGCCATTGCCCAACTGAACAGACAGACAGCCATTGCATATCTTAATGCTTTTTTCATGGTTTCAATTGCTTGATTTGTTGGAATAATAATTCCGTTTCGTCTCTGTTAGCACCGTTAAGATAATACAAGTTGTCCACAGTGCGAATCTCGATATATGGAGCGTTCAAAAGAACAATCATGATGCACCTCTCACCGTTTTTCAGGAGAAAATAGCCTTTGTTGTACTTGAATGTGCTTGAGCCATTGGTGCGCTGCCTGATGGACGGTAAGTTTTCCAACAACTCAACCGACACAATATCAACCACAGGGATATCCCTACCGTACATACCTGAAATGCTGATCGTTTCTTCGTTCACCTCAATTTTAGGAGCCCTATCGCAGAGCACAAAGATAATAATAACAAAAGATACCGTCAAGCCCATACTGACCCATACCCATTTGGTAGGTCTCGTAATGATTGATGCTGCTTGTCCTGAATTATCACGTCCGAAACCGTTGTACTTCTTCATGGCGATAAACGTGGGAATGAGCGTAACGAGAAGCAATCCCGCCATCACAAGGCCGCTGGTATTTTCATCGAAGAACTTCTTATAGGAAAGCACTGCCGTCACAATAAGAAGCGCTCCCGTGATAGCCCAAGTAATGAACAGCGATTTCTTCAGGCCTACGATATCGACCAAAGCCTTGCGCTCAGGCGGCATGTTGCCGTAAGGATTGATGAGGTTCGGGTAGCGATAGCAAAGCCATCCCACCACAATCAAGAGCACACCTGATCCAATATTTACATAATCTATTAATTCCATAACTTTCACCTCTCACCTCAATAAAGGCTTCCTGTGTTCACCACCGGCTGAGCGGATTCATCGGCGCAGAGCACCACCATCAGGTTGCTCACCATAGCGGCTTTGCGTTCCTCGTCGAGCTCAACAACACCTTCAGCCTTCAGCTTATCCAAAGCCATTCTGACCATTGACACGGCACCTTCCACAATCTTTTCACGGGCTGAGATGATAGCGGCAGCCTGCTGACGGCGCAGCATCACAGCGGCAATCTCCGGTGAATAAGCCAAGTAGTTGATGCGGGCTTCAAGCACCTCAAGTCCCGACATGGCCAGACGTTCATTCAACTTGGCCTTCAGCACCTCGTTGATCTCAGCACCGCCAGAGCGCAATGTCAGTTCGCCGTCCACAGCCTCATTTTCGTCGTAGGCATACATGCCGGCCACCTCACGTAAAGCGGCGTCACTCTGTACCTGAATGAAGCTCTCAAAAGCCTTCATGCGGCTCGACACCGAAACACCAGCTGTGTTGCCCGTATTCCTAACCGCCATGGTCTGCGAGTCAATCTCAAACATAGCCTTGTAAGTATCCTTCAGCTTCCACACCAAAATCTGGCCAATCATGATGGGGTTACCCGTCTTGTCGTTCACCTTGATATTATCGGGATTGAGGTTACGGGCGCGCAACGAAACCTTTTTGGAAGTCATCAGGAAGAAAACCCAGTGAAAACCAGTCTTGGTGAAAGTGCCTTTGTACTTACCGAAAAACAGCATCACCATAGCCTCGTTCGGTTCCAGCTTACGGAAACCAATAGGAAAGATGCAAGCCATAAAGAAACCCACAGCCGCTAAAGCCGCAAACATCGCGTTTTCATCCACAAACGCTAAGCTCACAAAACACATGACAACAATGGCCAATTCAATGAATAAAGCGATGAATCCATTCATCGCAAAACCTTTAAATTCAAATTCTTTTGTTTCCATAGGTAATATTATTTTGATATCATTATGATGTTGCAAAAATACATTAATTTTGAAACATGCAAGCTTTTTTTTCGATTTTTTTTAATTTTGCAATGATAAAAAGAAAGGAGACCTTATGAAAAAAGTATTACTTGGAACCTTATGCCTTTTTATGATGGCAAGCTGCTCATCAATGAAAGTCGTTGACCAAAATGCAGCTTTGAACGCGGGCACCGCCGCCTTGCAGGCTTTGACCATTAGCGACAGCCAGATCGCACAATTGTGCACGGAATACATGGTTGAGATGGATGGCCAAAACACGATCGCTCCCACCAGCAGCGATTATCACCAAAGGCTGAAACGCATCATGGCCAAGTTTAAGAACATCAGTAATCTGAACCTTAATTATAAGGTATACCAGTCGAACGTAGTGAATGCTTTCGCCAGTGGCGACGGCAGTGTTCGCGTCTACACTGGACTGATGGACATTATGAATGACGACGAACTGTTTGCCGTGATCGGGCATGAGTTAGGTCACCTTGTTAATAAAGACGTTCGCGACGCATATCGTGCTGCCTATCTTGTGGTAGCCGCCCGTTACGGCATTGCTGCTTACAGCCAGACCGCAGGAGCCCTGTCAACAGGATTTCTTGGCGACCTTGGACAACAGTTAGCCACTTCCGCTTACTCACGTAAGCAAGAGACCGAGGCCGACGAGGCTTCTTTCCAGTTCTGCGTGGCCAGCGGCGTGGATCCTTTTGCCATGTACCATGCGCTGAATGTGCTCATTAGGGTTGGCGGCGACACCGGTCAGCAGGGCACCCTCACCGAGATGTTCTCCTCCCACCCTGACACTCAGAAGCGTGCCACACACATCAAGCAAGTAGCTGAAGCCGCAGGTTACAAACTTAACGGCACCAAAACCACAGGCACAAAAACCACAGGCGTCAAGGTCTCTGGATCCGACAATTCTGGAAACAACAGCTCTGAGAACAAGAAGACCATTCAGGTCAAGCCTAAAAACTAAATCCAATGCTGTTCCATGGCAATCCTAACCATGGAAGCCGTGTTGTTGCAGCCTAATTTGATACGCAAATTCTTCGTATAGCTGTGTACGGTCTCAAAACCTAAACATAGCTGTTCGGCGATTTCTTTCATGGTACAGCCTTTGGAAAGAAGACGAAGGATCTCACGCTCCCGCATTGTCAAAAGCGGAGCAGCACTAACAGCATCCGTATGTTGCATCTTCACTTCCCTACTCATATAGAAGCCGCCTGCAGCCACTGTTTGGATAGCTTCAACAAGTTCTTCGGCGTCCGAGTTTTTCAAAAGGTAGCCGCTCACGTGGGCTTCCAATGCCCTACGAATCACTGCGGTCTCGGCAAACATCGTCAGGATGATGACCTTTGTTTCCGGACTTGACACCAATAAATCAGGCAAGGCATCGATGCCGTCGCCGTCAGGCAGAGCCACATCAAGGAGCAGTATCTCAGGCTTTCTAACCTCCATAAGCTCTACGGCCTCGGCTATGGTACCAACAATATCCGTTACTCGAACATCACAGCTCGACTCAATAAGACCAGCCATGCCCTCAGCCACCATCCGGTGGTCGTCAACAATCATTATGTCAATCATCTTTTCTGTCGTTTTTGAATTCAATGTTGATTTCCGAACCTTCACCGGGCTTTGAATAAACATCCATGCGACCTCCGATGGCTTCCACCCGCTCGCGTATGTTACCCATCCCCATACCCTCGGAAGATAGATCAATGTTACCATTGCCATCATCGGTGACATTAATAGTCGTGGTATCCTTATCCACAACCAATTGCACTTGAATATGGTCGGCTTCAGAGTTTTTCACAGCATTGTTCACCAGTTCGTGGACGATGCAGTAAACCACTTCCTCATGATCGATATGTTTCTCCTCACCATAGAACGAGAAGTTCACCTTCTTCATCGTTTGGCAGTAATCCTGCAAAGCTGTTCGCAACCCGAAGCGCCGCAACGAATCTGGCAAAAGATGGTGCGAAACATTACGCATTTCACAGATGGCCACGTCGGCCAGCCTAGCCTCCTCACTATCTGGTCTCAACCGCATTTTAATGGCTGTCAGCACCCCACCCAAACGGTCGTGGAGATCGCGGGCGATACGTACGCGCTCGCTCAACTCGCCATCCAACTTGGCTTTCACCACCTCATGCTGCTTGCTCTGGCGGACCGATCTCCATAACAGGAAGAACAGCAGTACCAGCAAGACTAAGATACAGCCAGCAAGGGCGGTACCGATAGTGATCCAACGTCTCTCCTTTTCCATCTGCTCAATGGCAGCCTGTTTTTTCTCGGTTTCGTATAGCACCTCCATTTGGGAGAGGCTCGACTGATATTGTCCCGTGGCGAACTGAAGCATCCCAAGGTATATTGTGGAAACACATTTTTTAACAGAATCCGTCTCGCCCAATTCCGCATAGATTTGAGTCAAATAATAATAGCTACCCAAATCGTTGTAAGTATCCATTTCACCTGCTTTGATGGCTTTCCAGGCATACTCCTCGGCTTTTTTCCATTGTCGGCGTTCCATGGCAATCTCACAACAGGCGTTATACACGTCACCTTCTTCCTCTGAACTCGTCTCCTCACTTATCAGTGACAAGCCCTCATTAATTAGGGTCTCAGCTTTCTCAATATCATGATAATAAAACAACTGTATTCGAGCCATCGCCAATATAGTCGACAAATAATCATTTACTCCCTCATCCGAGTGACGGCTATAATAATCATAGCAAATCAGCGCAGATTGTTCCGCTTTCGCATAATCACCCTCTTCTTGATACAACTTCGCCAAGCCCTTGTGCGGCAAGACCATGATGAGTGAGTCATCGGTTTGATTGGCAACCTCGATAGCTTTTAAAAAGTTACGTTCAGCTTCTTCTTTGTTACCCAAGCTAAAATAGAGCTCACCAATATTATGATAAAGGATAGTGGCAGATTCCATCCAATGGTATTTCTCGAAGATCGGCAACGCCAGTTGGTAGTAATGGATGGCCAGATGCGCCTTGTCCTGCATGTTATAGACGTTGGCAATGGAACCATATAAACTGCTGTAATTGTCATCAATCTCCCTTTCGGTATAGCGCTTGTCGCCTTTCATCTGTTCGATGACGTCGGCGGCTTCTGTGTAATACGCGATAGCTTGATCGTAATTGTCACGCCCGTATTCGTTTTGACCTAAGATTCGCAAGGCCTGGAAACGAGCGTTCAGGGCGTTGATCTCATACGACAAATCCAACGCCTTCTGGGCATATGCATCCGATTTTCTGGTATCCGTTTGGAGATAGCCGTACATCAAGTCAACAAAAGCACGTATCAATTGCTCACCCTCTGGAGGATTTGGACTATTCAAAACCATTTCCAAAGAATCCACCTTACGATTGCGATGGTCGGCATATTGTGCGTATGCCGTATTGAACGCCAACAGCAAAACAAGAATCTGAAAGGCCTGTTTCATAACAGGCGCAAAGGTAGCAATTCTCAGCAAACCCAAATACCCCCAAATGGGGGATTGACGCATGGAATGGATAAGCATAATTTTGCTTTTGCTAAACTTAATTCATACTATCATGAGAAAAACTCTGTTTTTGGCCCTTGCAGCCTTGATGCTGCTGGCCGGCTGCAAGAAGGAAAGCAGCGAAAAGAAGATCCTCAGCTTCAAGTTTGCCGCTCCGGCTGTTGAAGCCACTATCGACGAGAGCGCCAAGACCATCGTGGCCGTCGTTCCTTTCGGAACCAGCGTCACCGGTCTGGTACCCATGATCACCATCTCCGACAAAGCCACTGTGGTACCCGCCTCAGGCACCGTTGTCGACTTTACCAACCCCGTTGACTTCACCGTGACCGCTGAAGACGGTTCCTCAGTCGTTTACAAAGCAACTGTTACCGTTGACCCGAACGGTGGTGGTGGTGGCGGCGGTGGCGGCACCGGCGACCCAACCCAATGGTCAGGCAACATCGACGGCAACGTCATTTGGGAAGACCTCGGACTGCCCATTGACTACATCATCGACGGCTGGGTGGAAATCAACACCAACGCATCACTGACCATCAACCCCGGTGTTACCATCATGTTCACCGGTGTGAACGGTGGTATCGGCGTGGGCGAAAACGCTGGCCTGAAGATGGTCGGCACTTCCGACAAGCCCATCGTTCTGGAAGGTCCTGCTGGCAACCCCAACAACGGTTCGTGGGATTGCATCAGAATCAACAGCAAACGCAACGACAACCAACTTGAGTATGTGCAATTCCTCCGTGGCGGCGCCGATGACGGTCCTTGGGGCAGCGTGGTGCACCTGGTCAACGGTCGTGTCAGCATGAAGAACTGCGTCGTTGATGGTGGTCTTAGTCACGGTGTCGACCTTGAATACGAAGACTCCTACTTCACCGCTTTCGAAAACAACACCATCAAGAACTGCGCAGTTTATCCCGTGATAAGTGAGTACTTCACCGGCGCTTGCAAGAACATCGGTGACGGCAATGCTTTCATCAATAATGGCAGAAACATGTTCTGCTGTTTCCATGGTGTAGATGAAATGCAAGAAAACCTCACCATGCATGCCTTGTCCATCCCATACTACTTCAATAATGGCAATTCCTTCAATGGAAGCAAGACCATGACCATTGAAGCCGGTGTTGAGATCGTCATGCCTATGCTTTCCAGCATCAGCGTGGGTGACCAATGCAACTTCAAGGCTGAAGGCACTGCCGACCATCCCATCATCATCCGCTGCGAGAATGCGGCCGAAGCTTGGGGCGGCATCCAGTTCTGGAGCACCCGTAACGGCAACGTCATGAACTATTGCCAGATCAAGAACTGCGGCTTGAACGACGGTTGGAGTGAAAGAAGCTGCCTCTACATTGGACAATACGCCAAACTCAATCTCTCCAACAATGTGTTTGGTCCCAGCAACTTCAATGGCGTGGCCATCGAGAACCTCGATTACTGGTACGGCAACGTAAGCCACAGCGGCAACACCTTTATCGGTTGCACTGGAGGCAATGTCTGGATTGAAAGTTTCGACGAAGTTTGGGATGAACTTCCGTAATCATTATCATACGGACAAATAAAGCCGAAGGTTCACGCCTTCGGCTTTTTTCTATTAAAACATCTGTGCCAGATGCTTGAACTTGCGTCCCCTTTCCTCAAAATTTTTATATTGATCGTAGCTGGAAGCCGCAGGCGAAAGCAAGCATACATCACCTGGTTTTGAATGGCTTTTGAGATACTCGAAAGCCTCTTCCATCGTGGCATAACGAGCCTTATTCGTCTGAACCTTTTCCATCATAACCATCATCCGCTCCCCGGCTTTCCCAGTAAAGAGCAGGTGCGGCACGGGATGATCCATCATGAAATCAACCAACGGCTGGTAGTCGATATCACGGTCAAAGCCGCCCAAAAGCAGGAAATCGACCTTGCCTAAGGTCTGACAAGCGGCAATAGCGGCCTGTGGAATGGTGGAAATGCTGTCATTCACGAAAGTAACGCCACCAAAAGTACCCACGGGCTCCAAGCGATGCTCCAAAGGCTTAAAGGTATAAAGATGAGGTATGACTTCCTTAACGTCAACGCCATAGGCTGCACAAGCGCACAAAGCCGACTTGGCATTCAAGAGATTATGTAGACCGAGGATTGGTAAAGCTACTTCATCAATATCGAAATCCATCCGTGAGAACGTCGCGTTGTTAACGCCCAACTCCAGAGTCTCCATCAGCAGCGATTCATGCACCACGGCATAATCATCGGCACCCATATAACGTAGCAGGTTGAACTTAGCGTGCTTATACCGCTCAAACGTTCCGAAATGATCCAGATGCTCTTCAAACACATTCAGCAACACCCCTACCCTCGGACTGTTATGCACATATTCCAACTGATGTGCCGATAGCTCATAAACCACAATGCTATCCTCATGGATCTGCTCCATGATGTCGAAACAAGGGATGCCGATATTGCCCGTCAGGATGGCATCATGGCCCGATGACTTCAGCAGATGATAGATCAAGCTAGTAGTCGTGCTCTTGCCTTTGGTTCCTGAAATGCCGATGGTCTGGTTATGGAACTGGCTCAAAAACAGATCAGTCTGCGAGGTTATCTCAACCCCTTTAGCATCAAAGTCCTTCAAGGAAATCCCAGGGGTTTTGATGACGATGTCATAGTCGTAAACGGCCTGCAAGTAATCCTCTCCAAAGTGTTTCACACCCTCCATAGGGTTCTTGTCCGCCACTGCCACTTGAGCCTCTGGCAAGTATTTCTTCAGGAAAGCCAACGACGACTTCCCCTCACGGCCAAAGCCAAGAATCAGGATGCGTTTTCCGTGAAGTCGATTGAGTATCAGATCAAACATGGAGTTTCGATTTCAAAATGGCTATAAACTGTGACGGCAAGAAGTTCTCCTCATTGAAGCGCTTCAAAATCTCCTCCACGGAGGCATCTCCCTTAAGTGAGTCCTCCACAATGGTACCTTTGCGGTCTTTCATAAAGTCAACGCAGGCCCTCACCTCTTCCACGGTACCCACACATTCAAAAGGCTTCACCGCTGAAGTGCCGTTCAGTTCCTCAAAGATAGGCCTAAGGTCGGTATCCGTCAACAGATCCTTACCAAAGATCTCTGTCAACCGCTTTCTGGAAAGGAATGGCGAGAGGATGATCCAAGTAAAAAGGCATTTGGGGCATTTACCGCACCACGAGTCGGTTTTGCTACCGGCATTGCAACTACGGAACACTTCGTGATATGCCTCACATTGGCTAAACAGTGATGCGATCTGCAACTCATTGAGTGGTCTCAAGAAACTGAAATACTGCATCTCATCACTCAAGTGTTGCTTCACATAATCACGAAAATCCCTTTCAAAATCAATGGATTTGCTGTACTGATGGTTGATATCGGTACCTGGTACTGTGCTTTCGTTGGCGCTCGACTCATTGGAGAGTGCGATAAATTTCGAGCCGATTCCCGCACTGATCATCAAGGTCAGGAAGGCCAACAAAGCCGAAAAAGGCGTGTGTCCGTTAAGGAAGCCCTCATTATTGAGTTTCAGCATGGTCGGATCGAGCGTGCGGTTGATGACGGCCACGTCGTCCATGGAATAGCCTGCAGCCTCAACACAACTCACCGTAGCGCCACGGGGATTCAAAATCAGTGGGATGACGGACATGGTCTGCCGCAGACACTCCAAAGTGACCACCGAATCCTTGCCACCGCCAATAGGAACGATAACATGTGGATTGCCGCGCTCCGCTCCGCTTCGCTCGCAATGACCGATGGGTTTGAACTCCCTATCAGTTCCCGACTCTATCTTTAAGAAATCTTGCTCCGTGCAATCTATGCCATTCAAGTAGCGGAACTCACCCAAGCCATTGTAATAAAGATGTCTCCACCATTTCTTTTGGCACAGCTTCAAGTCAAAAGGCTTCACCACGATGAGCTTGGGGCAGGCCAGTTTCCAATAGCTCACCAGCTCGACCATCCCAATGTGGAAAGCCAACGCCTCAAGTTGATCCTTTGGGATGGATTCCCAATGGTAAAACGGACGTGCGGGAATGGTCATGGTTGGATGAAAAAAATAGCGTTCGTCCAAGCTAAAATGAAAAGTCATGGATAGGACGCCATTTTCCAAACTCACCTCTTGCTGGTAAAAGGTAAATGTCTCAAACTCCTTTCGAAGGGAGTCGAACCGCTGTTGGTTTTCAATGCGTTTCAACGTCGTGCAATTTTTCCACAAAAATAAGAATTTTTTGTAAATTTGCGCTCGAAGAAAAAACAAATGGACATCAAGCAATTATTCCAAATACGCAGTAATTCGTTGGATCCCCAGCGTGGTGAAATCCTCATGTCGGAGCCCACGATGAACGACTTTTATTTCGGTCGCTCGGTGGTGTTGCTCATCGACCACACGGAGACCGACGGCTCGTTTGGCATCATCATGAACAAACCACTTGGCACCAAGCTGAACGAGATTGCCGACGTGTTTGAGGACTTCGATGCTCCTGTTTTTCTTGGCGGTCCCGTGGCTGAAAACCAGATCTTCTTCATGCATACCCTCGGCGACCTCATCCCCGACTCTTACCAAATCATGGACGGCCTTTATTGGGGCGGTGATACCGACACGCTCAACACCCTGATCGCCACTGGCATCGCCAACAAAGAAAACACTCGGTTTTTCTTAGGTTATTCCGGGTGGGAATCAGGCCAACTCATCGACGAGTTGGTGCGCAACTCATGGCTTGTCGGCAAGGCCAACAGCCATCTGCTGCTCAACACACCCACCAAATCCATGTGGAAAGACTTCGTCACTCGCACTGGCAAGGAATACACGATGTGGAGCCGTTTCCCGAAAAACCCGGAAGACAATTGAGGTGCACCTTTCACCTAATAGGATAGGCTTGGTACAGAATATCATGCAACAAAGTGCGAATGTTCTGACGTGACAAGTTATTAGGCTCGGCGTAGGGATACACTCTATTCGAGAGGAAGACGATCAAGAGGTGGTTTTCAGGATCGTTCCAGAAGAAGGTTCCCGTGAAGCCTGTATGGCCGTAGCTGGCCATCGAAGCTGACTTTGAAGCCGTAGATGGGCCTTTCTTGTCCAAAGGCAACTTGTCAAAGCCTAAGCCGCGACGGTTGTTGTTGTCGGTGAATGGGGCCGTAGTGAAATACTTGATGGTTTCAGGCTTCAGCAGTTGTTGGTCTTCAAACTTGCCTCCATCAAGCAACATCTGTGCAATCACCGCCAGATCATGTGCGTTGGCAAATAAGCCAGCGTGACCCGAAACACCACCCATCAAAGCGGCCTGCTGGTCATGGACATCGCCCCACAGCAACTGCTTACGGAACACTGTGTCGTTCTCCGTAGGAATGATGGTCTCACGATCGCGCCAATGCAAGGGACAATAGCCAATGTTGGTCAAGTGCATGGGGTGGTAAAAATATTCACGCAGGTACTCTTCCAACGATTTGTTGGTCAGCTGTTTCACCAAATCAGGAACGAAGAAAAAGCCCATGTCGCAATACACATACTTTTTCTCTTTCATCGGACTCTTCATGACAGAGTCGATAATCCGCTCCTTAAAGTCATTCACCACATACATATTCTCTGCAACACGCACCGTATGAGCCTCGTCGATATGATCACTGAAATACTCAGGCTTTGGTCCGTTCTCGTCAT
>JAEEGH010011726.1_pt1 | contig 19826 bp, 20 predicted proteins | sample 9134181 | NCBI WGS metagenome assembly JAEEGH01 (sample SAMN16246544, study PRJNA631951) | gut metagenome | biome: gut microbiome; feature: rumen; material: DP-attached | host: Bos | place: Iran: Karaj | collected 2018-10 | reverse complement strand
AGGCGCCCCTGCCTTTTACAACGAGTACTTTGCAGCAGGAAGCTTCAAAGCAGCTCAATTTTTCCACGTCAAAGACGATGAAGACCGCACAGCAGCTCTATGAAGGCGTTGACGTAAAGGGTCACGGGACCATCGGACTTATCACTTATCTTCGTACGGATTCCACAAGAGTGTCCGATGAAGCCGAAAAAGCTGCAAAAGACTATATCACCGAAAACTTCGGCGCTGATATGTATTCCGAGAACGGCGGCAGGGAAAAGGACAACAAAAAGATCCAGGATGCGCATGAAGCCATCCGTCCGTCATATATCGATATAACTCCGAATGAAGTGAAAAGCGTGCTCCCGAGGGACCTTTTCAGGCTCTATCAGCTCATCTGGAAGAGATTCATCGCGAGTCGTATGCCGGAAGCGGAATATGATACGACTTCCATCAAGTTTGACATCGGAAAATACCGTTTCACCGCAAGCTCTTCAAGCCTTTCAAAGGCGGGATTTTTAAGCGTTTACGCCGATAAGGACGAGGAAAACGAGGAAGAGGCCGGTGTTTCGTTTGAAAAGCTTGGCAAAGACTCTGTGATCACTGTTGAGGATTTTACATCCGACCAGCATTTCACGGCGCCTCCGGCACATTTTACCGAAGCAACGCTCGTAAAGACGATGGAGGAACTGGGCATCGGAAGGCCTTCCACCTACGCGCCCACGATCTCCGTGCTCTTAAACAGGAACTATATCACAAAGGAACAGAAAAACCTGTATGTTACGGAACTCGGCGAAGCGGTAAACAAGCTGATGACCGAGGCTTTCCCCGAGATCGTCGACCTTAATTTCACGGCGACCATGGAGACTCTTCTTGATGGCGTGGCCGAGGGGGACGTCGAATGGAAGACGATGATAAAGAATTTCTATCCGGATCTTGAAAAGGCCGTAAAGCAGGCAGAGACCACTCTGTCAAAGATGAAGATCGAGGACAAGGTGAGTGATGTGCCCTGTGAGAACTGCGGAAGGATGATGGTCATCAAATTCGGCCCTCACGGCAAATTCCTCGCATGTCCCGGATTCCCCGAGTGCAGGAACACCAAGCCTTATTTCGAAAAGACCGGCGTGCCCTGTCCCGAGTGCGGGAAAGAGCTTGTCATCTGCAAGACCAAGAAGGGCAGAAGATATTACGGCTGCTCAGGATATCCCGAATGCAATTATCTTTCGTGGTCTTTGCCCAAGAAAGAGACCACGGAAACCTCGGAAAATGACTAAAAAATATGTGTAGTTTTTGACAATCTTTCTAAAATTTGAAAAAAGTGTTAAATATTTTGAAATCACTTGTAATTTAATAAATTCCGTTGTAAAATTCCTTTGCTGACAAACCAAACAAGACAAATTTGAAATGCGCAAAGAAAGGCGGATAATAATGGGAGTTCAACTGCTTGACAAGACCAGAAAGATCGAAAAACTTCTCCACAACAACAGCTCGAACAAAGTAATTTTCAGCGATATCTGTTCAGTGCTCAGCAATATCCTGGATTCCAACATCCTTATCATAAGCAAAAAAGGAAAGGTGCTCGGATTAAAGAGCAAGAGCGATATCGAGGTGATTTCCGAATTTACCGACCTTTCAGTCGGCAAACTCATCGATAAAGAACTGAACGAGAGACTGCTCAGCATCCTTTCAACAAAGGAAAACGTAAACCTTACCACTCTCGGCTTTGAGAGCAAGGGCATAGAGGATTACAAGGCCATCATCGTTCCCGTTGTGATCTCCGACGAGAGACTCGGAACGACATTTATCTACAGAAAATCGGAAGCATATTCCATAGACGACATAATCTTAAGCGAATACGGCACGACCGTTGTCGGACTTGAGACGATGCGTTCAGTGAACGAGGAGCAGGTAGAGGAATACAGAAAGGTGCAGGTCGTAAAATCTGCGATAGGAACGCTTTCATATTCCGAGCTTGAGGCCATCACACATATTTTCGCGGAGCTCGAATCGAACGAGGGAACACTTGTCGCGAGCAAGATCGCCGATCGTGTAGGCATCACCAGATCCGTGATCGTAAACGCTTTAAGGAAATTTGAGAGCGCCGGCGTCATCGAATCGAGAAGCTCCGGCATGAAAGGAACCTACATAAAGGTGCTGAATGACTATGTCTTTGACGAGCTCGGCATTGCAAGGAAAGAGAAATAATATCTCATAAAAACCAATATGCAGGGAAGATGCATTCAAAGGGACTTGTGATACAGGTCCCTTTTTTGTTTTTTAGACGGAAAATGCCGGACATTTTTCTCCTAATATCTACATATGGTATTTTTTAAATTTTTTAATAAATACATCTTGTGTTTTATTTTAAAAAGGCTATAATTAAATCTGATCAAATGGGATAATTTGTTATTTTTTCGGGGGTTTTTGCCGATATAATACATGGAATGTCATATCCTAAGGAGGTTTGTATGATCGGTTCCGACGCATACAATTACATCAACGTGCTCAACAAGGCCGCGCAGGCCAGCTGGGCGAGAAACGAGCTCATTGCGAACAATCTGGCGAATGTGGATACTCCCGATTACAAGAGACGGGATCTGGATTTCCAGTCCGTGCTTGCCGACGCGCTCACTCAGACAGGGACAAAGAATCTTGACAAAAAAGTGGGACAGCTTCAGGACAGAGCGCTCATCGGAAAGGTATATACAGAATATTCACAGCTCAGTTACCGCTTTGACGGGAACAATGTGGACGTTGACACGGAAAATGCTTTCCTTGCCGACAATCAGCTGAAATACTATACCTACCTGAATTCGATAAATCAGGAGTTTTCAAGGATCAAGATGGTCCTCAACACTTGATGTTTCGCACAGTAAGACAAGGAGGAATAAAACATGTCTACCATGTCGACCTTTAACGTGTCCGCGAGCGGCATGACCGCACAGCGCGCGCGAATGGACATCATCGCGCAGAACATAGCGAACGTGAACACGACCATAACCGACGACGGCACGCCTTACAGAAGAAGGACGGTCGTTTTTGCGGAAAGAAAGAATGACAATGTAAACTTTGAAAATGCCCTTATCGCGCAGAGGACCGGCATCAAAAAGAAAAACGACATAGGACTCGGCGTAAAGATCACTTCTGTCGTGGAGGACCATGTGACCGCGATGAAAAAAGTATACGATCCCGCACATCCGAATGCGGATGAGGACGGCTATGTCACATATCCCAACGTTGATACCGTAACCGAGATGACGAACCTTATCGATGCAAACCGCTCCTACGAAGCGAATGTTACCGCGTTCAACGCGACAAAGAACATGATCTTAAAAGCCCTCGACATAGGGACCTGATGACCGGAGGTGATGTTACTTGGCATCTTCTGATATTTACTCAATAGGCGGGATAACACCTGTTTCAAATATGAGCGAGCTCTTGCTCAACCGCACGAAAGGCAAGGAAGCGGGCGGGATATCGTCATTTGAAGCATTGCTCAATTCCGCAATGGGAATGATAAAAGAGACCGAAGATTATTCAAACGCCGCGGAAGAAGCTGAAATGGCTTATATGCTGGGGCTGAACGACAGTGTTTCCGATCTTCTGATCGCCCAGACCAAGGCGAATGTTACGCTGCAATACACGGTTGCGGTGAGAAACGCAGTCATAGAGGCGTACAAGGAACTCATGCAGATGCAGTTCTGACATGTATGTGCCGCATATGCCATGATCCTCATAAAGCAATATTTTAAGCACCATCGGAGAGGTTTTTCATGCCCGAACAAATAAAAAAGATACAACAGAAGATAGTGGAATTCTGGAATAAGTGGACAGCCAAGCAAAAGACGATAATCATAAGCTCTTTTGTGGGGGTTGTTGTACTTATCGGTGTCATCGTATTTTTGCTCGGACGGACGACCTACACCGAGCTTTACAAGTTCAATACGATAGAGGGCGCGAGCAATGCGATATCCACTCTGAAAGCCGGAGGCATCGCGTCAAAGCTCGATAACGACAAGCTGACGGTGCTCGTAGACGAAGACAAATATGTCGACGCGATAGTCGCGGTTTCGAGCGCAAACATTGAAGAGGAAGGCTTCAGCATCGACAAAATGCTGGACACCTCGCTCACCACGACAAACGGTGAGAGACTGTTAAGGCAGTTCCTTCGCCAGGAATCGGATGTTGAAAACCAGATAAAGAAGTTTGAGGGCGTTGACGATGCCAATATCACATATATGGCAAAAGACACTTCAAACTCCATTCTCGCAAAGAACAAGACCATTGCCGTAACTTGTCTTCTTTCGACAAACAGCAAGTTTGACGAGGATGAGGCCGAGGCCATAGCGTCACTCTGTGCGGCAGCCGTTGGAAACACCGACAACAAAGACGTCAAGGTGGTCGACCAGAAGGGAAAGATCATCTTTAACGGCGAAGAGATCGGAAAAGAAAAGGACATTGATTTTACCGACAAATTTGCCGTTCAGGGTTATTTTGTAAACCAGATGAAAAAAGCCGTAGAGGCGCCGCTTTTGCTTTCGGGCTACAGTGAAGTACAGGCTTCGGCTTATCTTGACATGAACTTTGACAAGGTAGTTGAGCAGCTTGACGAGATCATTCCTCTTGAAGGCGAGGAAAACGGCGTGCTCATGGAGTACCGCGAGCAGTCTTCTTCGGGATCCGGCGGGAACGGCGACATCCCGGGCACCACGTCAAACGACGATACGGACTATTTCATCACGGAAGGCGGCGGCGGAAACTCCGAGACCTATTCTGTTGAGAGAATATACAAGCCCACAGAGAGAGTAAGGACCACATATTACGACACAGGTTCCCTCAATGCCGACAAGAGTTCCATTTCCGTTGTTGCTACACGTGTCGAGACAAAGACGGAGAGAGAGCTCAAAGTCCTCGGACTTCTTGAGGACATGACCTTTGAGGAATATGCGTTAAGGAACGGCGGCACCTTCGAAGAAGAAGCAAATCCCGCCGCGATCACGCTCATTTCAAAGGCTACCGGCATACCTGAAGAAAACGTTGCATTTCAGAGCTTCGTGGTTCGTAACTTCGAACCTGAAGAAAAAGGACGCGCGGATGTAACGACCATCGTACAGATAGCACTTGCCGTACTCCTTTTTGCGATACTCCTGTTTGTTATCTTGAGGAGTTTAAAGCCTGTCGAGATCACGGAAGTCGAGCCTGAGCTCTCTATTGAGCAGCTCCTTGCAACGACCAAGGAAAATCAGGGCCTCGAGGAGGTAGAGTTCTCCGAAGGCTCCGAAACCAGAAAGATGATAGAAAAATTCTTCGACGAAAATCCGGAAGCCGTTGCGCAGCTCTTGCGTAACTGGCTGAACGATGAGTGGATGTAATACATAAAAGCGAAAGGAATCAGGTAATATGGCGGGCGGGAACGCTGCAACAGCACAAAGAGCGAGTGAACTGAGCGGCTTACAGAAAGCTGCGATACTTCTCATAACTCTCGGACCGGACAAATCTTCAAAGGTGTTCAAATATCTCAAGGAAGACGAGATGGAACAGCTTACGCTTGAGATCGCGAATACGAGGAGCGTGAGCCAGGCGCTGAAAGAAGAGGTCCTTGACGAGTTTTACGAAGTCTGCCTTGCGCAGCAGTACATTTCCGAAGGCGGTATCACCTACGCAAAAGACCTCCTCGAAAAGGCCCTCGGAGGCGAGCGCGCGCAGGAGGTTATCGGAAAGCTTACCGCAAGCCTTCAGGTACGTCCTTTCGAATTTATCAGAAAAACGGATGCTTCGCAGCTCCTCAACTTCATCCAGGACGAACATCCGCAGACGATCGCCCTTATCCTTTCTTACCTTGCGACCCCCCAGGCAGCGCAGATCATTTCCTCGCTCCCTCAGGAAAAGCAGGCGGATGTTGCAAAGCGTATCGCGCAGATGGACAGAACGTCGCCTGATGTCATCAAGGAGGTTGAGAACGTTTTGGAAAGAAAGCTTGCAAACCTCGTAAACCAGGATTTCACCATCGCCGGTGGTGTGGATGCGGTAGTAGAGATCTTGAATACCGTAGACCGTGGAACGGAAAAGCACATCATGGAATCCCTCGAGATCGACGAGCCCGAACTTGCCGACGAGATCAGAAAGAAGATGTTCGTATTCGAGGATATCCTTCTTCTCGACGACAGATCGATACAGCGAGTCCTCAGGGAAGTCGACAACAACGAGCTCGCCGTTGCGCTCAAATCGGCAAACGAAGAGGTTCAGGGCGCTATTTTCAAAAACCTTTCAAGCCGTCTTGCCGCAATGATCAAAGAGGACATGGATTTCATGGGCCCTGTACGTATGAAGGACGTAGAGGAGGCTCAGCAGAAGATAGTAAACATCATCAGAAAACTGGAAGACTCCGGAGAGATCGTAATTTCCAGAGGCGGAGGTGACGAGATAGTTGTCTAGTAACATGATCAAAGGCTACAGCCTTAACTATGACCGTACCACCGTAAAAAAGCTTGACCTCAGCAAAGAAGAAGAAGAGATAAACAATCGCGCCCAGGAAATGGAAGACCGCAGGCGCGAGAACTTAAATGCCGCAAAAGCATTAGGTTTCATCCCGGGTATAGAAGCAAGCGTCATTTCGGAGGACGACATCCACGAAGTTAATGACCTTGACGAGATAAGAAACGTGCTTTCGGACAGCTTTGAGGAGGAAGAGCCTGAGGAACCTGATGCTGTGCCACAGGTGGATGTCACCGCACTCCGCGAAGAGATCAGAAACGAGCTGATCGAGGAGTGCAAGGCCGAAGCGATGGAACAGGCAAGAACTGAGCTTGAGCAGGAAGCTGACGCGATCCTTAACGACGCGAACCAGAAGGCGGAAAATATCCTTGCGGAAGCGACCGAAAGAGGAAACGCCGAGGCGGAAGCCGCAAAAGCGGGTATACTTGCGATAGCCTCACAGCAAGGCTACGAAGACGGTCTTAAACGCGCAAAGGCTGAAGAAGAAGCCGCCATCGAGGCGCTTGAAAGCCAGAAACGAGAACTGAAGATACAATATGAGAGGCAGGTGGCTGAACTTGAACCTGCCTTTGTTAAAATCCTGCAGGAATATCTGAGAAAGATAACCGGCATGTCCTACGAAAAATATTCAGGGCTGTTCAAATACCTGATAGACAAGGGCATCAATGCGGCTCCGAAGGACAGTGATTTTACCGTTTATCTTTCAAAAGAGGATCATGACAGGTTCAGCCCGGAATTTGATTCCATAGCCGCGGATTACGCAGACAAATTCAAGCTGAATTTTGCCGTGGACAGAGAACTGGAAAGCGGAAACTTCAGGCTTGAGAACGATTCGACAATAGTAGAATGCGGACTCGGGCCGGAACTTCGCGGACTTATTGAATCTCTTGATATTTTGATGAGCTGATATGGATATAAACAAATATCTTGCGCTTTGCGACGAAAACTACATAAAGACGTACGGCAAGGTGTCAAAAGTGGTCGGACTCACGATCGAATCTACCGGGCCGGAAGCCAAGATAAACGATACCTGTGAGATCATCCTCAAGGAGACTCGGAAAAAGGTTCTTTGTGAGGTCGTCGGGTTTAAAGAGGGACATCTCCTCCTGATGCCTTATGAGGATGTGGGCGGTATTTCCATCGGGGACTGCGTTGTGGCAAACGGGCAGAGCTTCGGCGTTCCTGTGGGGAACAACCTTCTCGGTCACGTGCTCGACGGCATAGGGCGTCCCATCGACGGAAGCACCATTTTTACAGAGACCTATTACAACTCCGAAGCGATGCCTCCGAATCCCATGGAACGTGTGATGATAGACCAGGTGTTACCGCTCGGCGTTAAATGCGTTGATGCACTTATAACCCTTGGAAAAGGGCAGAGGATCGGGATATTTGCCGGATCCGGTGTCGGAAAATCTACTCTGATGGGTATGTTTGCGAGAAATACAAAAGCCGACATAAACGTCATTGCGCTTATAGGCGAGCGTGGAAGAGAGGTAAGGGAATTCATAGAGCGTGACTTGGGCCCTGAAGGACAGACAAGATCCGTTATAGTCTGCGCGACTTCCGACCAGCCCGCTCTTATCAGAAAAAAAGCCGCAAAGACCGCAACGGCGATCGCTGAATATTTCAGGGACAGCGGTATGGACGTACTCCTAATGATGGACTCGCTCACCCGTTTTTCCATGGCCCAGCGTGAGATAGGTCTCGCGTCCGGAGAGCCTCCCGTATCCCGCGGATATCCGCCGAGTGTTTACGGAGAGATGCCAAAGCTCCTCGAACGTGCGGGAAAAACGGACAAAGGCTCGATAACCGGTATCTACACCGTTCTCGTAGACGGTGACGACATGAACGAACCCATCGCGGATACGGCAAGAGGTATTCTTGACGGACACATAGTACTCTCAAGAAAACTCGCACATAAGAATCATTACCCTGCAGTGGATGTGCTGCAGAGCATCTCCAGAGTAATGAGCTCCATCGTAACAAAGGAACACAAAAAGGCAGCAAATACGCTTAAAAATGTGCTCGCGACCTACAATGAGTCGGAGGAGCTCATAAATATCGGAGCCTACAAGGCGGGATCGAACAAAGACATAGATTACGCGATCGAAAAGATCGGCGCGGTAAACAGTTTCCTTATGCAGGATACCGAGACAAAGTTCAGCTTTGACGATTCCGTAAAGCTGATGGAGGATATCTTCAATGGCTAAGTTCAATTTCAGGCTTCAGGGTGTACTGAATATAAAACAGAAGCTTGAGGACCAGGAAAAGATCGCATATGGTCTGGCAAGGGCAAAGCTCAATGAAGAAGAAGAAAAGCTTCAGGCCCTGATCGACAGACGGGATGCGCTGTTTTCCTATAAGCAGTCATTGATGAACGGACAGATGGATTTTACCGAGTTAAACATCACTCAGCACGCGATCGACGGGAACGCGGCTGCGATCGAATCCCAGAAAAAAGCGGTGATCCGCGCCACGAAAGCAATGGAAGCCGCGCAGCAGAGGCTTGAAAAAGCCATGAAGGAAAGAAAGACCTACGAGAAACTGAGAGAAAACGCATATGAGCAGTTCCTTCAGGACATGAACTACGAGGAACAGCTCGAGATCAACGAACTTGTGTCCTTCAGACACGGGAATCAGGAAAATGTCTGATCTTTTTGGAGAAGAGATATGGCAAAGAACAAAGAAGCGGAACCGAATACCGAAAAACAGGGCGAGAGCGCGGGAAGTAAGATACTGACACTGATCATAATCATACTTATCGTGTTTATATGGCTCGCGATCCTCGCACTCCTTATCAAATTTGACGTCGGAGGGATCGGGACCAACACATTCAGACCCGTCTTAAAGGACGTGCCCGTGCTCAACATGATACTTCCCGACGTTTCCGACGAGACGATCGCAAGGGAAAATCAATATCCGTATAAAAATTTATCGGAAGCGGTAGATTATATTAAGTATTTGGAAGAAAAGGTCGATAAACTTACTGAGGAAAATGACGACTATGCCTCGAGACAGGCAAGCCTGCAGACGGAACTGGAAAGCTTGCGGCATTTCGAGGAAGAGTACGAACAGTATCTGAAGCTCAGAGAGTTGTTCGACCGCGAGGTCGTATACAACGACAAAGCTCCCGAAGCGGCTGAATACCTTAAGTGGTACGAAGCCATGTATCCCGAGAACGCGGCGACCATATTTGCCGAGCTTACCGAAGCCTCTCAGGTTGATGAGATCTATGCGACCATCGCGGCGCGAATGGCGAAGATGAAGGCGAAGGATGCGGCGGCAATACTTATGGAATACACGAGCGATCTTGATTTTATCGTAAGAGTGCTTGACTGCCTCAAGGTAAAACAGATCTCGGACATACTGACGGAAATGTCAAAGAGCAATTCACTGTTTGCGGCACAAGTCGTCAATCGCATGAAAGACATGGGATATGAAGGCCTCGCCGACTGAAAATGAATAAGGAACGGACTCCTTATCTTGCAGTCATGATAACCCCAATGGGCTAAGCATACTCTGAGAAAGGAGGAACAAAAATGCTGGTACAAAACACACAGTCTGCTGATGTCTCCGGCATTTTTTCCGTTTCTAAGGACCTCATCGGTTCAAAAGTCGCGGAAAAAGCGGGAAAAGCATTTGAAAGCCTGATGTCATCGTACGCAGGAAAGACCGGAAAAACGTTCATGGCTGTAAGCGCGAGCGTTACGGCAACAAAGACGGCAGCTAAAAACCCCGACATTACGGCAAACGCAAATACCGTAAACGGCACGGCAGATACCACCAAGGCACAGGCGGCCGCAAATACCGATGACACCGAAAAGTTAAACGCAAACAACGGTATCGGAACGGAAAACGAAGGCAAGACCGACGGAAACGAAAAGCTTAACGCAAAAGAAACGACAGCGATAAGCGATGCGGGAGAAGAGACCGAACTCAGCGAAGAAGAGCTTGAAGCAGTTGGAAGCTTCATGATGACACTCACAGTGATCATTGTCGAATGGTTCGGGATCTCCGAAGAAGAACTGCAGAACGCATTCGGAGAACTTGGGATAGGATTATCCGATCTTTCATCCGCAGACAAGCTTTCCGATCTTTTCGCCTATTTCAATCTCGAAGGCGATGTGACAAGACTTTTCACCGACAACGCACAGCTTGAGAGCTTCAACGGGCTTCTTGAAAAGGTTCAGGATGCATTTGAAGGTCTCATGAAGGAACTCACGGAGGTTGAGACTCCCGAGGACCTCGGAAAGATCATCGAGGAAGTCGCAGCACATCTTCAGGAAAGCTTCAACACCAAAGCCGAAGCCGGCACAGTGGTAAATGACGGCGAAAAGCAAAAGGGCATCGAGTTAAAGAACGACGACAGCTTAAAGGTCGAAGCGGAAACCGTAAATGACGATCCAGAAGTTCAGACGGTCACAGTCACAAAAGAAAACTCCGCAGGATCTGACACAAGAGACACAAAGAAAGATGGTTCCGAAAGCCGTAACGATTCACAGTTTTCAGCTTTCATGAACAACATCGAAAGAGCGGCCGAAAGCTTCAAGATCGACGACACACAGATGATATCTCCCAATGCGGATCTTCAAAAGATCGCTGAGCAGATCATCGACCAGATCAAGATCAACGTGAACAAAGCCAATACGAGCATAGAAATGCAGCTTACACCTGAAGCGCTCGGAAAGGTAAAAGTCACTGTCGAAGAGAGCGGAGGAGTTCTCACCGCCAAGTTCCAGACCGAGAACCACATCGCAAGAGAAGCCATCGAAGCAAACCTTGTACAGTTCAAGGAATCCCTTGCGGAAAAAGGACTTAAGGTCGAAAACATCGAGGTTGCCGTAGCGGATTTCAGATTTGACGAAAACAACGGCGGCGCAAAGGAAGAGTCACAGGGACAGTCAAAGAGAAGAAAGAATCTTTCGGGTATCGAAGAAGTAAAGTCAGTCGACAATTCAATGCCGATCGACATGGTATCACAGAGCTACATAGATAACGGAACAAGCACGGTAAGTTATTCGGCTTAGAAAAGGAGTCTTAAAATGAGCGATTCATTGGTTGCACCCGTAATGAACGGGCAGGTACAGGACACATCGACCAAAACAACCACTGCTGAGGTGGAAACAAGAGGTACTTCCAATCTCGGAAAAGATGCTTTTTTACAGCTTCTTGTAGCAGAAATGCAGAATCAGGACCCGCTTGAGCCTTCATCGAACACCGAGTGGATCTCACAGCTCGCGACATTCAGCCAGCTTGAAGAGATGCAGACTTTGACACATACTACGGAAGCATCGCAGATGTTCTCGCTTATAGGAAAACAGGTCACCGTAAAGTCAACGGACGCCAAGGGAGACGTTTTCTTAAAGAGCGGCACGGTGGATTTTGTGAGCACATCCGGCGGAGAGACAAAGTTCAGCGTAAAGGGCAGTCTCTACTCCATAAACGAGCTCTATTCCGTATCCGACGACACCTACTATTACGAATCACATCAGCCTTCGGTCGTTAAGGAAGTCGAGTTCTCATTCAACGGTGACGATCCGAGAGACATGACATTTGAAGTGGACCTTGGTGACGACATAGCCGAGGCACATGACGTGGCTCTGATGATCGGAAAGACGGTGCTCGCGCCTCAGTACGCTTACTTAACCGGAAACACGGTCACCATAAAGTCCGAGATAATGCAGCAGTTTGAACCCGGCATCTACAACATCGATGTTGTTTTTGACGACAAAAACTACACCACTGTATACGATGCGGTAAAGATCTACGCATACAACACACATCCGAGCGCAGAAACGGCAGAAGAGACCGAACCCGATATTTCCGGGATAACGGAGGATATCTGATATGGCAAACGACATAAGATTCAACAGGACAGCTTCCATACAGCAGATGCAGGAACTTTTGAAGCAGTCCCAAAAGACCGGCGCAAACTCGCAGGCTCAGGGAACGAGCTTTGAAGAGATGCTTGCTCTGAAACGTGAAGCGGTGCGTGAAGTCAAGTTTTCAAAGCATGCCACTGAACGCCTCGACGACAGGGACATCACGATCACGGACGAGCAGATGCAGCGATTGAACAATGGAGTGAAACAGGCAGAAACAAAAGGGATAAACGAATCTCTTGTAATGGTCGACGACATAGCTTTTATAGTCAACGTTAAGAACAATACGGTTGTTACCGCGGTAACGGGTGATGACTCAAAGGTATTTTCAAATATCGATGGAGCGGTCATCGCATAAAATTTCTTAAAGACTTATAAAGTGCTAAAGAGCTTAAGACTAACAACCGATAAATAATTCAGCAACGAAAAACTATCGCCGGACCTACTACTGGAGGCGATCTCCTCCCCGAACGCCAGACGGGAGGACCAGACAGGAGGTTAATCTCTATGATGAGATCATTGTATTCCGGAGTTTCCGGATTGAAAGTCCATCAGACAAGGATGGACGTTATCGGTAATAACATCGCCAATGTTAATACCGTTGGATTTAAAGCAAGTGCAGTAACATTCTCAGACGTTCTTTATCAGACAACATCGGCCGCAACAGGCCCCAACCCCGATGTGGGAACCGCAGGTATGAATGCCATGCAGATCGGTCTCGGATCTTCCGTAAACGCGATCTCCACAAACATTGACGTGGCAGGCGGTTCACAGAGGACAGACAATCCCTTCGACCTCATGATCGAAGGAAAAGGCTTCTTCATCGTAAACAACGGTTCGGGAAACCTTTTCACAAAGGCCGGCTCCTTTAAGATCGACGCAAACGGCACACTCTGCAACGCAGACGGATACTGTGTCATGGGATGGCAGGTAGACCCCAATGACGAGACCGCGACTGTTGCGGACGTAGTAAGCCCTTTGAGGATCATGTCCCCCGAAAATATGTATTCCACACCTGAAGCCACAAAGGCCGTATATTTCTCCGGAAACATCGATTCCGCAGACACGGCATTTGATTCGGATACAGGAAAGCTCACGGCATTCTCTTTCTATGATTCCCTCGGAAGAGCATATACCGTAAACATAAGGCTTTCCCAGGTCACTGACGCAACGACGGGCGACAAGACAAAGAACATCTATTTCGCAGATATCACAAACATCATGGATGCAAGCGGAAAGAGCATCCTTTACACCTACGACGAGACCACAAAGACGTACACAAAGAATGACGGCCTTAACTTTGGATGGGGAGAGGCAGGAGATTTCCAGGTGGATGCTCAGACAGGTGAGATCTCGGGTGTCGGAAGACTCACACTCGGATTTAACGCAGCTACAGGTAAGTTCTCGTTCGTGAGCGCGGCGGCAAACGGCGCACAGCCCACAGACCTTGACACGGTGGACTATGATTCCGCAAACTTCGTGATCACCACCGGAGATGACAATACAAACCCGTTTGCAAAGTTCATCGACGTTGATTTTTCGACAATGACGATGTTTGCAAACAGCGGCACAACGAACATTTCCTACACAAAGGGAAAGCTCGAAGGCCTTGACGCGGGACGTTCCGTAGGTAACATGACAGGATGCTCCATCGACTCCCTCGGCATGATCTACGGTGTATACGACAACGGTACCAGAAGACTTCTCGGCCAGGTGGTCGTAGCAACCTTCGCAAATGCGGCAGGCCTTGAAGAAGTCGGCGGAAGCCTTTTCGCAACGACTCAGAACTCCGGTGAGTTTGACGGCATCGGCGCTGCGATCGGAACAACAGGCGGAAGCTTCTCGACGGGCGTACTTGAAATGTCAAACGTTGACCTCTCCACAGAGTTCACGAACATGATCACCACACAGCGTGGTTTCCAGGCAAATTCAAGGATCATCACTACGAGCGATACGCTCCTTGAAGAACTCATAAACCTTAAGAGATAATGATCTTGGCTAACTGAATCAGGGCGGCAATAAAATGCCGCCCGTGTTTCTGTATCTGAAAAACGCGAATGGCAAAATGGCTTAAATTCGCGCGAGGAGGAAATATGATCGAGGTAACAAGGCTTAATGACAAAAAGTTTTTTATCAACTGCGAACTCATAGAGCAGGTGGAAGAGGTGCCCGATACCTCGATAACTCTTACGAACGGCAAGCATTTCATCGTAAAAGAGACACCCCTCCAGATAAAAAAGATGATCATAGAATACAAAAGAGAGATATTTGGACAGGATTTTTTGAAATAAAGCACAATATGTGGTATTTTTTAAAAAATTTTGGTGTAACATCTTGTGGTTTTTTTTGATGTTTAGTATAATTGATTAATAAATGCGGAAAGGCAGGTTTATTTGCTTTGGATATAGCATCTCTGGCCGGTTTGTTGCTTGCCATCATATTCGTTTTCATATCCATCTCACTCGGCGACGCAGGTGTTGCCAGTGTTTTGAGTTTCCTTGATGCGCCTTCCGCGATGATCACTTTCGGTGGAGCGCTTGCCGCATGTCTTGTAATGAGCGATGACATAAAGGCATTCGTAGGCGGCCTCAAATCCATCACTCTGATCTTTAAACCGGTAAATTACAAGGAAGAAGACATAATAAAACAGATAATCGACCTCTCAAACGTCGCGAGAAAAGAAGGACTTCTCGCTCTCGAAGAGGCTGCGAACAATTCCATTGAGGATGCCTTCATGAAAAAGGGCGTTCTCCTTATCGTAGACGGTACAGATCCGGAGTTTGTGCGTTCTATCCTTGAGACAGAGCTCATGTGCATCGGTGACAGACATAAATCAAACATAGGATTCTGGGAAAACCTCGGTTCCATGGGTCCTGCGTGGGGTATGATTGGTACCCTCGTAGGTCTTATCAACATGCTTGGTAACCTTTCAGACATCAACGCCGTAGGTCCTAACATGGCTATCGCCCTTATTACGACATTCTACGGCTCGCTCCTCGCAAACTGGATATGTACACCCACATCCAACAAGCTGAAATCCAACAGTGTAAAAGAGATCACGGCAAAGACGATCGCCGTTGAAGGACTGCTTTCGATTCAGGCAGGTGAAAACCCTCGTATCATCGAGGAGAAATTAAAGAGCTTCATCTCGCCCGAGCGCAGAGCGGCCATCAGTGAAAACGGCGGCGGAGAAGGAGGCGGTGAGTAACATTGGCAAAGAAAAAAGAAGAAGAGGCTCCGAAAGGCTCACCGGCATGGATGGCCACATTCTCGGACCTTATGAACCTTCTGCTTTGTTTCTTCGTTCTTTTGTTTTCGATGTCATCCGTTGACGAGAGCAAAGCGGAGGCCATGATCAAATCGCTCGCCGATACTTTTTCCATCTTTTCCGGAGGCGGTTCGTCCTTTGAGGACGGCGTGCTGATATCGAGCGGCGCGACACAGCTTTCAAACCTTGACGAATATTTCAATACCACCGGTCGTACCGATGAAGGCGACTCCATAGAAAATGTCGATCAGAACAAGAATGGCGCCGAAGGCGACGGAAAGAACGACAACAACGGAGAAAACCAGCAAAATCAGCAGGATCCGCAAAACCAGACCGGTGACAATAACGAAAACCCCGATAGCGGGAAGACTCCCGACGATCAGACAGGAAACAAGACTCCAGATGACCAGAACGGCCCTGATGACAACCAAGGTAAACAGGAAAACGGTGAGGATAAGAATGACGACAACACCGAAGAGGGCAAGGTAAAAGAACTTACCGAAGCCGAGATCGCGGAAAAAGCCGCAGCGAACGACCTCGCGGAAAATAAGGAACAGTCGGGCATCCTCTATGAAGAGATCATGGGGCTTGCCGACAAATACAACATCGGCGATTACATGGACATCGCGATCGATGCCCAAAGCTACGAATATGTCCAGATCGAGATAAACGGTTCCGTGCTGTTTGATTCGGGAAAAGCGGAGATAAAGGATGAGGCACTGCCCATCATATCAAAGCTCGGAGATGTTCTTAAGCAGTACAGGGAATACAAGATCGAAGTCATCGGGCACACCGACAACGTTCCTAATACCAAAAAATCGGATTATCCGACGAACGAACTCCTTTCTTCGGCGCGTGCGATCTCCGTTGCGTCATATTTTGCCGAGACCAAGGGGATTGGCTGGTCAAAGATCTATTTTTCGGGACGCGGCGAACATGAGCCCGTCGCGAGCAATGACACAGCCGAAGGACGCGCGCTCAACAGACGTGTTGAGATAAGACTGTACAACCTCAAAAATTCTGACTGATCCACGGAGGGAATATGAAGAAAAACATACTTGCCATAGCTATCCTCGCGGCTGTGATCGCGGACATCATCCTCACTGCGGTGATGCTGTTTTCCGTAATGCCGGCCGCAAAACAGTCAAACGAACTGATAAAGACCATCTGCCAGATCATCGATATTGAGCTTGAAAATCCGGATGCAGAAGCCTTTGCAAAGATCCCGCTGAACGCAAGAGAAGCGATCAGCATCACAGGTGAAAGCTCACTCACTGTTCCAATCAGGAAAGCAAATCCGGATGACAAGAACCAGCCTTACGCAATGGTCGATTTTTCGATCGTTTTCTATAATCAATCAAAGGATTACAAGGGCATTTCCGCAGATCTCGAAAAGCAGAAACCTATGCTGAATGCATATCTTTCTGACCTTGTTTCACAGTATACCGCCGCAGGACTCATTGAGAACAAGGAAGCCCTCGAGGCTGAGATGCTCGCATACTGCAGATCATATTTTGGCACCTCTGACGGTGTGATCGATGTTATCATCGCAATCAAGACTACCTGATAAGTAAAAGAGGCATCCGTTTATGGGAGACGTACTGTCCCAAAAAGAAATAGACGACCTGTTGAAAGCCTTTTCGACGGGTGAACTGGACGCTGACGACCTTAAGGACTCGAAAGAGGTCGTAGTGAAAAACTATGACTTTTCGCGCCCTTCAAAGTTTTCAAAGGAGCATCTGCGTACTCTGGAGATCATCTTTGAGCACGTCGGACGTCTTCTTTCCACGCATTTCCCGGCATATCTGCGTGTAAATACGCAGATCGAGGTCGTAAACTCCGAGGCCATCATCTACTCCGAGTTTACAAACGCGCTGTCAAACCCTGTGCTTCTCGGCATCATTGATTTTTCGCCTCTTGAGGGCAACATCATCATCGAGCTTTCGGACAACATCGGCTTTGCGATAGTTGACAGAATGCTCGGTGGAGCGGGACTTCCGCTTGACAAGACGAGAAACTTCACGGACATCGAGACCACGATCCTCGACCGTGTGTTCGTAATGATCACAAACCAGCTCGCAGACCCGTGGAGCAACGTAGTGGAGCTCGATCCCAGGTTTACCAGGATAGAGACGAACTCACAGTTTGCACAGTTCATCTCACCTAACGATATGGTCGCGCTCATCACGATGAGCATAAAGATCGGCACCGTGGAAGGAATGATGAACGTCTGCATCCCGTATGCCGTACTTGAACCCGTTATGGACAAGCTGAATACGAAGTACTGGTATTCGACCATGCAGGAAAAGGACGACAGCTCGTACAGGGAATTCATCGAATCCGCGATCCAGCGCGCAAAGATCCCCATCCGCACCGTTCTCGGAAAGAGCGTCATCTCGGTAAACGACTACATCAACATGGCTAAGGGCGACATAATAAAACTCGACAAAAAGATCAACGAAGAGCTTGATATCTATGTCGGAAATATATACAAATTCAAGGGTATGCCCGGTGAATCATCCGATTCTTACGCGGTTAAAATATCTCAGATAATCAGGGAGGAGCAGTAGTATGGACGGTTTATTATCGCAGGAAGAAATAAACGCATTATTCAATACTTCTGATGACGATACCGATGATTCCGCTACCGCGGCGTCCTCGTCCGGAGGAGAGCAGTTATCCGCAGACGAAAAGGATGCGATAGGAGAGATCTCCAACATCAGCATGGGTTCGTCCGCGACAACGCTTGCGGCGCTCGTAAACCAGAAAGTTGACATTTCGACTCCCGTAGTAAAGATACTCACCTGGGATGAACTTGTCGCGGCTTACGACAAACCCTGCATCTTCATCCAGATACTTTACAAAGAAGGTCTTGACGGCAACAACATCCTGATCTTAAAAGAAAACGACGTTAAGATAATCGCAGATCTCATGATGGGCGGAGATGGCTCAAACACTGAAGGAGAACTCAGTGAAATGCATCTGAGCGCGATCGGTGAAGCGATGAACCAGATGATGGGCGCCGCTTCGACATCCATTTCATCTATGATCGAGACCAAGGTCGACATCACGCCTCCGACGGCAAATGTTATCGATATAGCATCCGTAAAAGATGCGGCAGATATCTCGCCGTTCCTTAAGGATCAGTTCTGCCAGGTCGCTTTCCGCATGACGATCGGCGATCTTGTTGACAGTACACTGATGCAGCTTTATCCTGTTCAGTTTGCAAAAGACCTCTACAAGAAGTTCACAGGCGGAGAGGATCCCGCGCCTGCACCCGCTCCGGCACCTGCACCCGCTCCCGCTCCCGCGCCCGCACCGGCACCTGCGCCCGCACAAGCTCAGGCCACCGCGGTACCGCCTCAGCAGCCTGTTTCAAACATGGCGACAGGAGTTTCCGGAATGCCTCAGATGATGCCACAGATGATGGCTCAGCAGCCCGAGGCAAACGTATATCCCGCACAGTTCCAGCCTTTCATGCAGGTACAGTCACCGCTTCTCCAGACGGAGAACATTGACCTCCTGCTCGATGTTCCGCTTGAAGTTTCGGTAGAACTCGGACGCACGAGCAAATCCATCAAGGAGATACTTGATTTTGCACCCGGTACCGTAGTCGAGCTCAATCGTCTTGCCGGAGAGCCCATAGATGTCCTTGTAAACGGCAAATACGTTGCAAAGGGCGAAGTTGTGGTCATCGGTGAATTGTTCGGCATCAGGATAACAAGTGTGATTAAGTAATTATATAATTTCTTAAATAATTCTGAATTGCATTGTTATTACCGAATCATTTATGCTATAATTACTTGAACTTTCATATACACAATCTTTTTCAGATAGGAGAGACTAATATATGGCTAAAAGGATTTTGATTTGTGATGACGCGGCTTTCATGAGGATGATGATCAAGGACATCCTTTCCAAGAACGGCTATGAGATCGCCGGCGAAGCTGAGAACGGCGCGATCGCTGTTGACAAGTATGCAGAGACCAAGCCCGATCTTGTTATGATGGACATCACAATGCCCGAACTTGACGGCATAGGCGCACTCAAGGCTATCCGTTCAAAGGACAGCGGCGCAAATATCATCATGTGTTCCGCAATGGGACAGCAGGCCATGGTTATCGAATCCATCCAGGCCGGCGCAAAGGATTTCATCGTTAAACCTTTCCAGGCTGACCGTGTTCTTGAGGCAGTCAGAAAAG
>JAEEGH010011724.1_pt1 | contig 19826 bp, 19 predicted proteins | sample 9134181 | NCBI WGS metagenome assembly JAEEGH01 (sample SAMN16246544, study PRJNA631951) | gut metagenome | biome: gut microbiome; feature: rumen; material: DP-attached | host: Bos | place: Iran: Karaj | collected 2018-10 | reverse complement strand
CTCTGCCGTCCGCGTTCCCCGTAGGGACGGCACTCTGCCGTCCGCGTTCCCCCGTAGGGAGCGATGCCCACATCGCTCCGGCGTTCGGCACGAACGCAATTTGCCGCAAGGCAAATCCTACCGGGTTCCGACGCCGCCACCGGGTCAATGCAGCGCACCCGGCTGGATCGCCCGCCGGGCGATTGTTTGCTTCGCAAACCGGGCTGCTCATCCTTGCGGATAAGAGCAGCCCCTACGGTGGGTGCGTGTGGGGTGGCCGGTGCGGCCTGCTGGCGGCCAATGGCCGCCCCTACGGCGAGGTGTGAACGGGGCCAATACCGGCAAGTACGAATGAAGTGGCAGGCGGTGCCTGAACTCGAAGAGTCACGAAGTATGCCTGATCCCTGATCCCTGATGCCTGATCCCTGATCCCTGATCCCCGATGCCTCGTATGCCCGAACCGTTCATTGGATTCTCATTCTAAAAACTAACGCTTCTGAATCCAGGCAGCAAGGGAACCCTGTTTGCCTTTCGTGCTATCATAACGCATTTTTCGCAGAAAAGCAACCAAAAATCCCAGGTTTCCGCAAGATATCAAAAATGACAGAATAGAATTGACAAACTGCCGTGGATTTCATATAATATGCACAAGAAACCAGCAATTTATCCGCGCCCCCAAGGCGCGAGATCATGGACACAGGAGGGATCCCTATGCTGCATTCTTTTACCAGAAACTACAACGACCGCTCCACCGAGGCCGGCTTCCAGTTCGAGTTCTACTGTGACTGCTGCGGGAACGGTTTCCTCAGCACCTTCCGTCAATCCTCCACCTACGGCCAGCGGCAGAAATCCCAGCGCTTCGGCCGCTTCGCCTCCACCGTCGGCAGCTTCCTGGGCGGCAAGGCCAGCGAATTAGGCTGGGCCGTGGAGCGGGGCAGCGACCTGGTGGGCGACCGCTTCAACGATCAGTCCCCGGAGTGGCGCAAGGAGTACGAGCTGGCCTTCGACGAAGCTCAGGCGGAGGTGCGCTCTCAGTTCGTCCGCTGCCCCTCCTGCAACAAGTGGGTCTGCCCCAGCTGCTGGAACGAAGAAGACGGGCTCTGCATCGACTGCGCCCCCCGGGAGGCCAGCTACGTGGCCCAGGCCCGGAACAAGGCCATGCAGCGGAACATCGACGAGGCGGCGGAGACCGCCACCGTCTGGCAGGGCAAGATCGAGACCCGCACCACCGTCTGCCCCAAATGCGGCAAGCCGGCGGGCAGCGGGAAGTTCTGCAACTACTGCGGCTCCCCCATCGGCACCAACCGCTGCCCCAACTGCGGCGCAGAGGTGGCCCTGGGGCTGAAATTCTGCGGCGAGTGCGGCTCCCCCATGCAGAAGAGCGGCAAGTGCCCCAGCTGCGGCTATGAGAACGAGCCGGGGATGAAATTCTGCGGCCAGTGCGGCACGAAGCTATGAACTACAACGCGCACGCGCTGGGCGGCGAGACCCAGCTCTCCGTGGAACGGGAGGGCCTGCGGATCGGCAGCCGCTTTGTGGACTACGCCGAGCTGAAGGCCCTGAGCCCCCTCAATCACCGGGTGGTGCTGGATCTGCTCTCCGGGGAACGCATCGAGATCACCATGCTGGGCTTCTCCTACGACGGCTTCTGGGAGGAGCTCTCGGGCTGCTACGCCGCCCGGAGCCTGGAGGCCCTGTTTGTGGAGGGCGCGCCGCTGATGTCCTGCGAGGGGGAGTATCAGCTTTCCGACGACGCAGGCCGGGGCCGGGTCGAGCTGTACCCGGACGCGGTCTGCGTCCTGCCGCCCAACTGCCGCGCTGTGCGGATCCCCCTGTGCTTCACGGAGCAGATCCTGTTGGACGGATATCTGATCCGGCTGACCCTGTTCGACGGCACGGTGTACACCGTGGGCCGCATGGGCTACGACACCAAGCCCTTTGCCGAGCGGGCGATCCAGTGCATGGAGCGGACCAAGAAGGAGCGCGCCGCCCTGCTGGGCCGGGTGGCCCCCCGGGCCGATTTCCCCCACCCCGGCCTGTTCCGCACCACCCAGACAGAGCTCTCCTGGCACGCAGCCTTTGCCCCGGGCCGCTGCGCGGTGGAGCTGGATACCGGCGACGCCGCGGCCACCTATCTCTACCGCTTCGACGAGCCCCTGCCGGTCTTTACGGGCCGCCTGGAGCTGGCCATGGAGGCCATGGGCCCCCACCGGGAGATCATCTATATGACGGACGAGCAGCTGGCCCAGAAGCCCCTGTACCGGATGTCCGTGGCCCGCTGCCCGGCAGTCAGCTATCTCCGTGCCCACAGCGCCGGCCGGCTGATCCACAGCCAGAACCACGGGGAACGGTTGAAGGACTTCCTGAATGGGGCGGAGCCGTAGGGGCGGATGCCCAAATCCGCCCTCGCGCCCGCACCAAAAGCCGCAAAAAGGGCTGATCCACAGCCAGAACCATGGGGAAAGGCTGAGCGCCTTTCTTGCCGGAGCGTCCCCGGAATAAATTCCGGGACTATGTGGAACGCAGGGGACGGTGGAACACAGGGGACCGTCCCCTGTGTTAATTTGCAATTATTAATCATAAGGCCGCCTTTGGCATATATTGGATCGCAGCGTTTTTGTTTTTTTTCGTTTTGTCTCTTACAACACCATCGCGTTATTTGACTTCAAGCAGGGGCCGAACAATTTGCCCGAAGCTGGAGCGATTTGCGCGGATCCTTCGTATTGCCCTGATTCCTTTGACATTGCTTTCATTTGGTGGTTTTGGATTGTTTTTGTTTTTGAAGGGCGGGCCTGAAATGAAAGACGGATTATTTTACGTGATGAATCACGGTAAAATCATTCTGGAAATAACGCAAGAAGAGTATATCCTGTTAAGCCGGATTGAACGGGTGATGTTTTGCTCCGGGCTCGCATGGATCAGCAGTGGTTCTTTGCTGATCAAATGTTACGCAGACGACGTAAGAAACTGAAAACGAAAAGGAAGTATGGAACACAGGGGACGGTTCTCTGTGGAACATGGAACACAGGGGACGGTTCTCTGTGTTCCCCGTGAAGGGCTGATGCCTCGTATTATCTGGTAAAGTCAGACTATTTCCCAGCGAAAACACCACCCGGGAGGGCTTCGGCCCTCCCGGGGAAGAAAACAATTCGCGCCACCGGCGGGCTGGTTTCAGCCCGCCGGTATTTGGTTTTGCGGCACGTGTAGCGGGGATTGATTTGTCTGGGGAAATCGCACCGCCAGCAGTGCGGCGGGCAGATTGCCCGCGCTACAGGGGGATCAAGGGCGGATGTGGGCATCCGCCCCTACGGGCGCAGGAACAGAGCATTTCGTGAAGCGCGGCGGGTTTCCTGTTTTGCGGGGTTTTCCAAAAGGGGCAGGCCCCTTTTGGCCGTTTGAATGAGGGGAGTCCAGAGGGGGCAGAGCTGTCCGGTGGACAGCGAGTTTTTATATCCTATTTGCCCGGCTATGCCGGGGAAATGGGGTACAAAAACACAGATTCGGAATCTTCCCCCTCCCCGGTCGTGTCTTTGCTTCCTTTCTGCACGAGCAGAAAGGAAGGATTTCGATCGGAGAACGGATCCTTCGACTCCGCTGACGCTCCGCTCAGGATGACAGACTTGTGCGCGGGTTCCGGGACGGGAAACCCGTCCCCTACGCGGGACGGGCGACAGGTTGCCGGGGCTGCACGATTTGCGGTCTGAAGGGGCGGCCGTCCCAGGGTTTTCAACGTTTTCAAATGGCAATTTGAAAACACCGCAACTATTCCCTCTTCCTTATTCCCTTCCCTATTCCCTCTTTCCTATTCTTTCTTCCCTCTTCCCTCCCCTGTTCCCTCGCCCCGATGAGCCTCCAGGCACAAATCACGAAAACGCAAAACTTTCTCTTGCCATTCGACGGATTTTTCGATATAATATGTTGAAAAAACTTGAAAATCGCTTCTGTTTTCACGACGCTCAATTCAAAATTCCCGGAGTGCTTCTATGTCTGATCAATTTACCTTTTCCGTCCCCTGTCTCTTCGGTCTGGAAGGGCTGGTGGGGGACGAGCTGCGGCGGCTTTCCCTGGAAAACGTCCGGGTGGAAAACGGGCGCGTCCTCTTCGACGGGGGCACAGAGGCCCTGGCCGCCGCCAATCTGCGGCTGCGGATGGGCGAACGGGTGCTGCTGCGGCTGTCCTCCTTCCCGGCCCGGAGCTTTGAGGAGCTCTTCCAGGGGGTGAAGGCCATTCCCCTGGAGGACTTTATCCCCAAGGACGGCAAGTTCCCCGTAAAGGGACACTGCCTGAACTCCCAGCTCCACTCCGTCCCCGACTGCCAGGCCATCATCAAAAAGGCCGCCGTGGAGCGGCTGGGGAAGCACTACGGTCTGGGCTGGCTGCCGGAGACCGGGGCACTCTATCAGCTCCAGTTCTCCATTATGAAGGACGTCTGCGAGGTCTTTTTGGACAGCACCGGGGCGGGCCTCCACAAGCGAGGCTACCGGGCCGTGGGCAACGACGCTCCCCTGCGGGAGACCCTGGCCGCCGCCATGGTAACGCTGGCCCGGTATCGGGGCAGGGACTTTTTCTGGGACCCCTTCTGCGGCAGCGGCACCATCGTCATTGAGGCGGCCCTGATTGCTCTGAACCGGGCCCCGGGGCTGAACCGGAGCTTTTCCGCCCAGAGCTGGGGCTTCGTCCCCGCCGCCGCCTGGGAGCAGGCCCGTCAGGAAGCCCAGGATCGGGAGTTCCGGGGCGAGTATCGCATCTTAGGCTCCGACAAGGACCCCGACAGCCTGAACATCGCCATCTCCAACGCCAAAAAGGCCGGGGTGGGCAGTCTGATCCGCTTCGAGGAGGCGGACGCCACCAAGCGGGACCTGCCCGCGGCCTCCGGCGTCATCGTCTGCAATCCGCCCTACGGAGAGCGGATGATGGAGCAGCGCAGCGCCCAGCGGCTCTACCAAGCCCTGGGAAAGCACCTGCGCTTTGCCGACGGCTGGCAGAAGTTCATTATCTCCTCCGAGCCGGAGTTTGAGCACTATTTCGGCAGACGCGCCGACAAAAAGCGGAAGCTCTATAACGGCATGATTCAGTGTAATCTGTTCCAGTATACAAATAGCAGGCAATAGACAACAGGAGACGGGGAGAATTGTCAATTGAGCATTGAGAAGTGAGAATAGACAATTTGCGGTGTTTTCAAATTGCCATTTGAAAACATGATAAAACCATGGGGTTACTGCTCCTGGAGGCTCTGAACCCGGAGGCAATAGGCAACAGGCAATGGGAGACGGGGGGTGCGGATTCTTCGCGCTTCTCAGAATGACGCTCTGAACCCGGAACTCTGAACTCTTAACCCTGAACCATAAGTTACGTCAGAATCGAGACCGAAACATGAAACACCTCTTCATCATCAACCCCGCTGCGGGGAAACACGACAACAGCGCGGCCCTCAGCGCCTCGATCCATGAATTCGGCAAAAAGCACGGGCTGGACTACGCCATCCGGGTCTCCCGGGCGGCGGGAGACTGCACCGCCATTACCCGGGAGGCCGCCGCCTCCGGGGAGGAGCAGCGGGTCTACGCCTGCGGCGGCGACGGCACGCTGAACGAGGTCGTCTGCGGCGCGGCAGGCGCCTCCAACCTGGCGGTGACCCACTTCCCCTGCGGCTCCGGCAACGACTTCGTGAAAAACTTCACCGATCCCAAGGCCTTTGGCGACCTGGAGCGGCTGCTGGACGCCCAGGAAATCCTCCTGGACCTAATCCAAATGGGAGAAAGCTACAGCCTCTCCATCTGTTCCATCGGCATCGACGCCCGGATCGGCACCTCCATCCAGCGCTACAAGCACCTGCCCCTCATCGGCGGCAAGGGGGCCTACAACCTCTCCACGGTGGTAAACCTGGTGAAAGGCATCCACCGGCACTACGTGGTGGAGGTGGCGGGCAAAACGGTGGACGACCGCTTCACCCTGATCTGCGTCTGCAACGGCCGCTTCTACGGCGGCGGTTACGAGCCCGTCCCCGCGGCCCGGCCCGACGACGGAAAGCTGGAGGTTCTGCTGGTGAAGAAGGTCTCCCGGCTCCAGGTGGCAAAGATCATCGGCAAGTACAAGGCTGGCCGCTTCGCCGAAATGCCTTCGATTTTCTCCCATTTCACCACCGACCGGGTGCGCATTCACTGCGACCGGGAGGAGGTCATCAATCTGGACGGCGAGGCCCGCTGGGGCAAGGACGTGGAGATCCGCCTGTCGGAGAAAAAACTGCGCTTCTTCTTCCCGAAGGGACTGCGGCTGGCAGCGACGTGACGCCAAGGCCGCCCCCACGGGCTCTGAACCCTGAACTCTGAACCCATTCTGATCCATATTCTCACATTCTGAGTCAAAAAGGAGGATCCTTCAAATGAGGACCATCGGAACCGTTGTTCGGGGCGTGCGCGCGCCCATCATCCGTCAGGGCGACGACATTGCCGCCATCACTGCCCAGGCCGTTCAGGAGGCCTGGCGAGAGGCCGGCATCACCCCCAGAGACCGGGACGTGGTAGCTGTCACCGAATCCGTGGTAGCCCGCTCCCAGGGCAACTACGCCAGCCTCCGGCAAATTGCCGCCGACGTCAAAGCCAAGACCGGCGGCGGCACCGTGGGCGTGGCCTTCCCCATTCTGAGCCGCAACCGTTTCTCTCTGCTGCTCAAGTCCATTGCCCTCGCCTGCAAAAAGGTCGTGGTCCTGCTCTCCTATCCCTCCGACGAGGTGGGCAACCATCTGGTAGACCTGGACCTGCTGGATGAGGCGGGGATCAATCCCTACTCCGACACCCTGAGCGTGGCCCAGTTCCGGGAGCACTTCGGACACATTCTCCATCCCTTCACCGGTGTGGACTACATCGACTTCTACACCGAGCTCATTGAAAGCTGCGGCGCCCAGGCGGAGATTCTGCTGGGCAACCGCATCCAGACTCTGGTTCCCCTCTGCGACGCCGTCATCACCGCCGACATCCACACCCGGGCCCGCTCCAAGCGGCTGCTGAAGGCCGCGGGCTGCAAGACCGTCCTGGGCCTGGACGAGCTGATGACCGCTCCCGTGGAGGGCAGCGGCTACAACGAGACCTACGGCCTGCTGGGCTCCAACAAGGCCACCGAAGACAGCGTCAAGCTCTTCCCCCGGGACTGCACCGCCGTGGCGGAGCGGATTTCCAGGCTCCTGTCCGAGGCCTCCGGCAAGCACATTGAGGCCATGGTCTACGGCGACGGCGCCTTCAAGGACCCGGTGGGCAAGATCTGGGAGCTGGCGGACCCGGTGGTCAGCCCCGGCTACACCCAGGGCCTGGGCGGCACCCCCAATGAGCTGAAGCTCAAGTACCTGGCGGACAACGACTTCGGCGATCTCTCCGGCGAGGAACTGCGGAAGGCCATCTCCGACCGTATCCGGGCCAAGACCGGCGAAAGCCTGGTGGGCAGCATGGCCGCCCAGGGCACCACGCCCCGACAGCTTACGGACCTGATCGGTTCCCTCTGTGACCTGACCTCCGGCTCCGGCGACAAGGGCACCCCCATCGTCTATATCCAGGGCTACTTCGACAACTACACCAACGAATAATACACCGTCGCGCCGCGCGGAGAATAGGAAGGAACTGCCATGCTGATTCGAAACGACAAGGAAGACATCAAATACGTCATGTACACCCGGGAGCAGATTGCCCAGCGGTGTCGGGAGATGGGCAGAGAGCTCACGGAGAAATTCCGGGGGGAAACGCCCCTGATGATCTGCGTGCTGCGAGGCGCCGCCTTCTTCTTCACGGACCTGTGCCGGGAGATGGACTGCCTGATGGATATGGACTTCATCGCCGCCTCCTCCTACTTCAAGGGCACCAAGTCCACCGGCACCGTCCGCCTGGTGAAGGACTCCAACATCGACATGGAGGGCCGTCACGTCATCATTGTGGAGGACATCATCGACTCCGGCCTGACCCTGGAGTACCTGGTGAAGCTCTTCAACACCCGCAACCCCAAGTCCATCACCACCGTGACCCTGCTGGACAAGGACGTGGACAAGCCCGACCGCTTCCACGTGGACTACTACGGCTTCAAGATCCCCGACGAGTTTGTGGTGGGCTACGGCCTGGACTACGCCGACTACTACCGCAACCTCCCCTACATCGGCGTGCTGAAGGAAGAGTGCTATCAGTAGGCATCAGGCAATCGGAGACGGGGGACGCGGATGCTTCGCGTTGCTCAGAATGACACTCTGAACCCTGAATCCTGAATGACACTCTGAACCCTGAATCCTGAACTCTGAACCAAAAGGAGACCATCATGGACAAACTGAAGCAGCGCATTATCTCCGAGGGCCAAATCCTCCCCGGAGGCATTGTCAAAATCGACGGCTTTTTGAATCACCGGGTAGACTGCGCCTTTCTGGGCGAGCTGGCGGACGAATTTGCCCGGATCTTTGACCTGTCCCAGGTGGACGTGATCCTCACCGCCGAGGCCAGCGGCATCGCCCTGGCTGCCATCTGCGCCTACCGCTGGGGCAAGCCCATGATCTTCGCCAAGAAGGCCAAGTCCGACAACATCGAGGGCGGCCTCTACAAGAGCGAGATCATGTCCTACACCTACAAGAAGAAGGTCACCCTGATCGTCTCCAAGCAGTGGCTGACCCCCGGCGCCCGGGTTTTGATCATCGACGACTTCATGGCCCGGGGCGAGGCCGCCCGGGGCCTGTGCGAGCTGGTGACGGAGGCCGGCGCGGAGCTGGTGGGCGTGGGCATCGCCGTGGAGAAGGGCTTCCAGGGCGGCGGCGACCGGCTCCGGGAAATGGGCGTTAACTATCACGCCCTGGCCGTCATTGAAGAAGCCGAACCGGGCCATATCGTGTTCCGGGATTGAAGGCGAAAACCCGGACTGTCCGAATTGGGGAGTGGTCCTTGTCTTGCCAATGCAAGACAAGGACCACTCCCCTGTCTGTCTCAAATTGTTTCAGTCCCAGAGCGGCGAAAAATGCCGCTCCAAAAAATCTCGGTATGCCGCGCACTCCGGGTCGTCCAAATGATCCCGGATATAGTTGGCGTGCAGCTTTTGCTCCGCCGGATCGATCTCGGCGTACCGGTGAATAACCACATTCCCGGCGTTCTCTTCCCGCAGAATCTCCGCATAAACGTCCGGGATGTACTCCCGCAGCAAAACAGGCACATCGGCGGATCTTTCCCAGCTGTGACCCTTGGTATTTTTCAAATCCTGCGCTGCGGCGGGCTGGTAGAGAAAGCCCTCTTTTCCCTGATACAAGCATTTTAACTGATCCGGAAATCGCTCAAAATAGTGCTGTTTTCCCGCTCTCAGGCCCATGGTAACAAAATTTTCCGATCTGCTTCTGCAGCACACCAGCGCGTATACCCGGTCCGTAGTGAAATAGGCTGCTTTCGTCCCGTCAACATGAGACTTCGCGTTGGCCAGAATCGTGTCCAGGCCCCCTACGACGCTGCCGTGGTATAATGTGTCCGGTTTCAATGCAGGCCCCCCAGTCTGAATTATTTTTCTTTGGATTTCGTCTCCGCGTAATCCACCACCATTTTCTTGCAGGTCCTGCAAACGAAGGCGTCCACCGCCAGGCCGGAAAAGGTGCTGCCGGGCAGGTTGATGGAGCCCTCCTGGGGGAACAGGCTGATCACCCGTTTTTGCTTCACCCACGTCAGGCCGCAGGAGGTCTGCACATATCCTTTTTCCATTTCTTTCCCGCATACAGGACAATTCATGCCTTTCACCTGATTCCTTTCCGGTTTGGGCCCACAGTTCCCGCACAAGCACGGCGCAGGCAGTCAGCAGCCGGCGCTCTGACCGTCGCCTTCCAAGCCCCCGCCTTCGCTTCCCGATTGCTTAATGAGTCAATTATGCCATTATTTTCCCGCTTTGTCAATCCGTGATTTGCTTCCCAACCCTCATTCATAGGGATAACAGTGCTCGGCCTTGGACTGAAACTCACAAAGCCTTCTGATTTTTCCGGAAGCGTCAAAATCCGCGATGGTCACGTCGTCAAATCCGTCCTCCACCCCATCATAGACACATTTGAAGCACCATTCCACCACCGCCGTGTTGCCCGCCTCCAGACAGCGCTTGATGTCCCAGCTCAGAACTCTGCCCCGGGCATTCCAGTCGCGGAACCATTGCAGGAGCTGGGACAGGCCGTGATACTCCGGCCCGTAGCACTCGCTGTAGACCGCGTCCTCGGAGAAGGTCCTCCGGAATTGCTCCGCGTCCCGCTGGATCCAGGACTGAAAATAGGCTCTGATTGTGTTTTCCATACGGTTCTTTCCTCCCGAAGTTGATTTGGGTGCAGCGCTTACAGGGCTGTCTCAGGACGGCTTTCCCGTCAATTGTGTTTCCCCCTTGCGAAACCCGTCTCCCTCGCGTATAATGGGTGCGGGATTGTCCACGCTTTCGGAAAAGGAGGAACCCTGACAATGGACGAAATCACGATAGCCGCGTTTACGAGGGACGAGATCGACCGGGTAATCGAGTTTGAAAAGCGGCTGCGGGCCGAGGAGCCCGACACTTATTTCTGGGAGCCCGACGAGGCCTATCGACGCGCTCTGGAAGCGTCCTTCTCGGATGATCGGTTTCAGAACGCCCTGTCGTTTTTGGCCCGCAGGGGGGACCGGGTCATCGGGCGGATTGACGCCTCTCTGATTGCCAGCCGGATGGACGCGGCCTGCTGCGCCGCCTACCTGGACTGGATCTGTGTGCTGAAAAGCGAGCGCCATTCCAGAACCGCCCAAAGACTCCTGGAGGCGCTGCGCAAGGAGCTGAAGGCCAGAAAGGTCTCCATACTCATTGCGCTGATGGCTCGGAACGAGGAGGCCCAACGGTTTTATCGGTCGGTGGAGAACGCGGAGATCCACGACGAAGGAATCTGGATCAACATTTGACGCCCGGCTTCCGGCCACACCGGAAGCCGCCGCAAAAAGGGAGAAAGCCAATGAATGACGCGGCAAAATACTATACCGCCTATGACGAGCGGTACAAAACAGCCCATAAACAGGGCGTCAGCTGGGCCGGCGACGTGCCCACGCCCATTGTCTCAGACGTGCTTCACCGGTACGGGATTGGGCCGGACCGGGCTCTGCTGGAGATCGGCTGCGGCGAGGGTCGGGACGCGGCCCCGATCCTGGCCCGGGGCTATGATCTGCTGGCCACCGACGTGTCCGGGGAGGCCATCGCCTACTGCCGGAAGCGTCTGCCGGCACATGAAGCGCGCTTTCAGGTGCTGGACTGCCTGTCCGGCCGCTTGGACCGGCGCTTTGATTTCATCTACGCCGTGGCGGTGATCCACATGCTGGTCCCCGACGGGGATCGGGCCGGATTTTACCGTTTTGTCCGCAGCCACCTGACGCCCCGGGGGCTGGCTCTGATCTGCTCCATGGGAGACGGCGAAGCCGAGACGCAGAGCGACGTCAGCCAGGCCTTTGAGCTCCGGGAGCGGGACCACGAGACCGGCAAAATGCTGGTGGCCGCCACCTCCTGCCGGATGGTGTCCATGGGAAGCTTTGAACGGGAATTGACGGAAAACGGCCTGAAAATTTTGGAGAAGGGCCTCACCGCGTCCCCTCCGGAGTTCAACAGCCTGCTCTACGCGGTGGTCAGCTTGTAGGAACGCGTCGTGCGTCCCGATGAATTGCGCCTTTTGTCGCGTGAATTGCCCTGCGGGCACGAATTGTCTCGCGGACCTGATTTTCCCTGCAGAGCACAAGGGGCGCAATTCAAGTCATGGAGCGCGGCGGGAAATCACGGCGCGGCGCTTCCCTCCGTGAAACCCAATCCTGCTTGCTCCAGGCGAAAATAACAAAAAAGCGCTCTTGTCTATCGACGAAAGCGCTTTTTTGTTGGCACGCCGGAAGGGACTCGAACCCCCAACCCTCAGAACCGGAATCTGATGCTCTATCCATTGAGCCACCGGCGCGTTTGCCTATGTATTATAGCAAAGTCATACGCAAAAGTAAAGTCTTATTTTCCCTTTCAGCGAAATTATTTTCTCTTTCAGCCCGGATTGCATGCCGCTTCCCATTCGCCGGTCGCCCTTGGGCGTCAGGCGGTAGCGGCGGCGGGTGCGGCCTGCGGCGGCTTGACCCAGGCAGGAGCGGACCAGGCCCTTCTGTTCCAGCCGGTGGAGTGTGGGATAGATAGCCGCCTCCCGCATGCGGAAGGTTTCGTTCCCCGCCTCCTCCAGCAGGGCAATCATTTCGGAACCGCATTTTTCTCCGGTCTTCAGCAGGCGCAGCAGCAGCATCCCCGTGGAGCCGGAAAGCAAGCTTTTGTCCATTTTCACGGTATCATTCTCCTTTCCGCGTCACGGCAGCTTCCAGGTGACCTCCTGCAGAACGGTTCCCTCTGCGTCCATGGTGGTCAACTCCAGGTAGGCATCCGTGGAACGTAGTTCCATGAATCGGTAATTGTTTAGCCAATGGAGCAACTGAGAATAACCCTCATCGTCAAGCTTGAAGGTTGGGTAAACATGAACGCCGGGTATACTTTCGCCTTCCTCCCTGTGTCCGTGGCTTACGATATCCAGATAGTCCCAGCGGAAGATGAACCAGCCCTCCTTCGTTTCCTGCAGCAGCAGCGGAAATCTGCCCACCTGTCTGGCAGGTTCGGAACCCAAATGCTCCTCCAGAATCAGGGTCAAAAACGCATTCGCACCGGAGGCCTTCACCGCAAAGGCGGGAATCCGCCTGTCGTGGGGTTCTTTTTCTCCGTGGAGTCCCATCCCACGAAATATTTCCAATTCATCACCCCACCGTCCAGTCCAGCAGCCGTCCAGGGGCGTGTAGTACACCCCTTCCGCGGCAGGCCACGAGTCGAGGCGTGAGGAATTCCAGCCCAGTTTTTCTTCGTAAAGCCGGGTCACCAGAACGTGGTCTCCCTCCGTCACAAGGCCCAAGGTGCAGTCTTTGGTGGTAATATCATCGTTATCAGAGCTAATGCCGCCGTCAACCTTCAGGTCCAAAACCAGCTCCGGGTCCCGGGCGGGATATCCGGCCCCCGACACGGCCCGGCGAAATGCCATATTCGCGGTGGGCAGGGCGAAATCCAACCAGGCGGCCCACAGAATAAACAGCAGAATCAGCACCAGGACGGAATCCACCAAGAGTTTCCATTTTCTGGGTACTTGTTTCCATCGCTTCCTCATTGTTTTCTCTCCTTCTCCACTTCCATAGTTCCGGCCGATCCTTCCTGGGTTGGCCGGTATTGCAGTTCCTATTTCTTTGCCCCCGGGACCGAATCCCGGCAGATACCCCAACAAGTGGACGTCACGGCAGCTTCCAGGTGACCTCTTTCAGAATGGTTCCATCTGCGTCCATGGTGGTCAGCTCCAGGTAGGCATCTATGTGATAGCGATATATTTTCATGAAATCCATAACTGGGTAACCGATTATCCAACGATACAACAGAGAATAACCCTCATCGTCAAGCTTGAAGTGCGTCGAAGGATTCATTTCCTCCATGTGCCCGTGGCTTACGATATCCAGATAGTCCCAGCGGAAGATGAACCAGCCCTCCTTCGTTTCCTGCAGCAGCAGCGGAAATCTGCCCACCTGTCCGGCAGGGTCGGAATCCCCATGTTTCTCCAGAATCAGGGTTAGAGACGCATTCGCACCGGTGGCCTTCACCGCAAAGGCGGGAATCCGCCTGTCGTGGGGCTCTTTATCCCCGTGGAGTCCCATCCCACGAAATATATCCAATCTACCACCCCACCGTCCATCCCAGCAGTCTTGCAGGGGCGTGTAGTACACCCCTTCCGCGGCAGGCCACGAATCGAGGCGTGATGCGCTCCAGCCCAGCTTTTCTTTGTAAAGCCTGGTCACCAGAACGTGGTCTCCCTCCGTCGCAAGGCCCAAGGTGCAGTCTTTGGTGGTAATATCATCGTTCTTATAGCTAATGCCGCCGTCAACCTTCAGGTCCAAAACCAGCTCCGGGTCCCGGGCGGGAAATCCCGCCTCCGACACAGCCCGGCGAAATGCCATGTTCGCGGTAGGCTGGGCGAAATCCAATTTCAGGCGCAGCGTTCCGGCCGCTCCTTCCTGAGTCGGCCAATATTGCAGCTCATATTCCTTCGTCCCCGGGACCGTATCCCAGCAAACTTCCCAGAAGCTTACGTTCCGGCAGATTTCTTTTTTGATTATCGAGCAGTGGATCGCCGGGGCGTCCGGTCCCTGGGCAGGATCCACGATCCGCAGCCGCTGCTCCAGAACGTCGGCGGCGAAGGGCTGCAGGGCCATATCCCCCCGAACCGCAAGGATGCATTCCACCGTTCCGCAGTCCGGCGTCTGGAAATCGCCCTCCTCAGCTTCCGTGGGCTCCTGATCCATCTCCGCATTGGGAAGCAGAACTGCCCGAAGGATGGAAAGCTCCATCGCGTCCTTCCGCTCCGCCGCCGGGGCTGCGGCGCCCAGCTCCTTCCATTCCGTGCATTGATCCGTCAGTCTTTCTACCATTGAGGCTGTGTTGATCTCTTCCTCCCCAGGAAGGGCCTCCACGTCCCGGAGTTCCCAATCCCCCAGCCAGACGCTGAGCTTTTGCGCCGATTCCCCCTGCCCCAGGAGGATGTCCAGCCGATTCACAGTTTTCTCCCCCCAAAAGTTACGGTTGACGTCAACCACGTAGGCCCAGGGCAGCACCCGTTGTTTCCATACGCTGACATACTCAGAAGTGCCAAAAACTGCGCCACCCGTGTAGAAATTCCCATTGCTGTCCACAACGGAAACGTCCTCACTTAACTTCTCCCAAGGCGCACCGGTAAAGCGTAGCAGTACGTGAACCTCCTGCCTGTATTCGGGTTCCCGCTCGTCATCGTATTCGGAGAGCCACTCCTCTCGTTGATACCGGTAGATCACGTCCTCACAGCTCACCGTGAAGGGGCCAAACTCGATATCCTCTCCGGCAGTCCAGGTTCGCTCCGCGATGGTGGTAATTTGGTGCTTTGTGCCGTTCTCATACGTTCTGTCAGCCAGGTTGAACTTCTGAAGCACCCGGTGCTTTGTCCAAAAGCGCAGGTTGCCACTCTCGCTGATTGGCTCCACCAACGCAACGATCAGCAGCGCCGCCACCACAAGCCGGAGCAGCCACAGGACCCAGCCCAGCCATGGCTTATGGACCCGGCGCAGAAGCGCCCCGGTTTCCTCCGGGCTGCCCAGCAGTTCCACAGCCTTTTCCCGGGCGTCGTCCAGGGACATGCCGTTTTCCGTCAGCGACTCCACGCGCTCCTCATAGTGCTCCGCGAGTTCCTGCTTGACCCGTTTGCGGTCCGCCGGGAAGAGCAGGGGTTTCGTGGCCGTCTTTATCCAGGCTTGAAACTGCTTAAAACCTTCATTGGCGCTCAAAGGGTCGTCCAGATCGTTCTGCACCGCCTTCTGGTTGGTGGTCTGAACGGTGGAGTAATTGTGCTTGTACCATTCCTCCGGGGACAATTGTTCCCTGCACATGGAGTTCAGCCAAGCCCGGCCCATGGGGTTCAGCCAAGCCCCGCCCTTAGGGTCCAGCCGGGTTTGGGCCGCGGTGATTTTCTCCACCGCGTCATTCCATTCCGACGCGGGGAGCCATTCTCTCTTCTCTTCTGCCATGCTTTTTCCATCCTTCATTTCAATCAATCCCGGGCTGCCAGGGGCAGACGCGGCGCACCAGGTTGGTTCGCCCTGCCGGGCGAATATTTGCCGCCAGAAAGCAGACAACACCCCTCCACCGGCTTCGCCGGTTCCCCTCCCCTTGGCAGGGGAGGTTTTGCCGTCCCTGCGGACCGCAAATCCCGTAGCGCCGGCAATCAGCCGGCCCGCACCACCTGCGGTGCGATTTGCCGTCAGGCAAATCCGTTTCCGTTTTGCAGATTGCCATCCGCAAAACACCGACAATTCTCAATTCTCAACTGTCAATTCTCAATTCCAAGAAGACCCGTCCCCTACGAGCTCTGAACCTTGAACCGGCGGGCGGATGTGGGCATCCGCCCCTACGGGGAACGCGGGCGGCCGGTGACCGCCCCTACGGGGGACGCAGGCCCTGCATTCAGGGCAGCTCCCAGGTCACCTGATTCAACACTTTCCCTGCCTCGTCCCGGGTAGTCAGTTCCAGTTTGGCGTTGACATAGGCGTTGACATCGTGGTATTCGTCCTCCATATCGTAGTATGTCATCCATAGATTCAGGACCCAATAACAATCCTCAGTGAATTCGTCCATGTCTTCGCTCAGGTGGTTGATAATATCCAGGCTGTCCCAGCGAAAAATGAACCAGCCCTTTTCCTGCTCCTGGAGCAACAGGGGAAAACGTGCCTCCGACCAGTCAGTGCTATCATACTCCTCCTTGTAATACAGGATCAGCGTCAGGGCGGCGTCCGCGCCGGGGGCCTTCACCGCAAAGGCGGGGATGCGCAGTTCGCAGGGACCTTCTTCTCCGTAGATTCCCTTCGCGGCATCGAAGAATTTCTTTCTGTTGTAATCCGTGGTGACGCTGTAACGGTCTCCCCAGCCGGGCAGAGGCGTGTAGTACACTCCCTCCGCGGCGGGCACCCACAGGGGATCCCAGCCATGCCAGCCCGGCTTCTTCGAAAGGCTGACCAGCAGAACGTGGTCTCCCTCTGCCAACAGGCCCAGGGTCCTACCCGTAGTTTCCAGCCGACCATACTCCACCTCGTCATACGGCAGCTCCAAAATCAGCTCCGGGTTCCGGGCGGGAAAGCCCGCTCCCGACACGGCCCGGCGAAAGGCCATGTTCGCGGTGGGCATGGGGTAGTCCAGCACAGCCCAGAGGATTGCCAGCAGAATCAGCACAGCAGCGCAGTCCAGGACGATTTTCCATCCTCTTGGAATTCGTTTCCAAAGCTTGATCACGGTTCTCTCTCCTCTTTCAGTTCCACAGTCAGGGTCCCGGCAGGGCCTTCCTGGGTCGGCCAGTATTGCAGCTCACAGGCTTCCGCGTCCGGCGACAGCTGCCAGCAAACCCGCCAAACAGTGACGTTCCGGCACGTTTCAATATGAGATATCGCGTAGGGGATCACCGGGGCGTCGGCTCCCTGGGCGGGGTCCACGATCCGCAGCCGTTCCTTCATCCCGGCAACAGAGAAGGGTTGAAGAGACATATCCCCCCGAACCACAAGGACGCAATCCGCAATCTCCCCGTGGAAGATTGTCCAAGGTTTATCCCCGTCCGGTTCCTCCGGTTCCGCCCCCTTTTCCTCGCAGACGTCCAACGCCGCCAGCGGGATGGAAAGCTCCACTCCGTTCTTCTGCTCCGCAGTCGGGGCAAAGGAACCCAGCTTCTCCTGTTTTACGTAGGCGGCATACCAAGCGTTGTCCAGACTCTTTTCCCACTGCGCTGCGTTCGTCTCGTCCTCCACAGGGAGGGCGTCCGCGTCGCAAATCTGCCAGTCCTCCAGCCAGACGCTCATTTTCTGTGCCGTTTCTCCCCTTCCCAGGAAGACGTCCAGCCGTTTGGCATCCTCCGGCCAATCGCCGTGTTCAAAGGAGATGCAGACCACGTAGGCCCAAGGCAGGGCGCGGCGGTCGGTAACTCTGATGGACCTGGCCGAATCATCGTAAAACAGGGTATTGTACTCTGTCCCGTTGTCGTCCACGATTCGGACGTACTGGCTGAAATCCTGGGGCAGCTTGTCCCAGGGCGCGCCGGTAAAGCGCAGCAGCACATCGGCGCTCAGGTCGCAGGCGGTCATGTTTTTGCCGTCTTCCGTAATCCAGTCACTCCGGTAATACCGGTAGATCACGTCCTCGAAGCGTACCGTAAATGCGCCGAATTCCACTTCGTCGCTGCCGGTCCAGGGACGCGCCGCAACGGTGGTGCACACTTCTTTTTCTCCCCTGTAGGTATAGGTTCCGTCTGCCACATGGAACTCCTGAAGCACCTGATTCTTGGTCAGAAAGCACAGGGTGTCTGTCCCGTCGATCAGCTTCACCGCGACAGCAATCACCAGCGCGATCAGGGCCAGACGGACAAGCCGCAGAACCCAACCCAGCCAGGGCTTGTGAACCTGCCGCAGCAGCTCTCCGGTCTCCTCCGGGCTGCCCAGCATCTCCACGGCCTTTTTCCGGGCCGCGCCCAGAGACATGCCCCGCTCTTTCAGGCCCTCCACCCGCTCTTCAAAGTGCTCGGTGAATTCCTGCTTGACCCGTCTGCGGTCCGGGGGAAAGCGCAGGGGCTTCGTGGCCCGCTCCAGCCAGGACTGAAACCGGTCAAGGCCGTCGTTGGCCTCAATGGACTCCACCAATTCTTTGGGATAGCTGCTCAGATCGTCCGGGTCGATGGGCTCGCCCCGTTCCTCTGGGGGGCGAGGATCGCGGCCATTGGGATCCAGCCGGGCTTGGGCCGCGGTAATCTTCTCCACCGCGTCATTCCACTCCGACGCGGGGAGCCATTCTCTCTTCTCTTCTGTCATGCGTTTTTACCCCAATGCTCCGCAGTGCAGCACAGTGTTCACCGCGCCGGAAAAGACCTCCCACTGGTCCTTCTGCTCCGCCAGCTGCAAAGCGCCCTTATCGGTCAGGTGGTAGTAGCGCCGGACCCGGCCCTTGTCGTTCTCCTGATTGTAGGCCTTCACGTAGCCCTGCTTTTCCAGGTTGTGGAGCACCGGGTACAGGGTGCCCTCCTTCATCTGGAAGACCTCGTTGGAAATGGCTTCCAGCAGAGTGATCATTTCGTAGCCGTACTTGTCCCCGCTCTTCAGCAGGCTCAGCAGCAGCATCCCCGTGGAACCGGACAGCAGGCTTTTGTCGATTTTTGCCATAGTAATAATCTCCTTTCGTCGACGCAAAATATACCTTGATGTTCTAAGTACCTCTGGCATCAATATACCACGAACATCGATGTTTGTCAAGAGTTAGTTTAAATATTTTAAAAACAGACTGGCAGCCCACAAGATTGCAACGGTAGCGCCCGCCTACACCCGCCTGCAGCGCAGGCAATCTGCCGGACGAACCGCCTGGGAAATTGACAATTGAGAATTGAGAGTTGAGAATTTGTGGTGTTTTCAAATTGCCATTTGAAAACATTGGAAAACCGTCCGTTTCCCCCGTTCGCTCCCGCCTGCAGCGCCGGCAATCTGCCGACTTGCACCGTAGGGGACGCTCTTCCCCCGCGGGGGGAGCGTCCCGGCGTTCGGCATGAAGGCGATTTACCGTCAGGCAAATCCAAGCCTTCCCCTTGAGGGGAAGGTGGCCCGAAGGGCCGGATGAGGTGGTACCCCGATTGTCACAACCGGCCCTGAACGATGCACCCAGTTATATACCGGCACTTCGCCGGATCGCCCTGTCGGGCGATTGTTCCCTGCGGGAGGCGGGCGGCACCCCTCCACCGGCCTCAAGGCCGGTCCCCCTCCCCTGCAAGCAGGGGAGGTTTGGCAGCCCCTACGGGCTCTATGAGCCATGCGCTATACGCCAAAGGGCGGATGTGGCATCCGCCCCTACTACTCTGAACTCTGAACTCCTTTCTCTCCCACGCAACGCAAAAGGCACTCCCGAAGGAGTGCCTTTTGTTGCCTCGCGCGGCTTGCGCCGCGAGACGGCTTAGAACTTCTGATGCACCGTGCGCTTGACGTAGGTGGTGTGCAGCAGCTCGTGAGCTCTGTGGGAGCCGGGCTTGCCCAGATACTTGTCGTAGAGCTCGATGATCTCGGGATTCTCGTGGGACTTGCGGATGGTGTTGGCCTCGTCCAGGGAGTACAGCACCTTGGCGCGCTCGGCGCGGATGTCCACGAAGTTCCGCACGGAGGCATGGACCTGGGGCTGACCGCCGCCGTTGACGCAGCCGCCGGGGCAGGCCATGAACTCGATGAAGTGGTAGTTCTTCTCGCCGCTCTTGACCATATCCAGGACCTTGCGGACGT
>JAEEGH010011722.1_pt1 | contig 19827 bp, 12 predicted proteins | sample 9134181 | NCBI WGS metagenome assembly JAEEGH01 (sample SAMN16246544, study PRJNA631951) | gut metagenome | biome: gut microbiome; feature: rumen; material: DP-attached | host: Bos | place: Iran: Karaj | collected 2018-10 | reverse complement strand
ATCAAGGTCAACCGCGTTGAGCTCAAGAACATCATCCCGCCTAAGGAGATCCAGGCAGCGATGGAGAAGCAGATGAAGGCTGAGCGTGAGAAGAGAGAAAAGATCCTCATCGCAGAAGGTGAGAAGGAATCCGCGATCAGAGTTGCCGAAGGTGAAAAGGAAGCAGCTATCTTAAGAGCTGAAGCTAAGAAGCAGGCAGCAATTAGAGAGGCTGAAGGTCAGGCACAGGCTATCCTTGCAGTCCAGGAAGCAACAGCCAAGGGTCTCCAGATGGTAAAGGACGTCGGTGCTGATGACGGACTTATCGCCATCAAGGGTCTTGAGGCATTGGAGAAGGTAGGTCAGGGTGCATCCACAAAGATCATCATCCCTTCAGATCTTCAGGGCATCGCAGGTCTCACGACCACTATCAAGGAAATAGCAAAATCCTGATATAAGCAACCACGGCGGAGGTATTTACATGGACTACGGTATGTGGAACGACAGAACCAACATGAGCATGCTCACGGACTTCTATGAGCTCACCATGGCTAACGGTTATCTGAACAGCGGGAACAGGGACAAGATCGTTTACTTCGACATGTTCTTCAGAAACATCCCTGAGAACGGCGGATATGCCGTCATGGCAGGATTGGAGCAGGTTATTGATTATCTGTCCTCACTCAAGTTCTCTGAAGATGACCTTACTTTCCTCAAGGACAACTATCATTTCAAGGAAGACTTCATTGATTACCTTAGAAATTTCAAGTTCACTTGTGACGTATGGTCTATCCCGGAAGGAACTGTCGTGTTCCCGAAAGAACCGCTTGTCAAAGTCAGAGGACCTATCATTCAGGCTCAGCTCCTTGAGACCGCTCTCCTTTGCACGATCAACCACCAGACGCTGATCGCAACAAAGACCGCGAGGATCGTAAGGGCTGCAGAAGGAAGACCCGTCATGGAATTCGGTGCGCGCCGCGCACAGGGATTCGATGCTTCCGTTCTTGGCGCGAGAGCTGCCTATATCGCAGGCGCTGCAGGAACTTCCTGCACGATCTGCGGACAGCAGTTCGATATTCCGCTTTCCGGAACGATGGCTCATTCCTGGGTAATGCTCTTCGACAACGAGTTTGAAGCATTCAAGGCATATTCACTCGCATATCCGGATGGAGCTCTCCTGCTCGTAGATACCTACGACGTACTCCGTTCAGGAATCCCGAATGCGATCAAGTGTGCTAAGGAAGTCTTGGAGCCCATGGGCAAGCGTCTCAATGGTATCAGGATCGACTCCGGAGACCTTACTTACATGACCCAGCAGGCGAGAAAGATGCTCGACGAAGCGGGCCTTACTGATTGTAAGATCACCGTTTCCAACGCTCTTGACGAGTATCTCATCAGAGATCTCATCAGCCAGGGCGCATGCATCGATTCGTTCGGCGTAGGCGAAAGACTTATCACGTCCAAGGCTGAGCCTGTTTTCGGCGGCGTTTACAAGATCTCTGCCGTAGAGGCAGAAGACGGAACGATCATCCCGAAGATGAAGATCTCCGATTCCATCGGAAAGGTCACGAATCCCTGCAGCAAGAAGATCGTCAGATTCTATGATAATGCTACCGGCAAGGCTTTGGCTGACGTCGTCATGGTCGCTGATGAGGAGATCCCTAACGGAGAGCCTTATGAGATCTTCGATCCTGACAACACATGGAAGTCCAAGGTGCTCGAAAACTATACGGCAAGAGAGATCATGGTCCAGATCTTCAAGGGCGGCAAGCTCGTTTACGACAAGCCTGCCATCGGCGAGATCAGAGCTTACTGCACAAAGGAACTCGATTCACTCTGGGATTCCGTCAAGAGATTCGAGAATCCTCACAACTACTATGTCGACCTGTCACCTAAGCTCTGGAAGATCAAGGACGACATCTTGAGATCTTACAGAAAAAGATAAGGAGAAATAGAAATGGCAAATCCGATTGTTACGATCCAGATGAAAGACGGCGGCGTTATGAAGGCAGAGCTTTATCCTGATATCGCGCCCATCACAGTAAAGAACTTCGTAGACCTGGCAGCTAAGGGCTTCTATAACGGCCTTATCTTCCACAGAGTCATCCCTGACTTCATGATCCAGGGCGGCGATCCTGAGGGCACAGGCATGGGCGGTCCCGGCTACTGCATCAAGGGCGAGTTCTCCGCTAACGGCGTCAGGAACGACTTAAAGCACACCAGGGGCGTTCTCTCCATGGCACGTGCAAATGATCCTGATTCTGCAGGCTCACAGTTCTTCATCATGCACGCTGACTATCCGTATCTTGACGGACAGTATGCCGCTTTCGGCAAGCTCATCGAAGGTATCGAGGTAGTCGATAAGATCGCTTCGGTCAGGACTGACTATAACGACAGACCTTTAGTACCCCAGCAGATCGAGTTCATGACCGTTCAGCTCTGATAAAGGTTTAACAAAAAGCAATTTAACGGCGGGGACTGAAGGACAAGGATAATGAAGGAAGTAAAGCAGATAGGGGATGTATCCAAATCAAAGCAGAAGGCTGTCGGTGCCAAAAGACAGTCTTCACGCGAGAAGAAGATCATCACGATACCTTATCCGTGGCTTTACGCTTCAGCAGTCCTTTTCCTGACGATCCCGCTGTTTATGTTTTTCTTAGGGTATCTGCGCCTGCCGGTAGGCATCCCGCTTATGGTGATCTTTGCGGGAATACTGATGTTCTGCATTTCCGACTGTCTTAACGATGCGGACGGACATAAGCTGATAAGGCAGGACCACAGCCTTCAGATCCCGCTGTCTTATCTGGTGGGATTTGCGGTCACGGCGCTTTTGCTCTCGTTTATTTCCGGTGCGGGCGAATATATCTACACTCTCCAGGACCACGCTTTCAGACGCGCGATCTTAAGAGACCTCATAGATTACGACTGGCCGGTCATCTACAACTATTCGACACAGACAAATCCCGAAGTGGTCAAGATCTTCGGGATCGCTTCAGGCGAGAGGGCTTTCTCGTATTACTTTATCTACTGGATGCCCGCAGCTCTCGCAGGAAAGATATTCGGCTTCGGCTTCGGCAACTTTGTCCTTCTGATCTGGAATGCCATCGGCATCTTCCTCTGCTTCATGACAGCGAGCGCGGTCATAAAGAGATTCACCGTTGCCGTTCCTTTCTTGTTCGTATTTTTCTCAGGACTTGACGTGCTGCCGAATCTCGTCTATTCATTCATCCCGTACGGAGGCTGGCGCTGGTTTGAAGGCTATGTGCCCGTAATGTCTTATGTCAGCAACTTCAGGGAACTCGCGAGCGTCTATAACCAGATGGTGCCCTGCTTCCTGATAGTCGCTCTTTTGCTCATGTCAAAGAACATCCGATCGATCGGCCTTACCGCAGGAATACTCTTTGCGTATTCGCCCTGGGCCGTATTCGGGATCCTGCCCATGGTGGCAGCGATACTCTTTAGAAAAGAGAACAGGGCCTCTACGACATTAAAGACTGTCACCAACATATTCAGCCCTGCAAATATCTCTTCAGCCTTCCTGCTGCTTTTAGTGTTCGGAAGTTACTACATGTCCAATTCCGGAGCAGTCGGCTTCAGAGGAGTTGCCTGGAAATTCTTCGATAATCCGTTGATGTTTATTCCCGCTTATATCGTATTCGTCGCAGTGGAAGTGCTGCCGTTCGTAATAATGCTCTATAAGCGCGAGAAAAGTAATATCATTTTCTGGGCAGCGGCTGTTACGCTTCTCATAATCCCTTTGTACAGGATCACCGAGATGAATGATTTTACGATGAGAGGATCGATGCCCGCATTGTTCTTCTTCTGCATCGGGATAAGCGGACTTGTCGGCGATGTAATGGATGAGAAGAATACGCCCAAGACAAAGAAGGGCTGGCTTAAGTCCGCGGCCGTCATGTTTACCGTAATACTCATGATGTTCCCGACATTGATGAATCTCTTCATCATATTCGGTTCTGTTATCAACGGTGATAAGAGCGATAAGGAAGATATCGGTTCATTCGGCAACATCAATACAGCTTCATATGCCGAAGTCATTCAGGAACAGTTCTTTGCGGAAGGTTACGAGGACAGTTTCTTCTACAGATATTTAGCGAAATGATCAGTCTTTAGACTCTTCGGAAGGGATGTAGATCGGCCTGCCCTTAGACTCGATGTAAGTTCTTCCGATATATTCGCCTAAGATTCCGAGGCACATAAGAATAAGACCGCCGATAAAGAGGATGAAGCACAAGAGGGAAGGATAACCAGGTACCTCATTGTAGATCCTCAATATGATCGCGCGGATGAAGTAGTAGACGAGGTAAGCAAATCCGAGGAAAGCAAAGAAGAATCCCGAATATGTCGCAAGCCTCAGAGGTGCTGTCGTAAATGATACGATGCCGTCGACGGCATAGCGGAAGAGTTTCCAGAAGCTCCACTTGGTCTCGCCTGCGGCACGCTCGACATTCTCATGCTCTACCCACTTGGTCCTGAAGCCGACCCACGCGAAAATACCCTTTGAGAAACGCTGGCGCTCGGTAAGGCTCAGGATGGCATCGACGACTTCGCGTCTCATAAGCCTGAAGTCTCTTGCGCCGTCTGCGATCTCGATATCGCACATGCGGTTGATCATCTTATAGAAGCGGCGCGCGAAGAAGCTCCTGATCATGGGCTCGCCTTTACGCGTGACTCTTCTTGCGGCGATGATGTCGTAATCGCCGGTGTCGAGGTCTTGTATCATCTGCGGAATAAGTGACGGCGGATCCTGCATGTCGGCATCGAGGATGGCGATGTAATCGCCCTTTGCCTTCTGCATACCTGCATACATTGCAGCTTCCTTACCGAAATTCCTTGAGAAGAAAACATATTTAACGGACTTGTCGCTCTCAGCCAGAGACTTGATGATCTGCGCTGTCTTGTCGCGGCTTCCGTCGTTAACGAAAATAAACTCGTAAGATCTATCGGGAGAAGTGTCTTCCCTGCGGACATTGCACAGTGCTTCATAAAGGATCGGCAAAGATCCTTCTTCGTTATAGCAGGGAACTATAAGACTTATCAGCACAACACGCTCTCCTTAAAATCATCAGCAGTCACTTAAGTGATGCCGGTCTCTCCCAGACTATTTAATCTGTTTTGCGACAATTGCGCGAGCACCGCGAGACGCAGTCGCGAAATAGATTAAATAGTCTGTTTGTATTATAATCAAAAAATCTGAATCATTACAATAAAAAGCCGAAGAAAGGGCAGACTGATAATGAAAGAACTCTCAAGTCTTGACGGCGGTTCCGCGAAGAAACCGTCAGGCAAAACGACAGGAAAACCGTCAAGTAAACAGCCAGTTAAGCCTGCTTTGAAGCCGCGCGGAAAACGTGACCTTCGCCCGCTTATTGCTTTCGCTTTAACACTGGTCCTTTATCTTGCTGCAATGGTTCTTTGCAACAAGTATCCTCTGGGCCAGTATTCATTCCTTCAAAGTGATCTGAAATCCCAGTATGCTCCTTTCCTTGCTCTGCTGAAAAACAAGCTCGCTGACTTAAACAGCGTGCCCGGGGAGCATGTCGGATCTTATCTCACATATTCATTCCAGTTAGGTCTCGGAAAGAACTTCATGAGCACCTTCGGATATTACCTCGCAAGCCCTTTCAATCTGATATATCTTTTCGTTGACGAAGCACAGATCGACGCAGCGGTTATTACGATCGTCATCTTAAAGCTCAGTCTTGCAGCAAGCTTCATGAGCCTTTTCCTCGGAAAGAGGATCGAGGATAAGAAGTCATACTGGCCCGTCCTTCTCGGAATCGCTTATGCGTTTTCGCTCTATTCACAGGCATATATCTTCCACATCATGTGGCTCGATGGCTATATGCTCCTGCCCCTGATCCTTTTCTTCACGGAGAAGTTTATAAGTGAGCAGAAGTATCTGGGACTCATCGTTACTTTGCTGATGCTTTTTGCCACGAATTACTACATCGCATACATGGCAGGCATCGCATGCTTCCTGTATCTGTGCATCAGGATGTTTGTCCTGAAGATTGATATCAAAAAGGCTGCCGGCATCTGCGTCAGATATGTTCTTACCGCAGGTTTTACCGCGCTTATTACTGCAGTATTGCTGGTGCCTGTAGGACTCGACACGATCGGCAATGCTGACCGGACAATATTGACCCGCGGTGACAGTGCGATCACATATTCGCCTCTGACGCTTATCCATATGTTCCTTTTGGGTGAGCCCGGGGATTTCAGGGATATCATGATCAGCAACTATCCGTTCCTCTTCATCTGCCTGCCGGTGACCATATTGATGCTCATCTATTTCATCAGCCCGGTGTTCAAGGGAAGAGAGAGAAAGGTCCACGCTTTCTCTATGCTCGGCGTGCTGCTGTCGACCGCGGTCTACGTGATCGATAAGGCATGGCAGGTCTTTGACGATCCCAACTGGTTCTGGCACAGACAGGTATTCGTATTCCTGCCTTTGTTCCTGATGATCTCATTAAGAGTGCTTCTCAAGATCAAGGAAGTCGCAAGAAAAGACATCGTCAGGGTAATGCTCATCATGTTCGCGCTCATCGTCATCGACTGCTCATTCGGCGCGCTCAAGGGCCAGAGCAAGGCAGTCGTTTATAACTTCGTATTAACGCTTGTCTATTGCGGATTCCTGTCCTGCTATTCCATCGAAAAGTGGCCCGGGCAGCTCCACGACATGCCGAAGATGATATCGCCTCTGATGTCGTTCATCGTTGTTTTCGAGCTGGTATTCGCAGGTCCGATGCTGTCATCCGGCATTGAGACGATGACACTTTTCGGAGGTCCTGCCGAAGAATACAGCGATTCAATCAGGGCCGAGAGCCAGTTCGGCGATTATGCCAAGGCGCGCAACGCAAGCACGGGCACATTCAGGGCAGAGACGGACAGCGTCCCCGAATATACGCTTAAATATTACATCGACGAGGGCCAGGCTTTCTACGGCGATTACCACGGACTGTCTTTCTTCAACTCGAATTCCAACAAGCCGATGCAGCGCTTCGTCAAGCAGCTCGGCATGCAGACAAACTACAATTACTTCGCGACAGGACATTCTTACACGGCGCCTTCGACAGACTGTTTCTTCTCGATCGCTTCCGTATCGGCAAAAAGAGACATCGATATCTACCGCCTCGAGGGCTCTGATTCCTATGGCGCGGGATTAAAGTTCTACGCCAACGATGACGTCCTTCCTTTGGGCTTTGCGGCTGATAAGGGCGCCATGGATTTTGATTTCTACAGGCTCGAAAAAGACACGTCAGAGAAGAACTACTACGCATTGCAGAACGACTGGTACCGCTCAATGTTCCCTGAAGCATTCACAGAAGATTTCTTCTGTGAGATCGACGAGAGCGTAACGGGCGCGCCCGAGATCAAGAATGGCGTATCCTTCAAGTCCGGTGATTATCTCACCAACGAGGATTACATAAGGAAGAACGATCCCGAGTACCGCTCCCGTGCAGTTACCGAAGATCCCTTTGGCCTTGAGAAGAACGTCTACTATGAGCTCAAGGATGAACAGACCGTCCTTTATAAGTCCAATGAGAAGATCCCGATCGTTATCGAGTATAACTTCAAGGCTCCCACGACAGATGAGATATACTGTTCGCTCGTCACAGGCAGGATCGTGGACGGCGCCGATGTCTTTGTCAACGGCATCAAGATAAGCAGCTTCAATTCCGATGCTTATTATTCGCAAGTTTTCAGGATCGGAAGCTTTGAGGAAGGCGAAGACGTAAAGGTAACTTTCCTTGCAAGCGATAAGAGCTTTACATATCTCAACATAAGATTCGCAAGTTTTGATACGGCAAAGTTCTCAGAGCAGCTTGCAGAAGTAAACACATCAAAGGTCAGCATGGCTGAAGCTTACGACGGATACGTTAAGTTCAACGTAAACGGACTTGAAGAAAACGAGACAGTCATCACGACTATCCCCGTTGAAGAAGGCTGGCAGCTTTATATCGACGGCAGCCCCTGCGATTACAAGGTCTACCAGAATGCGTTCATCTCATTTGACGCAGGATCAGGCAGCCACACCGCAGAGCTCGTCTTTACCGCTCCGGGCCTTAAGGGCGGAGCCGCAGTATCCTGCGCAGGCATCGTTCTTCTGGCGGCATTCGTATTTGTTGATAAAAAGCGCACGAAAATGAAAGAAAAACAATGACGTTTTGAGTATCTTATATTGCGGAATTAACAGTTAAAGTGCTTTGGAGGTATTGAACATGGATTTTATGAAAGCTTATGAACTCTGGTCGACAGATCCTTTTTTCGATGAGGGTACAAGAAATGAACTGATCGCGATCAAGGACGACACCAAGGAGATCGAAGACAGATTCTACAGAGATCTTGAGTTTGGTACGGCAGGCTTAAGAGGCGTGCTCGGCGCAGGAACCAACAGAATGAACGTCTACACGGTAGCCAAGGCTTCCGAGGGACTTGCAAAATACATTCTCTCTGAGGGTGAAGAGGCCATTAAGAGAGGCGTAGTCATCTCCTATGACTCAAGACATTTCTCACCCGAGTTCGCACAGATCACGGCCCGGGTCCTCGCAGCAAACGGAATTTCTTCTAAGCTCTCGGACGAGCTTAGACCTGTACCGGTACTTTCATACTCCGTCAGATACTTCAAGGCATTTGCAGGTGTCATGATCACGGCATCCCACAATCCTTCCAAGTACAACGGATACAAGGTCTATGGTGAGGACGGCGGCCAGGTACCGCCGGAAGCAGCAGATGCAGTTCTCGCTAACATTGAGGCAATCTCTGATATCAGAACCATCAAGATGATGGACTTCGAGGAAGCAAAGGCAAAGGGTCTTGTTACTTCCTTCGGTCCCGAGATCGATGAGGCATTCACAAATATGCTCACAAAGCTCGTCGTTGACCAGCAGGCTATCGACAAGCAGGCAGACATGAGCATCGTTTACACACCTCTGCACGGCTCCGGCAACAAGCCCGTCAGAAGGATCCTTGAGGCTGTAGGCTTCAAGAACATCCACATCGTTAAGGAGCAGGAGCTCCCGGACGGCGCATTCCCTACGGTAAGCCTTCCTAACCCTGAGAACCCAGAGGCTCTCTCAATGGCTATCGAGCTTGCCAAGAAGACAGACGCTTCTCTCGTATTCGGCACAGACCCTGACTCTGACCGTATCGGCGCTGCTGCCAAGGTCATCGAGAACGGCGAAGTTAAATACAAGTGCTTCTCCGGCAACCAGATGGGCCTCATGCTCTTAGATTACATCCTCGACTCCAAGAAGAAACTCGGCACTTTGCCTGAGAACTCCTTCGCAGTTACAACGATCGTTTCTTCCAAGCTCGTAAAGAGCATCTGCGACTACTATGGCGTAGAGCTTCAGGAGACACTTACCGGCTTCAAGTTTATCGGAGAGAGGATCAAGCTCGACGATGAGTTCGGCAATAAGCACTTCCAGTTCGGCTTCGAAGAGAGCTACGGCTATCTCTCAGGCGTTGACGTACGTGATAAGGACGCCGTTGTAGCAGCAATGCTCATCTGCAACATGGCTGCAGCTTCTTTCGAGAAGGGAGAGACACTGGCTGACAGACTTGACCACCTCTATGAGAAGTACGGCTACGGCATCGAGCAGACGATCAGCTGCACTCTTGAGGGCAAAGAGGGCATCGAGAAGATCGGCAAGTGCATGGCAGAGCTCAGAAACGAGCTTGCAGAATGCAAGAACCTCGAGCAGGCCAGGAGCCTCCTTGGCGGCGCCACGGTTACTGCTGTCCGCGATTACAAGGAATCCAAGCGTTACGACTTTACTGAAGACGGCGTAAAGGTATCAGACATCACACTTCCGAAGTCCAACGTTCTCCTCTATGAGCTCGGCGGCAACAAGGGAATCGACTGGGCATGCGCAAGACCTTCAGGCACAGAGCCCAAGCTCAAGATCTACATGGGCGTTTACGATTCTGACAAGGCAGCTGCAGAGAAGTCCTTTGAGACGATCAAGGGCCAGGTGGAAGGATACGTTAAGTCAAAGCTTAACTAAACGAATTTACCAGCGGAATAATGTATTCATAGACAGCCTTGGCAAAGCCGAGGCTGTCATAATTTGCGGTGATATGTGAAGCGGCAGCCTTAACGCCTTCCGTGGCGTTGCCCATCGCGATGCCGTATTTGGCAGCCTCTATCATGGAGATGTCGTTGTCGCTGTCGCCTATCGCGAAAGTATTGCCAGCCGGAATGCCGAGGTATCCGGCAAGTGACAGCAAAGCGTTGCCTTTGGTTACGTCCCTGCACATGACATCGAAAAGATCAAAGCCTGAAGAGAGGAACTCCAGGTCAGGATCACCGGAGAACCTGTCCACGATCTTTTTATCGGGCCTGATCAAAAGGATCTTGTTAAACTTCGGGATCCTGGCAAGCTCGGGAAAGCTCCTGTCGATATCTATTATCGGGGACTGCTTGGCAGGCTCGACGCCTACGTTATAGCCTTCCACGAAGAATTTGCGGGATGAATTCGGCGCGAAAAAGATGCCCTCGTCCGAATAGAGGGTGGCATCCGCATCGTTGTCGAGAAGATATCTCAAAAGGTCACGGATCTTGGAGTCTTCGAAATCTTTGGAAGCAAACTGCTTTCTTGCTGCTGCATCAAAGAGGGAGCCGCCGTTGCTCGTAATGATGGGGACTTCGATCCCTAAGTCTTCGGCAAACTTGCCGACCAAAAAAGAGGAGCGGCCCGTGGCGATCGTAAATGCCACTCCCGCACCTTTAAGTGCCCTGATAGCTTCTTTATTGCCTTCGGGGACGTCTTTGCCTGGGGCAAGAAGCGTGCAGTCCATGTCTGCGGCAAGCAGTGCTTTGTATGTTTTTTCTGTGCTCATCATTAACTCCACGAGGATTATAAACGATTTTACAATAAGGACACGACAAAAATTCTTTATTTTCTGACATTATGTACCTATGTCGCGGTTGAAGTTTATAGTTTCAAAGTTTATTATTGTGTAGGATTTTTAAAAGAACACTTGGGAATAAGTGAAGGGGTTTAATAGACATGAAGAGAAAAGCCGGTCAGGCACCGAGTCCGAGCAGAGGTTCCTCAGTCAGGAGCACATCTCTCGTACCCGTTGAGAATAGCGATTCTACGAAGCTGGAAGTCTCAGAAAGTGAGGCTCCTAAGGCTTTGGCCACAAAAACACCAGACGAGATTTTCGACATTTCCGTTGAAAAGAATGAAGACAGCATTATAGAGGCTCCTGTTAAGGCCAGCTCCGAAGTTGTTGCCGCTAAGAGCACTTCAGGCAAGAGCAGTCCTTCAAAGAGCAGCTCATCTAAGAGTGGTTCTTCAAAGAGCAGCTCATCTAAGAGCAGTTCTTCCAAGAGCGGTTCAGACTCTGCAAAATCCGGAGTAAGATCTGCAAAGGCAAAGGGCAAGGGCAAGAAGAAGAGAAGGAGCCTTGTTCCGCTCCTTTCCGTTATCCTGCTGCTTGAGCTTCTCGGTCTCGGAGCACACTACTATCTGTACCGTATCGGTTACTTCAAGCCGACGATCATGGTAACGATGGCTGACGGGAGCCAGCAGAAGATCAAAGTCGAAGACGCTTACGCTGAGATCAATATCGACAAGTTCTATCAGGGAACAAAGATCGACGGCATCGAGGTAGGCGGCATGACTTTGGATGAGGCATATACGGCCGTTTCAGCTTCACTTCCCGAAGAACCTGAAGATGTAACCGTAAAGCTCAATGTGGAAGGCAAGCTCTACCCGGTAGATTTTACCGACGTTACTTTCGAGTACAACGCAAAAGAAGTAGTTGACGAAGCATACAAATTGTACAGACCTACGAGCGATGATCCGGACGAGCTCTCGGCATGCTATAACGCCATCCAGCAGCTCAAGGTCACTCCCGTGGAGTTTGAGACTGCATATTCGGTACACATCGACGGTATCGCAGAAAAGGTCCACGAAGTGTTAGATCCTCTTCTCGACCAGTTCGCTACCACAAAGGATGCTGCGATCGAAGACTTCGATCCCGAGACAAAGACATTTACGATCACCAAGGAACAGAAGGGTTATGTTCTTGACGTTGACGGCGCTATCCAGGGCGTAAAGGATCTCTTCGATTCCAAGAAGTATTCCGGAATGGTCAAGGTCCCTACAGTTCTCAAGGCACCTGACGTTACCGAAGAGATGCTCAACGAGCAGTTCGGTCTTGTTTCCGAGTTCTCCACAAAGTGCTCGAGCAATACCAACCGTAACAACAACATCTCACAGGCATGCAAGTATATCAGCGGAACGATCCTCCAGCCCGGAGAACAGTTCTCATTCAATAAGGTAGTCGGCGTAAGAACCTATGAAAGAGGCTTCAGAGAAGCTACCGTTATCCTCGGCGGCCAGTACGAGCAGGGACTTGGCGGCGGTATCTGCCAGGTAAGCTCGACACTTTATAACGCTGTCGCCAAGGCTGATCTTAAGGTAGTAGAGCGTAACAACCACGCATGGCCTTCCGATTACGTTCTTACAGGATGCGATGCTACAGTTGACTATCCTGCTCTTGACTTCAAGTTCGAGAACAACACCGACTTCCAGGTAATCGTTGTCATGTGGTTCAAGGACAACACGGTCTATGCCGAGATCTACGGCAAGAAGCTGCCTGACGGACAGTACATCAAGCTCGAGTCAAACATTATCAGCACAACCGGTGCAGGCCCTAACGAGTATGTCGAAGATAAGACAATGCCTGCAGGCCAGCAGAAGACACTGAGAGCAGCCCACCAGGGACAGACGGCAAGGATCTACAAGGTATGGTTCGATAAGGATGACAAGGAGATCAAGCGCGAGGAGTATTACACGACTTCCTACAAGGCTTTCGGTACGCGTATCGCGGTAGGAACCCTCAATGGCGACGGTACATATGCGGTCCTTGATACAAAGACCGGTGAGGTATCGGCAGCATCGACAACTCCTTCACCGACCACGGATCCGACGACAACAGAAAATCCTACGTCACCCCCGACGACAACAGAAAATCCTACGTCACCCCCGACGACAACGGATAATCCTACGGATTCACCGACACAGGCGGTCGAAGATCCCAGTCAAGGCGGAGGCGGCAGTGAAGACAACAACCAGAACGGCGGCTAGTCTTTTAAAAACTTAAAGATCTTATAAGAGCTCTCTTCAATATGAAGAGGGCTCTTTTAAATAAAAAATAAATATATAATTTTTCGCTTTTATGTCCCCATTCTTGTGTAAATGGGTTTATAATTATTCAGTCATTATTAGAGGACCCTCTCTTTATGTGAGGGAACTCGCAAAGAATTTTCCAAAGGAGATCATGTTTATGGCAGAACTGACAAAGAAAACCATGGACGGTAACGAGGCTGCTGCGTATACTTCGTATGCATTTACTGAGAACGCTGCAATTTACCCTATTACACCGTCATCCCCTATGGCTGATCACACAGATCAATGGGCTCAGCAGGGAAGAAAGAATATTTTCGGACAGACGGTTAACATCGTCGAGATGGAGTCTGAGGGAGGCGCTTCCGGTGCTGTTCACGGCTCACTCGCTACAGGTGCTTTAACCACAACTTATACCGCATCACAGGGTCTCCTTTTGATGATTCCTAACATGTACAAGATCGCAGGCGAGCTTCTCCCTTGCGTATTCCATGTTTCCGCAAGAGCTCTCGCTGCTCACGCACTGAACATTTTCGGTGACCATGCAGACGTTTACGCTTGCCGTCAGACAGGTTTCGCAATGCTCTGCGCTAACTCCGTTCAGGAAGTTGCAGACCTTGCAGCAGTTGCTCACCTTTCTTCAATCAAGACAAGAGTTCCTTTCCTCCACTTCTTCGACGGTTTCCGTACATCACACGAGATCCAGAAGATCGAGGTTATCGACTACGACACACTCGGATCTTTGGTTGACTACGATGCAATCAAGGCTTTCCGTAAGAGAGCTCTTTCTCCTAACCACCCGACACTCCGTGGTACAGCTCAGAACCCTGATATCTACTTCCAGGGCAGAGAAGCTTCCAACCCGTTCTATCTTGCAGTACCTGACCAGGTTCAGTACTACATGGATAAGATCAACGAGATCCGCGGCACAGACTACAAGCTCTTCAATTACTATGGCGCAGCTGATGCTGACCGTGTAATCATCGCTATGGGTTCTGTCTGCGAGACAGCTGAAGAAGTTATCGACTTCCTCAACGCTCACGGCGAAAAGGTCGGTCTCGTTAAGGTTCACCTCTATCGTCCTTTCTCTGCTGAGAAGCTCCTCGAGGCAATCCCTTCAACAGTTAAGGCTATCGCAGTTCTCGACAGAACAAAGGAGCCCGGTTCTTATGCAGAGCCTCTCTTCCTTGACGTTGCTGCAGCTTATGTCGGCAAGAATGCTCCTAAGCTCATCGGCGGCCGTTATGGTATGGGTTCCAAGGACACAACACCTGAGTGCGTACTCGCTGTTTATAAGGAACTCAAGAAGGATCAGCCTAAGGAAAGATTCACCATCGGTATCGATGATGACGTTACTTTCCTCTCACTCGACTGCTCCGAGTCCATCGAAGTTGCAGGCGAAGGCACAGTCCAGGCTAGATTCTGGGGTCTCGGCGCAGACGGTACAGTCGGTGCTAACAAGAACTCCATCAAGATCATCGGTGACCATACTGACATGTATGCTCAGGCATACTTCTCATATGACTCCAAGAAGTCCGGCGGTATCACGATCTCTGACTTGAGATTCGGTACAACACCTATCCGTTCCACATACCTCATCAACAAGGCTGACTTCGTAGCTTGCCACAACCAGTCTTATGTTTATGAGTACGATATGCTCTCCACACTCAAGCCCGGCGGAACATTCCTCCTCAACACACAGTGGACAAGAGAAGAGCTCGAGGACAGACTCCCCGGCTCAATGAAGAGATATATCGCTAACAACAACATCAAGTTCTATACTCTTGACGCTGTTGCTAAGGCTAAGGAGATCGGCCTCGGCGGAAGAATCAACACAATCTGCCAGTCCGCATTCTTCAAGCTCTCCGGCATCCTTCCTGTTGAGCAGGCAGTTGACTACATGAAGAAGGCTGCTTACAAGTCATACGGTAAGAAGGGTGACGATATCGTTCAGATGAACTATGCTGCTATCGACGCAGGTGTTGATGCAGTTGTTGCAGTTGATATTCCTGATTCCTGGAAGACAGCTGAGGATAAGCCTGTTGAGAAGAAGGCTGTTCCTGAGTTCATCGAAAAGGTTGTTAACGTCATGAACAGACAGGAAGGTAACTCTCTCCCTGTATCCACATTCAAGGGTATGGAAGACGGTACTTTCCCTCAGGGCACAGCTGCTTACGAGAAGCGTGGTACAGCAGTAGATATTCCTGTATGGGATGCTGCTAAGTGTATCCAGTGTAACCAGTGCTCCATCGTCTGCCCTCACGCTGCAATCCGTCCTTTCCTCCTCACAGAGGAAGAGGCTGCAAATGCACCTTTCGAGACAAAGGCAGGCATGAAGCCTTACGACAACTACAAGTTCAGGATCCAGGTTTCCGCTATGGACTGCCTCTCCTGCGGTGTCTGCGTTGAGACATGTATCGCCAAGGAGAAGGCAATCACAATGGCTCCGTTGAAGGATAACCTCAAGGAAGCTGAGAACTGGGATTACTGCATCGCTCTGTCTCATAAGGACAACCCGATGGCTAAGGCAAACGTTAAGGGTTCACAGTTCGAGCAGCCGCTCCTTGAATTCTCAGGCGCATGCGCAGGCTGCGGTGAGACACCTTATGCTAAGCTCTTAACACAGCTCTTCGGCGACAGAATGCAGATCTCCAATGCTACAGGATGTTCTTCAATCTGGGGTGGTTCTGCTCCTTCTATGCCTTATACAACAAACTACAGAGGATTCGGTCCTGCATGGGGCAACTCACTCTTCGAAGATAACGCTGAGCATGGTCTCGGTATGTATCTCGGTTACAAGCAGCTCAGATCAAGAGCTAAGATGCTTGTTGAAGAGACAGTAGCTGCTACATCTTCTGAGGATCTCAAGGCTGCAGCACAGGCTTGGATCGACGGTTATAATTCTGCTGAGAATACACGTGAGATCGCAGAGAAGCTTTCTGAGGCTCTTAAGGCTGAAGGTTCTGATGCTGCTAAGAAGGCTCTCGATTATGAGGACTTCTTCATGAAGAGATCACAGTGGATAATCGGTGGTGACGGATGGGCTTACGATATCGGTTACGGCGGACTTGACCACGTTCTCGCTACAGGTGAGGATGTCAACGTCCTCGTACTCGATACAGAGGTTTACTCCAACACAGGCGGACAGGCTTCCAAGTCCACACCTCAAGGTGCTGTTGCTCAGTTCGCTGCAGGCGGTAAGCACGTAAAAAAGAAGGATCTCGGTATGATGGCTATGAGCTACGGTTACGTTTATGTTGCTCAGGTATCCATGGGATCTGACAAGAACCAGCTCATCAAGGCATTCACAGAAGCAGAAGCTTACCAGGGACCTTCCCTCGTTATCTGCTATGCTCCTTGTATCAACCACGGTATCAAGGGCGGCCTCAGGGTTGCTCAGAACAGAGAAAAGGCTGCTGTAGAGTGCGGTTACTGGCACCTCTTCAGATTCAACCCTGCTCTTACTGCAGAAGGCAAGAATCCTTTCACTCTCGATTCCAAGGAGCCTACAGCTGACTTCTTCGAATTCCTCAAGGCAGAAGTACGTTACAACTCACTCTACAAGAAGTATGATGCTGAAGTTGTTGACGGCCTCTTCCAGAGATGCTATCAGGATTCAAGAGACCGTTATGCTTCTTATGTTAAGAAGGCTAACGAAGCTTGATCTTAAGTAACAACTGATTACTTGAACGGGACCGCCTCATAAAGGGGCGGTCCTTTTTTGTCCCCAAAACAGACAAGATTACCTTAAGCTTTGCCCGATACGCATGTTTAAACATGCTATAATTAGCAAAGCAAAATGAGGAAGAGAGTCCGGATACATTATGAAGAATGATAAAGGCAGGGAAGATTACTCCAAGCTGCTTATAAATGACAGCCTTTTGCCAGATATATTTCTCGTAAGATACTCACAGGAGTTAAGCAGGAATGCTTTACTCTTATATCTGTGGCTCAACATGACGGGCGATAAGGACTGCTTTGATGAAGCGATAATTAAAAAGTATAAGATAATACCGGCTGAGGAGACACAGAATGTCTTAGCCGAGCTTATGGCTTCGAACCTTATTATCCGCAAGGATGGAAAATACTCATTCGATGACATTAAAGCACGTGAAGTAGACGAATATGTCCGTGCGGTAAATGCCAGGGGCAGTGATCCTGAGGCTTCGGGACTTAACAGTGATGAGAAGGAAAGACAGCTTCTTGCTGACTCCATCTCTTCCACATTCTATCAGGGCGGACTGCCGTATATATTCTACAGACTTATAGATAAGTGCCTTTACGAGTATGGATTCGACGGAAGAGTAGTCTATAAACTTTTCGAAGAGGGATATGACCAGTCCATACACAGATCTCTGGTTCAGATGGAGAAGATGGCACGTGACTGGAATGACAAAGGATACACGGATATAAAGAGTCTCGAGAAGCAGCTTGAGATCAATAAGAGGATAAAGAAGCTTATCAAGCTTTGCGGTTCACAGCTTCGCAAGCGTCTTAACGGTATGGATATTGAGCGTGTGACGCGCTGGGCTGAGCAGCTCGATGCGACTGAAGAACTCGTTATCCAGGCTTTCAAAGAGAATGAGTTCAGATCCAATCTGACATTAAAGAATGTGGAAGATACTCTGGCCAAGTGGCACGACAACGGTATAAAGACCGCGGAGGAAGCGTCCAGATTCAGCGAAGAAGAACATAAAGAGAACAAGCGCAAGGCAACCAGAAGAAAAGCAATGCCGGGTACGACATGGCGCTCGGGAGAAGATGCCGGTATCAGTGAACCTGATTCTGAAAAGACAGAGAAACCTGAGGCACCGAAAGCTCCGGAGGATATAAAGGAAGAAGATCCTGACGATAACATTCCTGATGATATCCTCGACATGTTTGGAGATTCAGATGAAGACGATTAAAGAACTGATTAACGAAAGCCTTACAGAAGTGGCTGCTATGAGTGAGATACGCCGTGAAGAGAATATCAGGTGTGTTTATAAAGCGTGTCCGGACCTTAAAGAAATCGATGACCAGATCCTGAACATCAGGAACAGCAGATTCATTGCGGTCATTGATAAAGACGAGCGTCTTATCAAGAGGTTTGATATAGCTGAAGAAGAACTTCAGGTAAAGCGTGACAAGATCATTCAGCGTAATAACATCGATCCCGAGTTCGATGTGGCAAAGCATGTCTGTGACAAGTGCGGTGATACCGGATTTGCCAAAGGTTCTGACGGCACTCTGAAGGTGTGCTCCTGCAGAAAAAGAGAACTTGAAATGAGTTATGAATACAGCGGCATGGGTGATTTCTCATCTTATAAGATGAAGAACTTCAGAGATGATTACTTAGGAGATGCCAAGAGCCGTAAAGCGATCCGTAATGAGCTGCTTAAAGTAATGCTCGGAATGACGGAAGATGACAAGACATCTCTCTGGGTATATTCCGCACCTCCGCAGTCAGGCAAGACATTCCTTGCGATATGTGTCTGCAAGACAGCGATTAATCTCGGAAAGAGCACTTATTACACTAAGTGTGAAGATCTTCAGGTTATCGGAACAGATACACTGGAAGATCTTAAGAGGATAGATTTCCTCGTTCTGGATGATTTTGCCGATTCTGTTACCATGACCAATAATGTTGGTTCCATTCTTAACAGTATCCTCGAGGTAAGAGCAGCTTCAAAGCTTCCCACGGTGCTTGTTACACCGTTTACTAAGAATGAACTTGTAAGCAAATGTGATATGAGGATCAGCGGCAAGCTTAAGTCCGCGAAGCTTATATCAAAGGAAAGCAGGTAACGGACAGGCGATGGACGTACGCTGCGGGATCGACATCGTGGATGTCTCAAGATTCATAAAGATAATAGAAGACGGTAACACGCCTTTTATTAACAAGTGCTTTACTGAAGATGAGATCAAATACTGCGAATCATCAAAAGACCTGAATAAGAAGGCCGAGCGTTATGCAGCAAGATATGCTGCCAAGGAAGCGGTAGGCAAGGCAATAGGCACCGGACTTATGAGCGAAGGTGTCGGAATGCATGATATTGAAGTAATTAAGGATAATAAGGGAACACCAAGCGTAAGACTGTCAGGAGGAGCTCTTATCCACACAGGGAATATGGGCATGAGTTCCATCTCGATAAGCTTGTCACATGACGGTGGAATGGCTGCAGCTTACTGTGTCATGCTCCTGGAGAATAAGGAATGAAGAAGCGGGAAAACAGCGAAGGCAACAGCGGTATATTCAAGATATTTGAGCGCAAGAAGAAGCCTGTCGTAGGCGGAGAGATACCTCCTAAGACGATAAGACATCTTGAGCGTCCTGTTAAGCTCCCCTTCCTTACGGATATGAACGAAGGCGACCAGCAGTACGGAAGCGCCGAAGACATGCAGGATAAATGGGGCCTTTCCGAGAAGCAGGCCAATATCGGCGGCGAGCAGAAGAGGAAGATCGTAGGTTTCATCATTGCACTGGCATTCTTCATTCTGCTTATCGCGGGCGTTTTCTATATTCTTCCTAGAGTACTCCCCGGATTGTTCAGAGGTACTAACATCGAACTCTTCGTAGAGCCTGTAATCAATCTTGAATATCAGGATCCGAGTTTCAGAGTAGTCAAAGAAAGTACTGCAGCTCTCATGGCAGCTCCCAGTCCGGATTCCAAGAGACTTGCAGAAGTTCTCTATAACGAAC
>JAEEGH010011719.1_pt1 | contig 19831 bp, 17 predicted proteins | sample 9134181 | NCBI WGS metagenome assembly JAEEGH01 (sample SAMN16246544, study PRJNA631951) | gut metagenome | biome: gut microbiome; feature: rumen; material: DP-attached | host: Bos | place: Iran: Karaj | collected 2018-10 | reverse complement strand
CTCCCAGCTGGGCTTCGACATCCGGGATTTTGGCGACAACACCATAATTGTGTATGCCGTGCCGGACGGGTTCCCCACAGAAGAGGAGGCCCTGAAGGACGTTATGGACAATTTGGCAGCCTCGCTGGACAGGGAGATCACCGGCGAAGGGGTGGCGACCTACGCCCGCACCATCGCCGCCGCTGCGGTTAAAAAGCTGAACCACAACCTGAACGCCGTCCAGGCGGAGATGATTGCCAACCAGACTCTGGTGCTGCGCGCCACCTATGGCGCGGACCTTGCAACAAAGTGCATCACCATTATATCTAACGAAGAATTGGAGAGAAGACTATGAACAGCTACGGATTCGGAGGCTTTGGAGGTTTCTGGCGCACAATCCCGCCGGTGACGCGCAACTTAATCATAATCAACACTATAGTGCTGATTTTTACAGCACTCACCGGAGACAGGATGTACCAGCTGTTCTCTCTGTTTGCATTTGAGTCGCCGCTGTTCAAGCCCTGGCAGGTTGTCACCCATATGTTTATGCACGGCGGTTTCTGGCACCTGTTCTTCAATATGTACACGCTGATGATATTCGGCACGCAGCTGGAACGGGTTTGGGGCAGCAAAAAATTTCTGCTGTTCTATTTTGTGACGGGACTGGGGGCTGCGCTCTGCCACAATCTGGTGGTGCATCTGCAAATCAATCACTTTCTGGCGTCCGGCAATGCCGCTGCCGCACAGGCCGCTATGGCCACTCCCACCGTGGGTGCCTCCGGCGCTATATACGGCGTCCTGCTGGGCTACGGAATGCTCTGGCCCAACAGCGTGCTTCAGCTGATATTCCCGCCTGTCAGGCTCACCGCCAAGTGGTTTGTGATAATTTTCGGTGCAATTGAACTGGTCACCGGCCTCACCGGGATGGGCGGCAACATAGCCCACTTTGCCCATCTGGGCGGAATGATATTCGGCCTGATGCTGATTCTCTACTGGAAGAAGCGTGGCAAACTGTACAGCGACTGATATGGCAAAGATTCACTATCCCAAAGAGTCCAAGCCCAAGCGCAACAAGACTTGGTACAAGAAAAAGACGGAGCGGGGTCTGACCATCTGGCAGATTCTTTTCCGCGCTTTGGTGATTGTCAGCGCCCTGGCCCTGTGCATTTCTTATCTTTCGATATTCATTGACCCGTCTTTTCTGTCGCTGCCTTATTTCTTCGGGCTGTACTACATTCCCATTTTCGTGCTGAATGTGATACTGCTGATCATAGGGCTGGTGCGGATGAAGCGCTACCTGATTATCAGCCTGGTGGCGTTGCTGCCCACGCTGTTTTTCGCCGACCTGTTCGTGAAGTTCGGCGGAGAGGAAAAGAGCGTTTCTGGCGACGAGGTCAAGATTATGACCTATAACGTGGGCCGTATGGCGGCCTCCCCCAAGGGGATGAACAGCAGCCAGACGCTCAGCAAGATTTGCGAATTCGCCGCCCGAGAAGCTCCGGACGTGCTGTGCCTGCAGGAATTCTATACCAGCGACACCTCTGCGGTGAGCAGAATCTTGAAGTATCTCCCCTACCGCTGCCACTATTTCTACGGCGCCGGCAAGAATTTCTCCGGCAACATCACTTTCAGCCGTTATCCCATTGTGGACAAGGGCGTCATAACCTTCAAGGACACCCACAACCTGTGCCTGTGGAGCGACGTGCGCATAAACGACGTCACGGTGCGCCTATACAACTGCCACCTGCAGAGCAACCGCCTCTCCTTTACCAACACCATCCGCCGGATGGCCAAGAAGGGGCAGTTTACAGACGAGGTCAAGAACGTCCACGAACGGCTGGCACACAGCAACATACAGCGCGGAGAGCAGGTCGGCGCAATCCGCGACCACATCAAGTCCAGCACCATTCCCACTATGGTGTGCGGCGACTTCAACGACACTCCGATGTCGTATACCTACCACACTCTGGCATCGGACCACAAAGACAGCTTTGCAGACGGTGGCAACGGCTTCGGCTCCACTTATTCGGTGCTCTGGCCTCTGCTGCGCATAGATTATATACTTGTTCCGGAGGATGTTTCCTGCGACCGCACCCACATCACCCGCGTCCCCTACTCTGACCATTATCCCGTAAGCACACTGATTTATTTCTGATGGAAGAAGATCTCAAATACGAAATTGACGCCGCCGTGGCCGCCCTGCGCGCCGGCGACATCATACTTTACCCCACCGACACTGTATGGGGCCTTGGCTGCGACGCCACCCGCGACGATGCGGTGCAGCGCGTTTTTGACCTCAAGCAGCGCGACGACGCCAAATCTGTCATAATACTTGTAAGCGATTTGGATATGCTTGCAAAATTTGTCCGCGAGATACCTCAGATGGCCCTGCAGCTGCTCGAAATCAACGACAAGCCTATGACAGTCATTTATCCGGAGGGCGTGGGCCTGTCCTCCAAAGTGATTGCAGAGGACGGCAGCGTGGCCATCCGCATCCCTCAGAATGATTTCTGCGTGAATATGATCCGCCGCTTTGGCAAGCCGATAGTTTCTACCTCTGCCAACATCTCCGGCGAAGATACGCCCGGCTGCTTTGCAGAGATCAACGCACAGATTCTGGACGGCGCCGAACACATAGTGGAGCCGTCTCTGGAAGAAGGGTCCACAGGTCTCTCTTCGCAGATAATCAAGATAGGCCTGGACGGCCAGGTTAAGGTCATCCGCGAATAATTTTTGGTGTATCCGATTTTTCGTTTACCTTTGCACTCCCAACGGCGGGATAGCTCAGCTGGTTAGAGCGCATGATTCATAATCATGAGGTCCCCAGTTCAATCCTGGGTCCCGCTACTTATAATGAGGGGGGCTAACGCCCCCCAATTTCATTTCCCCCTATCGCTCTCGCGCTGGCCATTCTCAAGCCCACCCGCACGCGCTCCGCTATCGCCCGACGGCGATTGCTAATCTCGACCGAGATTTACTATCTTTGTTTCTGCTATGCCCAGTTATCTGCAAGTAGAGAATATTTCCAAGTCTTACGGCCCCAAGGTGCTGTTCAAGGACATCTCCTTCAACATCAACGAAGGGGACAAGATTGCGCTCATCGCCCCCAACGGCACGGGCAAGACCTCTCTGCTGAGCATTCTGGCGGGCAAGGACTCCAGCGACCGCGGCGGCGAAATCAAGTTCCTGAAAAACATTGTGATAGCCTTTCTGGAGCAGGAGACGCGGCTGGACCCCGGCAAGACCGTGCTGGAGCAAGTGATTGCCGGCATCGCCCCCGGCGCCGTGCAGCGCGAGGCCTGGGATCTGGAGACGGAAGTCAAACAAATCTTAACCTCTCTGGGGCTGTCCGACTTTGACTGCCGTTGCGCAAGCCTCTCCGGCGGCGAGGCAAAACGGGTGGCAATCGCATCTGTGCTGGCCTCCAACGCCGATTTTGTAATCTTGGATGAGCCCACCAACCATCTGGACCTGGACGCGATAGAATATCTTGAGGACTATCTCTCCAAGAGCCGCCGGACGCTGTTTATGGTGACCCACGACCGCTATTTCCTGGACCGGGTGTGCAACACTATCCTGGAGCTGGACGGCGGCAACTTATATACCTACAAGGGCAACTATCAGTACTATCTGGAGAAGCGTCAGGAGAGGTTGGCTATGGCCAGCGCCCTGAACGAGAAATACCGCAACATCTACCGGAGGGAACTGGAGTGGATGCGCAGCACCCCCTGCGCCCGCACCGGCAAGGCCCGCTACCGCGAAAATGCCTTCTACGACCTGCAGGAAAAGGCGGCTCCGATACGCGAGACCAAGCAATTGGCCATCAACCTTGGCTCTTCCCGCCTGGGCCGCAAGATTGTGAACTGCCGCGGAGTGGATTTCAGCTACGGCGACCGTCCCATAGTCAAGGACTTCACCTACAATTTCGCCCAGGGCGAAAAGATAGGCATTGTGGGGGCCAACGGCATTGGCAAGAGCACCTTCCTGAACCTGCTCACCGGCGCCATGCAGCCCGACCGGGGCGAGATAGACCGCGGCGAGACCGTCCGCTTTGGCTATTACCGCCAGGAAGGCATGCACTTCAAAGAGAGCCAGACCGTGCTGGAGGCTGTGCAGGAGATTGCCGAGACGGTGCGCGACGCCACCGGCGCCCAGATCTCCGTGACAACCTTCCTGCAGCAGTTTCTCTTCCCGGTGGAGATGTTCAACACGCACATTTCGCGCCTCTCCGGCGGCGAAAAGCGGCGTCTGTATCTGCTCACAGTGCTGATGCAGCGCCCCAATGTGCTGATTCTGGACGAACCCGCCAACGACCTGGACATCGTGACCCTGAATGTGCTGGAGAATTACCTCAAAGACTACGACGGCAGCGTGATTATGGTTTCCCACGACCGCTTTTTCCTGGACAAGATTGTGGACCATCTGTTTGTGTTCACCGGCGAGGGCCATATCAAAGACTTTGTGGGGACCTACAGCGAATACCGTGAGTTTATGCAGGAAAAACGCCGGGCCGAGATGCGCGCCGCCCGGGCCGAAAAACCTGCCGCCGCTCCCCGCGAGAAACCCTCTCCTGCTTCGGACAAAAAGAAACTTTCGTGGAAAGAGCAGCGCGAAAAAGAGCAGATAGAGGCCGACCTGCCGCTTCTGGAGGAGCGCAAGGCCGCCCTTGAAGCCGAAATGAGTTCCGGCACCCTTGCCATAGAGCAGCTCACCGCCAAAAGCAAGGAAATCGAACAAATCATTGCCGACATCGACGCCAAGGAACTGCGCTGGATAGAACTGGCAGAAGTCTGAGTTCTTCAAGGAGGTTGGTATTTATTACTATTTTTCTACCTTTGGTCTTTCAACAGCTTCTAACACCAGTAAACAGGATTATGATAGAAAGAAAGCTTCTTTTGGGTGACGAGGCTATTGCCCTGGGAGCATTGCATGCCGGTCTCAGCGGTGTATATGCGTACCCGGGAACACCCTCCACCGAAATCACAGAGTATATCCAGAACAATGCGCCCCAGGTGCGCAGCCGATGGTGCACCAATGAAAAAACCGCTATGGAAGCGGCACTTGGAATGTCTTACGCCGGGAAACGGGCCCTTGTATGTATGAAGCACGTGGGTATGAACGTGGCGGCCGACGCCTTCGTGAACTCTGCAATAACAGGAGTCAACGGAGGCCTGGTCGTGCTGGCTGCCGACGATCCGTCCATGCACTCTTCCCAGAACGAGCAGGACTCCCGCTTCTATGGGAAATTCGCGATGATTCCGGTGCTGGAGCCATCTTCCCAGCAGGAGGCCTACGATATGATAAAGTATGCCTACCAGCTTTCCGAGCAGATGAAGCTTCCCGTGCTCTTCCGTGTCGTCACAAGACTGGCCCATTCCCGTGCCGGAGTTGTGGTGGGAGAACCCCTGCCGCAGAACGCCCTTGACCCCGAGACGGACCGTACACACTGGGTGCTCCTTCCGGCCAATGCCCGCAGGCAGTACGCCTCTCTGGTGGAAAAGCAGGCGGAGATTCTCGCCTGCTCCGGAAACTCTCCTTTCAACAGGAGCCTTCCTGTGGAGGGCAAGGCGGCTCTTGGCGTTGTCGCCTGCGGTATCGCCTACAACTATGTAATGGAGAACGAGCCCCAAAAGCTGGGCATACCTGTTCTGAAGCTTTCCCAGTACCCCTTGCCCGGGGATGCCATAAAGGCTTTTGCAAAAAACTGCGATTCCATTCTTGTAGTGGAGGACGGGCAGCCCTTCGCAGAAGAACTTCTGGCGGGTATTCTTGGCTCTGACTACCCTGTCAGGGGACGCCTGACCGGAGATCTTCCCCGCACGGGAGAGCTTACTCCAGACAGCGTCGGAGCGGCCCTCGGTGTTGCTGCTCCGCAGTCATTTTCCTCTGCCAGGAACCTTATGCCCCGACCGCCGGCACTTTGCCAGGGATGTGGCCACAGGGATGTTTACAATGCCCTGAACAAGGTGGCCTCCGAGTACGAGAACGCCCGTATCTTCGGGGATATCGGATGCTACACGCTTGGCGCCCTGCCTCCGTTCCGGGCCATCGACAGCTGCGTGGATATGGGTGCCTCCATCACTATGGCAAAGGGTGCCGCTGATGCCGGTGTCTTTCCTTCGATAGCGGTTATCGGGGATTCTACTTTCACGCATTCCGGGATGACGGGCCTTCTCGATGCTATAAACGACAATGCCAATATAACTGTCATCATATCCGACAACCTCACCACCGCAATGACTGGCGGACAGGACTCGGCAGGGACGAACAAGTTCGAGGCAATCTGCATAGGACTTGGCCTTTCCCCTGAACACGTGAGGGTGGTGGTTCCTGTGCCCAAAAATATGGACGAGATAACACGCATCATCCGCGAGGAAATCGAGTACAAGGGAGTCTCCGTCATCATTCCCCGCCGTGAATGTATGCAGACTTTACAGCGCAAACTCAGAAACAAGAAGTAGATTATGAAGAAGGACATCATACTTGCTGGCGTCGGAGGACAGGGAATCCTCACAATCGCCACCATCATTGCAGACGCCGCAACGGCTGCCGGGCTCAAACTCAAGCAGGCCGAGGTGCACGGCATGAGCCAGAGAGGAGGGGACGTCCAGTCCAATCTCCGTCTCTCCACGGGAGAAATTTATTCTGACCTTATAAAGAAGGGCGGTGCGGACCTTATCATCTCGATGGAGCCTATGGAGGCTCTTCGCTACCTGCCTTATCTGGCCGGGGACGGATGGATTGTAACCTCGTCGCATACTTTCAGAAACATTCCCGACTATCCCGAAGAAGATGCTCTCTTCCAGGAACTTGGGGCACTACCTCACGTGGCCACCCTTCCCATCGAGGATGTGGCGAAAGACAACGGCCTTCCCAAGAGCGCCAACGTGGTCCTTCTCGGGATGGCGGCAAAATACATAGAGATTCTCTCTGTCGACCAGCTCAGGCAGAGCGTTGTCCGTATCTTCGGCGCCAAGAGCGAAAAGATGGTCGAGGCCAACCTCAAGGCCTTCGAGCTTGGTCTTGCAGCAGTTAATAGTTTCAACTAACAATACAGAAATGCGGAACAATTCATTTTTCAAAGTGACACTTGCGGTGTTTCTCGCAGTGTTCAGCAGCACCGCCGCGATGGGGCAATCCCCATCCGGGGAAGATCTCCCGGGGGAACTCTCCGGGCGTATCAAACTGCACGGCTATGCCCAGGGTGGCTACTCCTACAGCCAGAAGGGCGAGCAGATTATTTCCACTTTCGAACTCAAACGGGTTCTTTTCTGGGCCGATGCACAGATTACAGACCGTTGGTCGTTTCTGTTTATGCACGACTTCTCAAGCGTAGTCCAGGAGTACTATACCGAATACCGTTTCACAAACAACAAGGCGCTGACCGTTCGCCTGGGCCAGTTCAAAAACGGTCTCTCCATTGAAAACCCCCTGTCTCCGACTTCTCTCGAGGCCATAGACGTCTGCTCTGAGGGCGTAGTATATCTCGCCGGCTGCGGGAGTGACCCCCTGTATGGCGTACAGTACGGCCGCGATCTGGGACTCTCCCTTTACGGAGAAACCTCCGATGCCAGGTTCGCCTACCGGGTGGATGTTCTCAACGGACAGGGAATCAACAAAAAAGACGGCAATAACGACAAGGACTTTATCGGAAGGCTGGAATATCGTCCGCTCCCGGGCCTGAGTCTCGTTGCGTCCGGCCAGCTTGGCCGTGGACACGCCATTGCCGCGTCTTTATACAATCCCGCTATCCTCCCGGGAGAAAACTACACCCGTAACCGCCTGACTGCCGGCATCGAGTACAAGTCTTCAAAAGGCAATCTGCGGGCCGAATACCTGGAGGGAAAAGACGGTGACGCCGTTAGCCGCGGTGCCTATCTTACAGGCAGCGTGCCGCTCTGGCGTGGATTCGACCTGGTCGGATCCTACGATTTCTTCAACTACAATACTGCTCTGGGCCTTGACCAGCACAAGGTGATAGCCGGGTTCCAGTATTGGTATTACAAAAAATGCCGCCTCCAGCTGCAGTACGTTTACAAGAGTGCCTATACCGATGCGGGCCGGTTCGTACACGGAGCGAGCCACGCCCTTATGCTGCAGATGCAGGTCCGCCTCGACTATACCGGCCAGAAGAAAAACAGTTAACCGTCATACAAATTAGAAACAATGTTACTCAGAATCATATTTACCCTGCTTTTCCTGCTGCTTATGGTGGCGGTGGGAATCTATTCACGCAAGCAGGCCGATAGCGTCGACGGCTTCGTCCTCGGCGGTCGTGCCGTAGGCCCCTGGCTCACTGCCTTCGCCTATGGAACCAGTTACTTCTCTGCGGTGGTCTTCATCGGCTACGCGGGACAGTTCGGGTGGAAATATGGAATGTCTGCCACCTGGATCGGCATCGGAAACGCCCTCATCGGCTCCCTTCTCGCCTGGATCATCCTCGGGCACCGCACGAGGGTTATGACCCAGCATCTACAGTCCAGGACTATGCCGGACTTCTTCGGCATACGCTACAACAGCGAAGGTCTCCGCGTAGTCGCCTCCATCATTGTCTTCGTCTTCCTGATTCCTTACACGGCCGGGGTTTACAAGGGCATTTCAACCCTTTTCGAGATGGGCTTCGGAATACCTTATATCTATTGTGCCGTCACGATGGCCCTGCTCACCGCCGTATATGTGATACTTGGCGGATACAAAGCTACGGCCATCAACGATTTTATCCAGGGCTGCATAATGATTTTCGGAATCGTCCTGATCGTGAGTGCCGTAGTCAAGAGCCAGGGAGGTCTTTCGACGGCCATCGCCAAGCTCTCCGTCCTGCCTTCGGATGCGGATCCTGCGCAGAGCGGCAAGTTTACCAGCCTCTTCGGCCCGGATCCCTGGAACCTCCTGGGCGTCGTGATTCTCACATCGCTCGGCACCTGGGGACTTCCCCAGATGGTTGGCAAGTTCTACTCCATTTCGGACGAGGCGGCAGTCCGCCGCGGAACTGTCATCTCCACCGTCTTCGCCCTTCTCGTTGCCGGCGGATGCTATTTCCTCGGAGGATTCAGCCGTCTTTTTGACGACCCTTCGCTCTATGTAAACGGAAAGGTCGCCTACGATTCCATCGTGCCTTCGATGCTGGTGACCCTCAACGACGCCATCATAGGGCTTGTGGTCCTTCTCGTCCTGGCTGCTTCGATGTCCACCCTTGCGGGACTTGTGCTCACTTCTTCCTCGACGATGACCCTCGACCTTATCTACCGTGACAAGAAGTCCCTGGAAGGAGAGGTCAAAGACGGAAGCATCGTAGATGAGGTAGCGAAGAAGACAGAGAAACGGAAGGTAGTCGTAATGAGGGTGCTCATAGTCTTCTTCATTACGATATCCCTTCTTATCGCCCTCAACCCTCCGACCTTCATCGCCCAGCTGATGGGCATCTCCTGGGGAGCCCTCGCCGGTGCCTTCCTGGCTCCGTTCCTGCTGGGACTCTACTGGAAGGGTGTCACTCCCGCCGCCGTCTGGGCCTGCTTTGCCTGGGGCGTCGGCCTCATCGTTTTCAATATGCTCACCGGGAACAGCATCGCCAATCCCATTAACTGCGGAGCCATCGCGATGGTGGGCGGCTTCCCCGTGGTATGGCTTGTCAGCCTGTTTACAAAGAAGATGAGCCCGGAAAAAGTTGACAAAATTTTTGAATGTTACAAGAAATAATATGAACGACCTGTCACCTTACCTTCACCCCGAATACGAAACGCTTTCCCGTGAGGAACTCGCGCGCTTGCAGCTCGAACGCCTGCAGCAGACCGTGCGCCAGTGTATGAATTCCCCGTTCTACAAGAAGCGTTTCGACGAAATGGGGCTTAAACCCGAAGATATCCGAAGTCTCGAGGATGTCCGCAAACTTCCTTTCACAACGAAGCAGGACCTTCGGGATACCTATCCTTTCGGTATGGCGTGCATCCCTCTGAGGCAGTGCGTCCGTCTGCATTCATCCAGCGGAACCACCGGCACTCCCACCGTCATACTTCATTCCCAGAAGGACCTGGACGAATGGGCCAACCAGGTTGCCAGATGCCTCTGGATGGTGGGACTCCGTCCCGATGACGTCTTCCAGAACTCCAGCGGCTACGGGATGTTCACCGGAGGGCTTGGGTTCCAGTACGGGGCCGAGCGCCTGGGAATGCTCACCGTCCCCGCGGCTGCCGGAAACTCTCTTCGCCAGATAAAGTTCATCAAGGACTTCGGCACTACTGCCATCCACGCCGTTCCCTCGTATGTTACGAGGCTTCATTCGGTGATGGTGGAGCAGGGGGTGGACCCCCGCAAAGATACGAAGCTCCGAGTCCTTGCAATCGGTGCCGAGCCTCACTCCGAGGAGCAGAGGCGGAGAATCGAGCAGATGATGGGCGTCAAGGCGTACAACTCATTCGGAATGAGTGAGATGTGCGGCCCGGGAGTGGGTTTCGAGTGTCAGGAGCAGAACGGCCTTCACTTCTGGGAGGATTACTATATTGTAGAAATCGTGAATCCCGAGACCCTGGAGCCGGTGCCTGACGGCGAGATAGGGGAACTTGTGCTCACTACACTCTGCCGTGAGGCGATGCCTTTGATCCGCTACCGTACCCGCGACCTCACCCGGGTTCTCGGCCGCAGCTGCCCCTGCGGGCGCAACCACATACGTCTCGACAGGATGCGAGGCCGGAGCGACGATATGATCGTGCTTCGCGGCGTCAATATCTTCCCCATACAGATCGAGAAGATTCTTATGCAGTTCCCCGAACTTGGCAACAATTATCTGATTACCCTCACCAGCGAAGAGGAGAACGACTTTATGATAGTGGAAGTGGAGGTCGCGAATCCGACCGACGACTTCCGCGCCCTTCAGAACCTGGAGAAGGAGGTTCGCCGTCGCATCAAGGACGAGATACTGCTGACGCCCATCGTGAAGCTGGTTCCCAAGGGAACCCTTCCGGTGAGCGAGGGCAAGGCAGTACGTGTAGTGGACAAGAGGACAGTTTACAAATAGAGAAACAAATCAACCGGAATTATGACTATTTATCAATTATCCATCTTTATAGAGAACCGCACCGGAACCCTCGTCAAGGTGCTGCGTATCTTGAAACAGGAGGGAATCCAGATTGTGGCGTCAACTGTCGCCGATACTGCTGATTACGGAATTTACCGCCTTATCTGCAGCGAACCCGAGCGGGCCTGCGAAAAGCTGCGGGAGGGTGGAATCTCCGTCGCCCTGAGCGATGTCTTCGCACTGGAACTCGACAATGAACCCGGACGTGCTTCAGATGCCATCGAGACCTTCGAGAAGGCGGGCATAAGTATCTCTTACCTTTATAGCTTCCTGCTGAAGGGCAAGGGCGTCCTTATCTTCCGAACCGACGATATCGAAAAGGCCAGGGAGGTTATCCTCGAGAACAAACTCCGCTGCATAGCCGAGCCCGACCTCTCGAAACTGGTCTAAAGGAATCTTTACCAAACTTTCAGTAATGCGCCTCTGATAACCGGCGGCGAAAAGCGGCGCAAAAGAAGCGCCGTGCTGCAGGAGTTGGCGGAATAATTTGCAAATACATTTAATTGTATTACATTTGCAAGCAAATGATAGAATATGTAATACAAAATGGCCACAATTACAGTACGCGTTGACGATCAACTGAAATCAAATTTTGATTTGCTTTGTGACATGTTTGGTCTCAGCAACAGTGCAGCACTTAATCTTTTTATGAAAGCTGTGGTGCGCGAGCGAAGAATTCCATTCGAAATTAAAGCTGAGTCTGATGCCGAGGCTCGCATCCGGGGCTGGGAAGCTTTTCAGCGGATGCGTGAGTCCGTTAAGAACACAGACGCGGCAGATATGACACTTGATGATATTAACAAGTTGATAAAAGAGGCGAGAGATGAGAAATCGAGTGTACGCAGTAATTGATACCAATGTGTTAGTATCGGCACTGATTGCTAAAGATACGGAATCCTACCCCCTCAAAGTTCTGGACTACGCTTATTCCGGCAGGATTATACCACTCTTCAATGACGAAATCCTTGAAGAATATCAAGCAGTTTTAAAGAGGGATAAATTCAATTTGTCTGCTGAAGACATATCTCAAGCTATTTCTACATTGGCTCGACTGGGCGAGAGCGCCATGCGGATATCCATTCACGAAGAATTTTTTCCCGATGAATCAGACAGGAAGTTTTACGAAGTGATGATGAGTAGGGAGAATGCATTTCTTATTACAGGAAACGGCAAGCATTATCCGCCCCAGCAGAATGTGGTTACACCAAGAGAAATGGTTGAGATACTTGGAGTCCTATCGACGGTCGGCTGATTTGTTAGCAGACGTATGCCAGATTTGCATTATTTTTGTCCTGAACATACGCAAAACCTCCAGATATGATAAAAAAGGTCTTTCTTATTATTACAGTTTTCTGCTCTGTGGTCTGCTTCGCGCAGGAAGATTTTATGTCCAATGTGCGCTTCAGCGCTGCTTCACCGGCCATTTTTGAGAAGGTGGCGGGGGCGCTGGAGCCGTATAAAGAAGAGCCGGCCGGCGAGCTGATTGTGCGCTGCGCCAAGCAGTTTCTGGGCACCGAATATGTGGCCGGCACTCTGGAAACAGAGCCGGAGCAGCTCACCATCAATATGGACAAGACCGACTGCATCCTGTTTGTGGAGATGTGCCTGGCAATGGTGCAGACGGTTAAGGGCGACGAGGCCACATTCGAGAATTTCTGCCGAAACACACAGGCCCTGCGCTATAGAGGCGGGGAAGTGGACGGCTACGCCTCCCGCAACCACTACACCAGCGGCTGGATACTTCAGGGCGAAAAGAACGGCATCTTCAAGGAAGTGACCAAATATCTGGGCGGCAGCCCACTGGACCAGAAATTCAGCTTTATGAGCACCCATCCCGACTCGTACAAACAGCTGGCCGATAATCCCGGAGCCATTGTAGGCATCCTCAAGGTCGAGAAGGAACTGGAAGGCCACAACTACTGGTATCTGCCGCAGAGCCACATTGCCGATCTGGCAAAAGGCATCAAAGAGGGCGATATCATCTGCTTTGTGACTCCCGTAGGCGGGCTGGACATAGGCCACGTGGCCATAGCCTGCGAGAAAAACGGCGAGATGCACTTTATCCACGCCTCCACAAAAGCGATGAAGGTGGTGATTGATTCCCAGACCATCTCCGACTACATCCTGACCCATAAATCCACCAACGGCGCAAGGGTTGTAAGACTCAACTAAAATGGTTAACTTTGTAAGTTATTTAACTTACAAATGCACAGGATTTTTCTGCCCATTTACCACTTCTTCAGGAAGCACAAACCTCTGATGTGGATTCTGCTCGTGGCAACGAGCGTTCTGTTCTTATTCTTCGGCCTCAAAGTCAAATACGAAGAGGACGTCTCCCGCCTGCTGCCCACCAGCAGCGTAGAGAGCGAGCTGGCCTTTGGCTCCATAGGCCTAAAGGACAAGATATTCATCCAGGTCACCAGCGCCGGCGAGCGGCTGGACGTCGCCACTCTGGCAGAGCGCACCGACGCCTTTATGGAGCTGCTGCAGAGCAAGGACACCGCAGGCAGATTCATAAACAATATCCTGTACCGGATGGAGACTGAAACGGCTCTGAACGGTTTGGATTTTGTGCTTGGGCATATCCCTTCTTTCATTGACACATCTGCATATGCAGCCTTTGCCGAGGCCATAAAGCCCGACGCTATCAGCGCTCAGATGGCTCTGGATGCCGAAATCGTGCTGAACGACGAAACGGGCGACGAGACCCAGGCCGTGGGCTATGACCCGCTGAACCTGCGCGAGGCTGTGTTGGGCAACCTGCTTAGCGACGCAGCCGGCGGCTACACTATAATTGACGGCCACTTTTTCTGCCCCGACAGCACGGTGACCATCTCCTACCTGGCACCTGCCTTCAAGACTCTGGACAGCTGGGCCGCCCGCGACTTTAACAAACTGATTTCCAAAACGGCAAAGGCCTTCTGCCAGGACAATCCAGACGTAAAGATACTCTATCACGGAGAGCCTATCGGCAGCGTGTCCAACGCCGGCCGCATACGCGCCGACCTGGTGGTCACGGTGGGCATTTCCTTATTCCTGATCTTGCTGGTGCTGGGCATCTGCTTCCGCAGCAAATCCTTTGTGCTGAAGCTTTTAGGGCCGATAATTTATGGCACGGCTATGGCCCTGGCCTGCATTTACTGGATCAAGGGCGGGATGTCGCTCATGGCGCTGGGCTTTGGCGCCATTGTGCTGGGCGTGGCCATCAGCTACTGCCTGCACGTACTGATACATCTTTTCTATGTCGGGAGTGTAGAGCAAGTGCTGCGTGAAGAGTCCACTCCGGTGTTCCTGGGCGCCCTGACCACGATAGGCGCCTTCTGCAGCCTTCTCTTCACCGAGAGCGACCTGCTGCGCGACTTTGGTATGTTTGCCTCCATAGCGCTGGCGGGCAGCACCCTGTTCGTGCTGATATTCCTCCCCCACTTCCTCCCGGACAAGAAGGGCAAGACCGAAAGCGCGACCTTCAGGGCCATCGAGCGCTTCAACAGCCTGCCGATGGACCGCAATAAATGGGTGCTGGGCATCCTGTCTGCCTTGATAATAATCGGCCTGGCCTTCTCTCAAAAGGTCAAGTTTGACAGCGACCTGCGCAACCTGGACTACAACTCCGCGCAGGAGCTGGAAAGCGAAGCGCTGTTCAACGCCAAAAACAACGACGGCTTTGTGCACCAGTACTACGCCACGGTTTCTACGGTGCCCGACGAGGCGCTGGAGGCAAACGCTTCGCTGGCTTCAATTCTGGATTCGGTGAAGACTGCCGGCGGGCTGCACGACTACAGCGACCTGGTCTCCAAGGTATTCATCACAGAAAAGACCCAGCAAGAGCGCATCGACGCCTGGAATGCCTTCTGGACGCCGGCCGTTAAAAAGAGCGTGCTTGGCAGCGTCTATTCCGAGGCCAGGCGGCAGGGCATATTTCCCGAACTGTTCCAGGGTTTTGGATCGATGCTCTACACCGAATACGAACCCGCCTCCCTGCTGGAGAGCGGAGTGGTGCCCGAGAACCTGCTGAGCAACTTTTTGGAATGCAACGCCGACGGGCAGTATATGGTATTTACCGACGTCTCCATGACCCCCGAAGAGAAGGACAATGTCACATCAGAGATAGTCAAGAATCCCAAAACCTTCATTCTGGACCCCTTCTACTATTGCAAGGATATGGTGCAGCTGATTCACGACGACTTCAACATCGCCGTGTGGATTTCCGCCCTGTTCGTGCTGCTGATACTGATATTCTCTTATCGCAACATTGTGACCGCGCTGCTCAGCTTCCTGCCGATGATTGTGAGCTGGTTTGTGGTGCAGGGCTATATGGCCATCATCGGGCTGGAGTTCAACCTGATAAACATTGTGATATCGACCTTCATATTCGGCGTGGGTGTGGACTACAGTATCTTCATCACAGAAGGTTTGCTGGAGCAGGCGCGCACCGGCAGCAACAATATGCTGGGCTTCCACAAGTCGGCCATATTCTTCTCTGCCGTGATACTGCTGATTGTGACCTGCTCGCTGCTGTTTGCAAAACACCCCTCCATCCGCTCCATAGGTCTCAGCACCCTGATTGGAATGGCCTCCACCATAATGTTTTCCTACTCTATCCAGCCGTTCCTCTTCCGTCAGCTGATGAAGATTCCGGCATACAAAAAAAGCGTAGTGAACAAGAAACCGTATGTCTCAAAAGATAAATAGCGTATTGTTTGCCGGGATGCTGCGCAGCGGCGCCGCCTCCCTGGCCAAAGATAAAACCCTGATCAACGACCTCAACGTCTTTCCGATACCCGACGGGGATACGGGAGACAATATGTATATGACCATCAAGGCGGGTTGCGCCTCCGCCGACGGCGAGAGCGGCAGCCTGGCCGACATCGCCTCCGCCGCGGCCCAGGGAATGCTGCTGGGCGCCAGGGGCAATTCGGGCGTAATCCTTTCCCGCATCTTTTCCGGCCTGGCCAAAGGGCTTCAGAATACCGACGAAGCCGATTCGGCGGCGTTTGTTGCCGCTATGGCTTCTGCCGTGAAAGAGGCCTATGCAGCCATCCCCACCCCGGTGGAAGGCACCATAATCACTGTGCTGCGCGAAGGGGCCGAAGGCGCCAAGGGCGACACCCTGGAGAGCTATTTCGAGACCCTGCTGGCCGCTATGGACACCTCTCTGGAACACACTCCCGACAAACTGGCGGTACTTAAAGAGGCGGGCGTGGTGGACAGCGGCGGAGCCGGGCTTATCTGCATATTCCGCGGTATGAACGACGCCCTGTGCGGCAACGTCGCCGGCGAAGAGGCCGCACCCCAGGCCGCAGCACCTGCACCCACGCTAGACCTGACCAAGTTCTCTGAAGACAGCACACTGGAGTTTGGCTACTGCACCGAGTTCCTGCTGCGCCTGACCCGGGCAAAATGCGATATAGAGAACTTTGACCTGCAGGGCTTCATAGACTGGCTCCAGAGCCACGGCGAGAGCGTGGTGGCATTCCGCGAAGGGAGCATAGTGAAGGTGCACGTGCATACCTTTACCCCCGGCGAAATCCTGAACCACTGCCAGCAGTGGGGCGAATTCCTGACCCTGAAGATAGAGAATATGATGCTCCAGCATCATCAGGAGAGCAACCAGAACAACGCCAGCTTCCACCGTCCCAAAGAGAAATACGGCATTGTGACGGTGGCCTCCGGCGAGGGCCTGACAGCCGCCCTTAAAGAGTGCGGCGCCGACGTGGTGATTCCCGGCGGCCAGACAATGAACCCCTCTACACAAGATTTCATTGCGGCATTCGACAGCGTCAATGCCGACACTATACTGGTATTCCCCAACAACTCCAACATAATAATGGCGGCGCAGCAGGCAGCCGGAATCTACAAGAAGGCCGACATCCGCGTGATTCCTTCTAAGAGTGTCGGAGAAGGCTACTACGGCATTGCCTCGGCCGACCGCAGCTGCGACCCCGACGAAGTGGTGGAAGCTGTCACCTCCGCTATGGAATCAGTGACCTGCGCTATGGTTTCCCGCGCCATCCGCGATGCCGCCGGCAGCGAGGGCGTGGTGGTCACAGAAGGTGACTATGTGGGCTATGTCGGGAAAAACATCCTGTGCGACAACGCCGACCGGGCAAAGGCCGCCGCAGAACTCTGCGAAAAACTTGGCGCCGGCAGCCACGATGTGATGCTGGTCTTCTGGGGAGAATCCGTCCCCGAAGAAGAGGCTTCCCGCCTTGAAGCCGGCCTTGCCGCCCGCTATCCTTCCCTTGAAATAATGTTTAACCGCGGCGACCAGCCGATATATGACTACATTCTTGTATTATGCTGACATTCTTTTCTGACACCGATTGCGACATTACCCCCAAAGAGTGCGCCGAGTATGGCATCAAAATGATTAGTATGCCCTACACAGTGGGCGACAAGGTGATACGTCCCTACGTGGATTTTGAAGAGTTTGACGCTCACGCTTTTTACGATATGCTCAGGCGCGGCACTATGCCCACCACCAGCGCAATGAGCGAGGAGTTCTATGTAGAGACTTTCGAACCCGAATTCGCTGCGGGCAACGACATACTCTATGTCCACTTCTCCGCCGCCACTTCCAATACTTTCAACATTATGGAGATGGCAGTGAACAAGTTGCTGGAAAAGTATCCCGGACGCAAGTTCACCCATATCGACACCAAGGGCATAACCGCCCTCTCATATAACATCGTGCTGGAGATTGCCGACCTTCTGAAGGCTGGCAAGACAGTGGAAGAGATTGTGGAATGGGCCAAGGTCGAAGTGCCCAAGTTCCCGATGTACTTCTTTGCCGACGACCTCAAATTCTTCCGCCGCAGCGGCCGTGTAAGCGGTCTGGCGGCCACTATGGGCGGCCTTATAGGCATCCGTCCCATAATCCATCTGGACGACACCGGCACAATGGTATCCATAGGCAAGGAGACCGGCCGCGCCAAGGCCATCGCCCGTCTGGTGAACTACGTGGTGGAGCTTGGAGACGATGTTAAAGGCCACCGCGTGCTCATAGGCCACACCGACGTTCCCGAAATCGCCGCAGAGGCCGAGCGCCAGCTCAAAGAGAAGTTCGGTGACGATTTGAATGTAATAATACACAACGTGAACCCCACCATTGGCAGCCACTGCGGCCCCAACGCGCTGGGCATCTGCTTCCACGCAATACACCGCTAAGCTATGATAACCGTAGAACAAGTCATCACTAAAAAGCAGCAGAAGGAGTTCATAGAGTTCCCGCTGAAGCTTTACAAGGGCAACAAGTGCTACACGCCGGCGCTCTATTCCGACGAAAAGAAAGTATTCCGCAAGGACTATGTGTACAACGACACCTGCGAGCACGTCTATTTCAACGCCTATAAGGATGGCAAGGTGGCGGGCCGCATTTCCTGCATAATCCAGCGCGCCGCCAATGCCAAATACAACCAGAAGCGGTGTCGCTTTACCCGCTTTGACGTCATTGAAGATTTTGACGTTGCGGCAAAGCTGTTTGAAAAGGCCGAAGCCTGGGCCCGAGAGCAGGGAATGGACGAGGTGCAGGGGCCGCTGGGATTCTCCGACCTGGAGCGCGAGGGACTTCTGGTGAAGGGCTTTGAGTATCCCGCCACCTTCGAAGAGAGCTACAACTACCCTTACTACGGAGAATTCGTGGAGCGGCTGGGCTACCGCAAGGAGGTTGACTGGACCGGCAGCCGCCTGCGCCTTGCCAAGGACTACGACGGCGAGCTGGAGCAGATGGCCGACTATGTGATGCGCCGCTACAAGCTGCATCTGGCCACCGCCCGCACCACCAAGGAATATCTGGCAAAATATGCCGACGGCTTCTTTGAGTTGCTGGACAAATCTTATGACCTGATTTACGGCTCCGTCCCCTTCACCGATGCTATGAAAAAGCTTATGCTGGACAATTTCAGCCTGATACTGAGCAAGGACAATCTAGTGATAGTGCTGGACGAAAACGACAAGATGATATGTATGGGCCTGGCCTTCCCGGCAGTAGGCGATGCTCTGCGGCCTTCAGGCGGCCGCCTCACTCCGGGTGCGCTGATCCGCGTGCTGCGCGCCATCAAACATCCCAAGGTTCTGGACCTGGGGCTGGTGGGCGTCGATCCCGAATGGCTCAACCGCGGCATCAGCGTGGTGATTTCTGCCGCTATGGTAAGAATGCTCCGGATGCCGGGCGTGCTCTACGCCGAAACCAATATGAACCTGGAAGACAACTACGCCATCCAGAACCAGTGGAAACGCTTTGACGAACAGAAGATAAAACTGCACCGCTGCTATGTTAAAAATCTTGCTTGATTGCTTTGGCGGCGACCGCAGTCCTCAGGCCAATGTAGAAGGGGCGCTGGCTGCCCTTGAGCAGTTTGGCGACCTGCACCTGATACTCACCGGCGACGAAGCGGCCATCAAAAACTGCCTGCAAGGGGCATCGTACGATGCCGGGCGGCTGGAGATTGTCCACGCACCTGAGGTTATCGGATGCGACGAGCAGCCCATAAACGCCATCCGCCTCAAGAAAGAGAGTTCTATGATGAAGGCGGTGCGTATGCTGCGCGACGACGACTCAATTTCCGCAATGGTTTCGATTGGCAGCACCGGCGCCCTGGTGGCGGCCGCCCTGACCCGCATCGGCCGTGTGAAGGGGGTCATCCGACCCGCCTTCTGCCCCATCCTCCCCACTATGGACGGCGGCAAGGTTGGCATCTGCGACAGCGGCGCCAACGTGGAGGTCACCCCAGAGATGCTGCGCCAGTTCGGCATTATGTCCAGCCTGTATATGCAGCACGT
>JAEEGH010011718.1_pt1 | contig 19831 bp, 12 predicted proteins | sample 9134181 | NCBI WGS metagenome assembly JAEEGH01 (sample SAMN16246544, study PRJNA631951) | gut metagenome | biome: gut microbiome; feature: rumen; material: DP-attached | host: Bos | place: Iran: Karaj | collected 2018-10 | reverse complement strand
ATCAGGTCGCCTCTGACCATTCTGACAGCTGCACCAGCCGTCTGCAGTTCGCGGGCCACCTGCTGTGCATCAGCATCTGCTGCGCAGTTCACGAAGAAGTAGCCGCGTTGCTGACTAGCCTTCAAGGCCACGCTGCGCGTTGCAGCTTTCTTGGCCATGGCTTCCGACTGCTGCTTGGCTACCTTGGCCCTGTGGGTGATGAAACCCTGTGCTCCCGCTGTGAGAGCACTCATGAGTAATGTTGCTAGTAAAAGTTTTCTCATATTCTAGATAGTTTTGATGAATATTCATAAGAACAACGCTGCAAAAATAGCAAATAATTTTGAGTTTTGCAAATTTATGGCCGAATTATTTGCATGATTGTGGCAAATACACTGGGGCAAGCCCTGCTCTCTGGGGTCAGGCCCCAAAGTAAAGTCGCGAGCGACTGTACTTTGGAGCCAGACCCAGGGGCTGCGCGTTCCACTTTGGGGCCAGACCCAAAGAGGGGGCTGCGGGGGCTTACATTGTTACTTCGACGGTGTGCTTGCCGGGAGAGTAGGGGATGACGGTGCCGTCGATCGGATTGCCATCGAGGGTGATGGCCTTGACGCCCTTCTGCTGGCCGTTGGGATGGATGGTGATGTCGTACTCTGCCTCGCGGAACTTACGGTTGACGGTGTAGTCGCTGGCTGTCTCGGGCAGACAGGGATCGATGCGGATACCGTCGTAGTCGGGCTTGATGCCGAGGATGAACTCTGAGACGGTGTACCACATCCAGGCGGCGGTACCCGTGAGCCATGAGTTCTTACCCTCGCCTGGCTTGAAGGCATCCTTACCAGCTACCATCTGACAGTTGACGTATGGCTCGACCTTATGCAGCGTCTGGTATTTCTCCTCGACATAGCTGGGGAGGATCTTGGCATAGTGGCTCCAGGCATCGTTGCCGCGACCTGCCAGACACTCGCCGATGATGACCCAAGGATTGTTGTGGCAGAAGATACCTGCATTCTCCTTGTAGCCCTCGGGATATGAGGAGATCTCACCATACTCGTAGATATACTTGGTGAAGGCTGGATTGTTGAGCACCATACCATGCTCGCACTCGAGGTACTTCTTGCAAGAGTCGAGCGACTTGGCTACCATGCCTTCCTCGGCGCCGATCTCGGCCATCGTACACCAGCCCTGCGACTCGATGAAGATCTTGGCTTCCTCGCACTCGTTAGAGCCGATCTTACGGCCATAGAAGTCGTAGGCGCGCAGATACCACTCGCCGTCCCAGCCGTGCTTCTTTACTGCCTCGATCATCGCGTCGACAGCCTGCTGCATGCGCTCTGCCTCGGCAGTCTTGCCAATCTTCTTGCAGAGGGCGACATAGTCCTTGCCTGTGACGACGAAAAGACCTGCAATCATGAGGCTCTCGGCCTTGGTACCCTCAGAGACGTTCTCAGTGGTCTGGAACGACTCGTTAGGATCCCACGAGAAGCAGTTGAGGTTGAGGCAGTCGTTCCAGTCGGCACGTCCGATGAGTGGCAGCATGTGAGGACCGAGGTTCTTGATGACGTGATCCATCGAGATCTTGAGGTGCTCGAAGAGAGTTACCTCTGAGCCAGGCTGATTGTCGAAGGGCACCATCTCGTCGAGAATAGAGAAGTCGCCCGTCTCCTTGATATAAGCCACAGTTCCGAAGATGAGCCAGCAGGGGTCGTCGTTGAATCCGCCGCCGATATCGTTGTTGCCGCGCTTGGTGAGGGGCTGATACTGGTGGTAGCAGCCGCCGTCGGGGAACTGTGTGGAGGCGATGTCGATGATGCGCTGACGGGCACGTGGGGGAATCTGATGAACGAAGCCCACGAGATCCTGATTGGAGTCGCGGAAGCCCATGCCACGGCCTACGCCGCTCTCGAAGAACGATGCCGAGCGCGAGAAGTTGAAGGTGACCATACACTGGTACTGGTTCCAGATGTTCACCATGCGGTCGAGCTTGTCGTTGCCTGTTTGTACTTTATATATATTAAGGAGAGAATCCCAGTACTCACAGAGCTCAGCAAAGGCCTTGTCTACTTTCTCTGTGGTGTCGAGTTCAGCGATGAGGGCGTGTGCCTTCTGCTTGTTGATGACCTGTGGGGCAGAGAATTTCTCGTCCTGTTCGTTTTCGATGTAGCCGAGTAGGAACACGAAGTCGCGCGACTCGCCAGGCTTCAGAGTCACCTCGATATAGTGTGAGGCGATGGGGCTCCAGCCGTGAGCATGCGAGTTGCGGGGTTTGCCCTCCATCACTGCCTGAGGATCGGCAAACTCGTTGTAGAGTCCCACGAATGTCTCGCGGTCGGTGTCGAAGCCCTGAATCTCTGTGTTCACATGATAGAAAGCGTAGTGGTTACGACGCTCGCGATACTCGGTCTTGTGGTAGATTGTCGAACCCTCAATCTCCACTTCACCCGTAGAGAAGTTACGCTGGAAATTTTCCATATCGGTAGCGGCATTCCAGAGGCACCACTCCTCGAACGAGAAGAGTTTCAGCGTCTTGGTCTCTGCCGACTCGTTCTTCAGTGTCAGCTTCTGCACCTCGCACCATTTCTTGAGGGGTACGAAGAAGAGCACGCTGGCCTCTACGCCATTCTTGCGGCCAGTGATGCGCGTGTAGCTCATGCCGTGACGGCACTCGTAGAAGTCGAGTGGTGTCTTGCAAGGTTTCCATCCCGGGTTCCATACCGTGTCGCCGTCCTTGATGTAGAAGTAACGGCCTCCATTGTCCATCGGCACATTGTTGTAGCGATAGCGGGTGATGCGACGGAACTTGGCATCCTTGTAGAAGCTGTAGCCGCCAGCGGTGTTAGAGATGAGTGAGAAGAAATCCTCGTTGCCCAGATAGTTAATCCAAGGCCATGGAGTCTGCGGGTCTGTGATGACGTACTCGCGATGCTGGTCGTCGAAATGACCGTAACGTTTCTGTTCCATAATTTAATTGGTTAATACTGTTTGTTAATATTTAATGTTTAATGTTTCATCTTACCCCTCTCTTTCAATGAGAATACGTGCGTCGACAGCTACCACGTCGTTGTCGTCGGCAAGCAGCGGATTGAGATCCATCTCCTTGATCTCTGTGGCAAAGCGCAGCAGGGTGGAGAGGCGCACGATGATCTCGGCATATTTCTGCTCGTTGATGCCCTTCTGTCCACGCGTACCTTTTAATATCTTATAACCTCTGAGCGAGTGGATCATCGAAAAAGCCTCGTCGTAGGACAGGGGAGCCAGACCTGACGACACATCCTTGAGCACCTCGACGAAGATGCCGCCGAGTCCACAAAGGATGACATGGCCGAAGCGCTCCTCGTACTTGGCACCGATGAAGAGTTCGGTGCCCTTGAGCATCTTCTGGACCATGATGCCTGTAGCATCAGGAATCTGCATCATGCGGTCGAACTCGAGGGCCAGGTGCTCCGGGGTGCGGATGTTAAGGGCCACACCGCCCACATCGCTCTTATGAACAGGCCCCACGACCTTGGCCACTACAGGGAAGCCTACCCTCTGGGCAAAAGCCGTGAGCTCGGCTTTCGAGGTAGAGACCATCTCAGGCACAAGGGGAATACCTGCGCAAGAGAGTATCTCGCGAACTGTATCAGGGGCGAGATAGCCGCTCTTGATGCCTTCGAATTTCAGACGATGGACTTCGCGATAGATGATCTTATTGAGTTCGGGTATGTCGATGCCGTAGAGCTGTACCTCAGGTGCTGCTGGCTTCGGGGTGCGCATAATCTGACTCAAGGCTGTGGCCAGCGTCACTTCGTCGCTGAAGTTCACATGACCCTTCTTGAGAAAATCCTCGACCTCAGGACCTGCTGTGTGCAGACTTGGCAATACGGGGAAGATGGGTTTCTTACACTCGCGTATCTTCTTATCCAACACATCGTAGGCTTCATAGAGCTGGGTGAGTCCAGGTGTTCCGTAGATGACGGCGATGGCATCGATCTGCTCGAACTTGTGCTCGCAGTAGTCGATGACGATTCCCAGTTGCTCGGGTGTACCTGTAGCGAGGAAGTCGATGGGGTTGGCCACTGAGGATCCAGGGAAGAGTTTCGACTTCAGTTCGTCAGCGTCGGGGCCCTCAATCTTGGGCACGTTAAACCCACCTCTCGAAAGCGCGTCAGTCAGCATGACACCAGGGCCTCCGGCATGGGTGACGATGGCGAAGTTCTTGCCTTTCAGTGGGGACAGGGTTAAGATACAGCCTACAGTCGTCAGTTCCTCGCGCGAGAAGCAGCGCACGATGCCAGCTTTACGGAAAAGAGCCTCGACGGCAGAGTCGCTCGACGCAATGGCACCAGTATGGCTGGAGGCTGCACGGCTACCGCTTTCGGAAGAACCGGATTTGATGGCGGCTATGCGGCATCCTTTGCGGATGAGCGAGCTGGCGTGAAAGAGCAGTTTGTCGGGGTTGGAGATATTCTCGATGTAGAGCAGTTTCACCTTCGAGTCGGTCTCGGCATCGAAATGCTCATCCATATATTGCAGCACGTCCTCGATGCCAATCTGCTTGCCGTTGCCGATGCTCCAGACACTGTTGAACTGTAGTCCCTTGCTGACGGCACTCTCGAGGATGAATACCGCTGTGGCGCCAGAGCCACTGATGAAATCGACACCCTGAGGGTTCAGATGGGGGATGGGCAGCGTGAAGACACTGTGATGATGGCGGTTGAGCAGTCCGATGCAGTTAGGCCCTATCAGGGCAGCGCCATATTGCTTGCAGGTGTCGAGGATGCGCTGTTCGAGCAAGGCACCCTCCTTCGTCTCCTCACTGAATCCGGCAGAGATGATGACAAAGGCGCGCACCCCCTTCTCGGCACAGAGGTAATCGACATAGTCGGGGCAGAACCTGGCGGCCACCACCAGTACGGCCAGATCAGTCTGGGGAATCTCCTTCACGTCGTGGAAAGCCTTGATGCCCTGTACCTCGTCCTCCTTGGGATTCACGATATGCAGGGGACCGCTGAAGCCTCCACTGATAATATTGCGAACGATAGATCCGCCTGGCTTGTGCACATTGTTAGAGCCGCCGATGACCACAATGCTCTTGGGCTCTAAGAGTTGTTTATTAATCATGGATGCAAAGATAATATAATAAATTATAAATTCCAAAGTTTTTTCAGGAAAAATCTCTACCTTTGCATAGTAAAACCATTTAAGTGGGTAAAAAATGAAAAAAAGTATCACTTTATTGATCGCATTGATGATGCCATTGTTTATTTTTGGACAATCGTATGCTTCCCTTTGGAAGAAAGTGGCAGAGGCCTCGGAGAAAGACCTGCCAAAGACCGAGTATGAGGTGTTGCAGCGGATCGTGAAGAAGGCTGCAAAGGGTAAGGACTACGGGCAGTTGCTGAAGGCAGAACTGCTGGGAGCCCAGGTGATGGCTGAGATTTCGCCCGACTCGCTGAAGCCGGAAATGGAGCGCATCGTTGCGCGCTATGAGGCTGCTGGCGACGTGGTGCTGAAGACGGTCTATCAGACGGTGCTCTATCAAATCGGTGAGCAGAATCGTGGACTGGGGCTCGACATCAAGGCACCAGAGCTGACACCAGAACTCTGTGAACAACTGGCACAAGTGAAGGACAAAACCTATAACCCCTTCGTAGAAAAAGGCATCGATGCAGATGTCTTCGGCAACGATATGTTGAGTGTGATAGCCTATGAACTCGATGGCAGTTTCAAGAATGTCCATGCCTATTATGATAAGGTGGGCAATCGCAGGGCTGCCTGTATCACAGCCTGTCAGGTGTACGAGTACGCCAAGGCAGAAGAGCTCGACTCTGTGATCAAGGTCTATGAGGATCTGCCAGAGGCTGGTGAGCTGGCCATGCTGAGATATCAGAAGATATCCAGCTCTGACAAGGGGGCACGACTGGCTTATATCCATGAGGCGATGGGCAAGTGGGACACCTGGAAACGGATGAAGAATACATTCATCAACGAGGAACAGCGAATGATCAATCCACAGTTCAATGTGGCCTATGAGCAGCAGAGAGTCCTCCCGCAGCAGTCGCAGGAAGTGAAGCTGACGGAGATCAGGAACGTCCGTTCGCTCACCATGAAGGTGTATCGCACAACGCTCAACGGCGACTTCAGAGAAACGCCCAACTATCCCAAGGGTTATGAGAAGGTGAAGCCCCATCTGGGAGAGGTGATCAGTGAGCAGACCCGCACCTACACGGGAAAGACACCTTATGAATTCTTCGACGACAAGATGACGCTCGAAGGGCTGCCTGTGGGTGTCTACATGGTGGAGTTCCTGTCAGATCCAGGGACGGGCATCACGCGCAGTCTGCTCTACGTGACAGATGTCTATATCATCGCAGAGCCACAGCCAGGCAAAGAGCGTATGCGCTATGTGGTGGTAAGCGCCACGACAGGACAGCCCATAGCAGGTGCCCACCTGCGTATCAGGATGTATCACTCTTATAAGGACTATAAGGATTTCGATGTGACAACTGACGAGAAGGGCGAGTATATCTTCAAGCCCGACGCCAATACCTATAGTCTGGAGGCATGGGCCTATACCGATACAGACAAAGCCGGTGAACCCCTGAATGATAACAGCCGTTATGGTTCGCCTGACAGTAACGGAAGTGGTAAGCGCATCTGCATCTATACTGATCGTGCCATCTACCGTCCAGGGCAGAAGGTCTTTGCCTCAGCACTCGTCTATCAGGTGACAGACGGTAAGGACCATCAGGTTATCAAGTCACGCGATGTGCATTTCGTCATGCGCGATGCTAACGGTAAGGAAGTGAAGGAAGCGTATGTGAAGACTGACGACTACGGTGTGGCTGCTACCGAGTTCACGCTGCCTGAATCAGGACTGACGGGACAGTTTGCCATCCTGGTGGATGACCAGCGCCACTATATCCGTGTGGAGGAATACAAGCGACCTACATTCCACGTTGACTTCCCGGAAGTGAAGCAGGCCTATGCGGCAGGCGACACACTGACGGTGAAAGGCGAGGCCAAGACTTTCGCTGGTGTGCCTGTGCAAGGGGCTAAGGTCAGCTATAAGGTGACGCGCCGTGTTGCCTTCTGGTGGTCGTCTTACAACAGATACTGGGAGGTGGGCACCCTGAATTATCGTTCGGATGGTGTAGAAATCTATCAAGGTGAGGCTACGACAGGCCAGGATGGTAGCTTCGAAGTCACCATGCCCCTCGAAATGCCAGAGACCAGCTATCCGATGTTCTACCACTTCGAGGTATCTGCCGATGTGACTGACGCTGCAGGCGAGACCCATAATGGACGTCTGTCGTTGCCGCTTGGTAATCGTAAGAAGGCGCTGAGTGTGGAACTGGCTGATAAACTCTTGCTCGACGATAAACCCAACGCCATCTTCCATCTGACGAATGCTGCAGGCCAGCAGCTTGACGGCATGGTGCAATATCGCATCGACGACGGTGCCTGGAAGAAGATTAAGACCAGTGCCCCCATTGCCATTGCCGACTTCCAGCTGAAGAGTGGCAAGCATACGTTGGAGGGCATCTGTGAGGGCGATACTGTCAAGAGGTCGTTCGTGCTCTTCTCGCTGGATGATACCGTTCCTGTCACAGAGACTGATGACTGGTTCTATCAATCGGCCCAGGACTTCCCCAATGATGGCGGTCCTGTTACCATTCAGGTGGGCTCCTCAGCAGAGAACGTCCACATCGTCTACAGTATCTTTGCTGGTAATCGGGTGATTCAGCGAGGTTCGACAGATAAGAGCAACGAGCTTCTGAACCAGAAGATCACCTACGAGGAGGCTTATGGCAACGGCCTGTTGCTTACCTATGCCTGGGTGAAGGACGGACACTGTTATACGCATCATGCCACCATCCGCAGAGCTTTGCCCGATAAGCATCTGAAGCTACAGTGGGAAACCTTCCGTGATCGTCTGAAACCAGGTCAGCAGGAAGAGTGGACCCTCACCGTGCGTGACCCAGAGGGCAAACCAGTAGACGCCCAGATGATGGCTACGCTCTATGATCAGAGTCTCGACATGCTGGCACACCACCAGTGGAGACTGATACCTAATATCTATCTGCCGTTGCCCAGCAACTATTGGGGCTATCTCGGCAATCACCAGATGAGAGACTACAATTCGCGAAGCTGGTCGGCACTCAAAGTGAAGGACTTGGTGTTCAGCACCTTCGACCACGACGTGTATCCATCGCTCTACTACCGCAGCTTCCATCGCTTTGGGCGTGGAGGCGTGATGGCTGGCAAGGGCTTGAGTCGCGCTGTCGCTGATGATATGATGGTGATGGAGGAGCCACCGATGATGATGAAGGAGGTGATGATGTCGAATGCAGCTGTTGCCGATGAGGCTGCAGCAGAAAACGACGCGAAGCCGACAGACGAAGGTGAGACTGAGGATGTACAGGTGCGTGAGAACCTGAACGAGACAGCCTTCTTCTATCCCCAGCTGACGACCAACAAAGAGGGCGTGATAGCCCTGAAGTTCACGCTGCCTGAGAGTCTGACGACGTGGCGCTTCATGGGTCTGGCTCATACGCGTGATATGTATTATGGTAGTATTGAGGGTACGACGGTGGCCCAGAAGGAAGTGATGATACAGCCCAACGTGCCGCGATTCCTGCGTGATGGCGATAAGGGTACCATTGCTGCCCGCATCTTCAATACTGCAGAGAAGACCCTCGCTGGTCAGGCTCGTCTGAAACTCATCGACCCAGAGACTGAGGCTGTTGTCTTCGAGCAGTCACAACCAGTTACCTTGAAGGCTGGCGGCACTGCTGCTGTCACCTTCGACTACACCCCAGACGACAGTCACTCGCTCCTGATCTGTCAGATGACTGTCAGTGGCAAGGGCTTCTCAGATGGCGAACAGCATTATCTGCCCATCCTGCCCAGTACAGAGCGTGTCACAGTGACTCTACCGCTCACTCAGCACCAGCCCGGTACTCAGACCGTCGATCTGCAGAAGCTGATTCCTGGCGATGCCAAGAACAGCAAAGTGATCTTCGAATATACCAACCAGCCAGCGTGGTTGATGGTACAGGCATTGCCCACCGTGGGAACACCCTGTGATGATAACGCCATCTCACAGGCGGCTTCGTTCTATGCCAACTCACTGGGCCGCTATATCCTTGCCCAGAACCCACAGGCCAAGACTGCTTTCGAACTTTGGAAACAGGAGGCCGACGCCAACTCGCTGACCAGTGCCCTCGCGAAGAATCAGGAACTGAAGGACCTTGTGCTCAATGAGACGCCTTGGGTGATGGATGCTGAGCGCGAGACAGACCAGAAACAGCGCTTGGGTGATTTCTTCGATGAGAACCTCATGCAGCGTCGCCTGCAGGATGCCATCACGAAGCTCTCACGCCTGCAGCGTTACGATGGTTCTTGGGCGTGGTGGCCAGAGATGCCAGGCTCGTTCTACATGACTGTTGCCGTCAGTGAGATGTTTGTTCGCCTTAACGCGATGGCAGGAGTTCAGAGCGAGACCAACAATATGCTCACGAAGGCTTTCGGTTTCATGGGACAGGAGATCGTGGAAGAGGTGAAGGAGATCAAGCAACGGGCTAAGGAAGACGGCATCGAACCCATGTTCCCCAGCTTCAAGGCCCTTGAGTGGCTCTACCTCTGTACCCTCGACGGACGTGAACTTCCAGACGATGTAGAGGATGCCAACAAGTATCTGATGAAATTGCTCAAGAAAGACATCAAGAGCCAGAGCATCTACGAGAAAGCCCTCACGGCTGTAGTCCTCTCGACACCCGATCCTAAGCGTGCCCTTGAGTATGCCCAGTCGTTGAAGGAGTGGACCGTCTATCGTGAGGATATGGGACGCTACTACGACACCCCACGTGCAGGCTATAGCTGGTACGACTATAAGATCCCGACACAGACCGTGGCCATTGAGGCCTTGCAGCGCCTGACGCCAGACGATCACCAGACTATCGAGGAGATGCAGCGCTGGGTGCTTCAGCAGAAGCGTACTCAGGCTTGGGATACCCCCATCAACAGTGTCAATGCCGTCTATGCTTTCCTGCAGGGAGCCAACCGTCTGAGACTTGATGCAGACAATGCCGTCGTGAAGGTCGATGGTCAGCCTCTCGAATTGCCTAAGGCCACAGCAGGGCTGGGTTACGTGAAGACTCCGGTATCCGCAGCCAGCAAGGAGATCGCTATCGAGAAGACGTCGGAAGGAACCTCCTGGGGTGCTGTCTATGCACAGTTCACGCAAGCCACCAGCCATATCGCTGATAACAGCAGTGGCATCGTGGTGAAGCGCGAGGTGCTCACTGCCAAGGGCGAGAAGCCTGCTCAGTTGAAGGTGGGCGACCGTATCCGTATCCGTATCACCATCACCGCTGATCGTGACTACGACTTCGTGCAGGTGCTCGATAAGCGCGCAGCCTGTCTGGAGCCCGTGCGTCAGCTCAGTGGCTGGCATCAAGGCTCATACTGTACACCAAAGGACTACTCGACGAACTACTACTTCGACTGCCTGTCGAAGGGTCAGCACGTCATCGAGAACGAATATTTCATCGACCGCTCAGGAACCTACGAGACAGGCAGCTGTGTCGTGGAGTGTGCCTATGCACCCGAGTTCCGAGGTCTTACCAAATCGCAAACACTTATCATCAAATAATGAAACGACTGATTATAACACCCCTGATGGCCCTGGCGATGCTGCCAGCTTCGGCACAGCGCATCGTGGTCACCAACACCACCATTGATTGTGGACGTGTAGGCTATGAGCAACCCGTCACAGCCACGTATGAACTTCGTAATAAAGGCAAGCGCCGTCTCCTCATCGAGAGTGTGAAGACCGACTGTGGATGTACCAGCGTCGATTTCCCCAAGGAAGTGGCTGCAGGCGATAAGTTTACTGTTAAGATGACCTATGATGCTCGTCAGCTGGGCCATTTCCACAAGATGGCAGCAATCAGGAGCAATGCCTCTGAGCAGCCTCTCTATCTGACGATGAAGGGCGTGGTGCTCGCTGAGGTGCTCGACTATGCAGGCAACTATCCCTTGTCGATGGGAACCATGCTGCTCGACAAGAATGAGCTTGAGTTCGATGATGTGAACAAGGGCGATGAGATGATCCAGGAGATCCACGTCTATAACAATGGCACTGACGTGATGCAGCCCACGCTGATGCACCTGCCGCCATACCTCACCTCGCAGGTGGTGCCTGAGACCATCTCGCCGGGACATGGAGCCACCATCACCGTCACCCTTCACTCCGAGAAGTTGCGTGATTACGGACTGACGCAGACCAACGTCTATCTGGGCAAGCACTTGGGAGATAAGGTCAATCCTGATATCGAGGTGCCCGTATCTGCCATCTTGCTGCCTGACCTTACGGCCTTTGCCAATATGAACAAGGATATGGCACCCCAGCTGCAGATCTCTACGACAGAAATAGACTTTACCAACTTCGACAACAAATCGAAGAAGACGGTCGAAGTCGCTTTGCGGAATACAGGCAAGTCAACACTGGTGATCTCTTCGATGCAGATGTTTACCAGAGGCCTGAAGGTGACACTTGGCTCGCGCGAGGTGGAACCAGGGCAGGAGACCATGCTGAAGATCACTGGGTTTGCCGACGATCTGAAGAACGTGCGTACACGCCCCCGTATCCTGATGATTACCAACGATCCCGACCACTCCAAGGTCGTCATCAACATTAAAAAATAATGTTTAATCTTTAATGTCTCATGGAACATCCCGAGAATAGCTCAGAATATGCAGGACTGCAGGTGAACAGTGGGGTAGAGCAGCCTTCCATCATCAACCCCTATATGAAGCGCAACCGTTTCCGTCGTCGTGAACTCACGACAGCAGAGATGGTAGAGGGTATCCTCAAGGGCGATGTCACCATCCTCTCACAGGCCGTAACCCTCATCGAGAGTGTCAATCCCGACCATCAGGCGAAGGCGCAGGAGGTGATCAACAAGTGCCTGCCATATAGTGGCAATAGTGTACGTGTGGGCATCAGTGGTGTACCTGGTGCAGGCAAGAGTACCTCCATCGACGAGTTTGGCATGCACGTGCTCCGTGAAAAGGGAGGTCGCCTGGCTGTGCTCGCCATCGACCCCTCGAGTGAACGAACGAAGGGCTCCATCCTTGGCGATAAGACGCGTATGGAGAAACTCGCCCAGCACCCTGATTCCTTCATTCGTCCTAGTCCGTCGGCAGGCTCCTTAGGAGGTGTGGCACGTAAGACGCGTGAGACCATCATCCTCTGTGAGGCAGCAGGCTTCGACAAGATCTTCGTCGAGACTGTGGGAGTAGGGCAGAGCGAGACAGCCTGTCACTCCATGGTCGATTTCTTCCTGCTCATCCAGGTAGCAGGCACAGGCGACGAGTTGCAGGGCATCAAGCGAGGCATCATGGAAATCAGTGATGGAATCGTCATCAACAAGTGTGATGGCGATAATGTGGATCGTTGCCAGATGGCAGCCACCAACTTCCGCAACGCCCTCCATTTCTTCCCGATGCCTGAGAGCGGGTGGACACCTAAGGTGCTTTGCTATTCAGGCTTCTACGGTACAGGCGTGAAGGAGGTCTGGGATATGATCTACCAGTATGTCGACTTCGTGAAGCAGAATGGCTACTTCGACTATCGTCGCAACGAGCAGTCGAAATACTGGATGTATGAGAGCATCAACGAGCATCTGCGGCTCAACTTCTATAATAATCCTGTCATCAAGTCGCAGCTCTCTGCAGCAGAGCAGACGGTCCTCGCTGGGCAGAAGACGAGCTTCGTGGCTGCCCAGGATCTGCTCGACGAATATTTTAATGCGCTTAAGGCCTAGGCAATCCTAGGCGATCCTAGGCGATCCTAGATAAAAAATAGTTACTATGATACAAATAGAAATCGATGAAGGCAGTGGCTTCTGCTTCGGAGTAACCACCGCCATCAAGAAAGCCGAGGAAGAGTTGGCACAGGGGCGCCCCCTCTATTGCCTTGGCGATATCGTGCATAACGGCATGGAGTGCGATCGTCTGCGCGAGATGGGACTCATCACCATCAACCACGAGGAGATGCGCAAGCTTCACGATGTGAAGGTGCTGCTGCGCGCTCATGGAGAGCCCCCGGAGACTTATGAACTTGCCCGTCGTAATCATATCGAGATTATCGATGCCACTTGTCCTGTGGTGCTCCAGCTCCAGAAGAAGATCAAACAGCAATATGAGACCTCTCCTAAGCTCCCTGCAGGTGAGGATTCTGCCGCCTCGTCTTCGAGAGGGGGCTCTATCGTGATTTTCGGAAAGAAAGGTCATGCAGAGGTACTTGGACTTGTGGGACAGACGCAGTCAAGCGCGATTGTTATCGAGAGTTTCGAGGAAGTGACTAAGCTTGACTTTACGCGCGATATCTATCTCTATTCGCAGACCACGAAGTCGCTCGATGAGTTTCATCGCATCATCGACTATATCCAGTCGCACATGGCTCCCAGTGCTACTTTCAAGAGTTTCGACACCATCTGTCGCTCCGTTGCCAATCGCATGCCGAATATCTCGCAGTTTGCCACGAAGCACGATCTCATTCTCTTCGTCTGCGGTCGTAAGAGTTCGAATGGCAAGGTGCTCTACAACGAGTGCCTGCGTGTGAATCCCAACACCCACCTCGTGGAGGATCCTCAGGAGATACAGAAAGAGTGGCTCGAGGGCATTCAGACGGTAGGCATCTGTGGTGCCACTTCCACCCCTCGCTGGCTCATGGAGCAGTGCAGCGAAGCCATCCAGCAGATGCAATAAAAACAATCATCCCCCGTCAAATGGCGGGGGATGATTGTGAACTTTCGTATTTTTAGAACTTATAGTCGAGACCTACGCCGACGACGTGGTTCGTGCGGCTGTAGACATCCTTGCCAGCGTAGGGCGTACCCAGATAGTTCTGCTGGTTATGGGTGTAGTCGCTGTAGAGCGAGCAGAAGTAGCTGAAGTTCAGACGCATCTTCTCAGTGATGTTCCAGGCACCTCCGAGACCTACGGAGTAGCTGTCGCAGGCGAAAGAAGTATTCTGCTGATACTCGTCAGTGATTCCATAGTCCGTACGCTGACCACCACAGCTGATTGTGAACTTCTTACTGATGTCATACTCAATACCCGCAAGGATCTCATGAGTACCATGATCCAGCGTCTTCTGACGGTCGTCAGCCATCTTGGCGTGCTTGTCGTCGAAGAAGTGGTATTCCAGGGCAGCGCGCAACTTTGGCGTGAACTCATAGCCAGCGGCAACAACGAAGAGCGAAGGCATGTCGTAGCGCACGTGCTCATCAGGCATATAGTTCTTGATCTTTTCAGCCATCTGGTCGCCAGCAGCTGCTGCCAACGTTTTCAGCGTGGCCTCATTGCCCATCTGCTCAGCCATGCCCTTGATGTCGATCTGCTGTCCCATCATCGTGACGTTCAGCGCCTTGGTGTCGTTCTTCGTGTTGAGCTTTGCACGGAACTCATAGCGGGCGGCGATGGTGAGCGGTCCCTGATGGTAGTCGATGCTGACGATAGGTGCAAAGCCCCATGCACGCTGGGTGACATCGAGCTGCAGATCCATCAGCTGCTGACCTCCCAGCTGCTGCTTGGTGGTGGCATTGACGAAGCCACGGTTATAGCCGTCGTAGTAGTTGGCGCGCAGGCCGATGGCAGCAGAGAAATAGTCGTTGATCTTACGGGTGATGTTGATTTGTCCACCGTAGATATACTGCTTACCCTTCACCTCCGAGTTGATGTCATACATCTCAGGGGTGATGATGGGACTCTGGGGATTGGCCATGTGGGCAGTAACCGACTGCTCGAAGATCTTACCCATCGTCATGACGTTGAACATGGGGATACCCTCTTCGTATTTCACGAAACCACCACTGCCTACGATACCTATCATCGCAGAGAAGGCCCAATTGTCCTTCTTATAAGAGGCAAAGAGTGCAGGCACGATGGGTGCCGAAGCCTTGCCATTGAACTTCTGGTGGATGTCGTAGCCGGCATATCCCAGTTGCGGATTAGCCAGAAAGTGGGGAATCGTGGTCTCGATGTCGCGGTTCTGCCAAGGCTTCTGGAAGTTCAGCGAGAGTTGCCAGCCCTCATGTCCCCAGGCGAGACCAGCGGGATTCGAGTAGGCGGCATCGATTTCAGTAGTGGCGCCTCGCGCAAACATGCGGTCGAAGGCGATGTGATAGTTCGTGTTGGTCATCAGACCACCAGCCTGAACGGCATTTGAAAAAGCAAATGCGAGTACGGCTGAAAACAATAATTTTCTCATCATTCTAATCGGTTCTAATGGTTTGACGGCTGCAAAGGTAGCAATAAAACCTTAAAAAATCGAAAAAATGATGAGAAAATCACGTAAAACGCGCAGAAACGTTTACGCTGTGCGCTCGTTGAAGCGATCGAGCAGCCACTGTTTCTGCTCTGCGATGGTCATGTTCGAATTGTCGAGTTCGATGGCATCGTCAGCCTTGCGCAGGGGCGACACCTCGCGATGAGAGTCCAGATAGTCGCGCTCCTCCACGTTCTTCAGGATGTCGTCGAAGTCGGCAGGCATGCCTTTGGCCTTGAGCTCATCGTAGCGACGCTGTGCGCGCACCTGGGCTGAGGCCGTTACGAAGATCTTCAGTTCTGCGTCAGGGAATACCGTCGTACCAATGTCGCGGCCATCCATCACCACGCCCTTATCCTTACCCATCTGCTGTTGCTGGGCCACCATCGCTGTTCGCACGAAGGGGACGGCAGCGATAGGGCTGACGTGGTTCGACACCTCGAGTGAGCGTATCTCCTGCTCCACGCACTCGCCGTTGAGATAGGTGTCAGGGCGCCCAGTCTCAGGATTGAACTTAAAGGAGATGCGGATATGCGGCATCTCGGCTTCGAGGGCATCGGTACGAACGCTCCCGTCGTCATTAAACAGACCCTTGCGCAGGGCGTAGAGTGTGACACTGCGGTACATCGCACCCGTGTCGACATAGACGTAGCCCACCTCGCGGGCCAGGTCCTTGGCCATCGTGCTCTTTCCGCACGAGCTGTGGCCATCGATGGCAATCGTTATCTTTTTCATAATGCGTATGATATGTTAATCAGTAATGATGAGGCACTCACGTGATACTTGCCGTAGCCGATGTGGAGCTTGAAGCGTTCCAGCTGCAGTCCGGCTCCCAGTGAGAGACCAGCGCCGTGGGCAGAGGAACCATCCGAGTCGCTGATCTTCATCTCCGATGCCCTGCGGAAGTTATAGCCCGCTGCCAGATAGATGCTCTGGCCTAACAGCAGATCGGCTCCGATGGCGAAATGGCGCCCGATGCCGTCATTCCACTCCGTCAGACGACTCATGGTGACGTGGAATCTTAGCGGAGCAGCTGCCAGGCGCTTGCTCACACCTATCTGCAGATCAAGGGGGATGCGCTCAAAATCGTCGTCGTAGGCTTTCACCTGTCCACCCAGGTTACGGGCTACGGCAGAGAGGCTCCACTCATGCTGCTCGTCGTAGAAGTTCAGTCCGAGGTCAACGCCCACGGCCAGCGAGTTATAGCCTGCGATATGCGACGAGATGAACTTTGCCGTGATACCACCGCTGAGCTTGTTGGTGAGGGCGTAGGCAAACGAGCCTCCCACGGCGATGTCACGCGCAGAGAATTTGCCTAGATCCTCGTTGTTGGCAGTGGTCTGCTTCATCGAGCCGTAGTCCATGTACTGGGCAATCGCTCCCCACGTGCCGCGATCGCCAGCCCCTTTCACAAAGGCGGCACTGGCCGTCTTCGATCCCTGCATGAAGGTCATGAAGTTCAGGTTGATGGTCTTGTCGCTCACGCCGTTGATGAGTGCAGGGTTGTGGAAGATCAGTGTGGCATCGTCGTCAGTGAGTGTGATGTTGTCGCCTCCCACGGCAGCCACATGCGCACTGACAGGCAGTCGCAGGAAGTTATAGGCCGTCTCACTCTCCTGGGCGACAGAAGAGAGAGGTGAAAGGTGAAAAATGAAAAGTATCAGACACAGTCTGAGCAGCCAGAGTCCTGTCCCCCGGCTCAATCCCTTTTTCCCATATCTTATACATTTCATTTCTAAACTCTAAACTTAATCGGTCGCAAAATTACGAAATAATTCTTAATTTCTTCCACTTTTCACCCCTCACTTCTCACTTTTCACTTCTTTTTTGTACCTTTGTGGTCACTTATAAGTAAATAACGTCAAAAAAACGTTTTTATTATAAACGAATGGAAGTCAAGAAGAGTCGAGATGCAGATTTAGAGCAGCGGCGCGTGCAAGGGTTCCTGCTGGGACTGATTGTGGTGCTCGCTGTTTGTTTCGTTGCCTTAGAGTGGAACAGCAGCGACAGCGGCTGGACCTTCTTCGACAATGACGAGGATCTCGAAGCAGAGATGGAACTGTCGCCGCTGAAGCGAGAGCCCGACGAGATACCCATGATGCTGCCACAGGAGCAGCAGGTGGAGAAGAAGCAGAGCGAGGAGCTGCATCTGGTGGAGAATGAAGTGGAGCTTCCCCCTGAAGCATTGGAGCCTCAGGTGGTTGAGGAGCCCGAGAAGCTGGCAGAGGAGGAGAAGCCCGAGGTGGTGGATATGTATAACGAGCCCGTCGATTTCCGTGTGGTCGAGGATCTGCCTCAGTTCCCTGGTGGTGCTGCCGAGTTCATGAAGTGGCTCACGAAGAACCTGAAGTACCCTGCCTCCTCGCAGCGTCAGAACGTGAAGGGCAAGGTGGTGGCGCAGTTTATCGTCAATGTCGATGGCAGCGTCTCTGATCTGGAGTTGGTAGAGCATCTCGATGCCGCCTGCGATCGCGAGGTGCTGCGCGTGCTGCGCATGATGCCCAAGTGGCAGGCCGGTGTGATGAATGCCAAACCCTGTCGCACGAAGGTCTGCATACCCATTGTGTTCAATATGTGAGATTAAACATTAAATTTCAAGATATGTACAAATCAGAAGAATTACTCAAGAAGGTTAACGAGGCGCTCGACTCGCTGGCTTACAATCGTAAGCCCTTTACCCTGTATGAACCAATCAAGTACGTGCTCTCCTTAGGAGGCAAGCGCGTGCGCCCTGTGCTGATGCTGCTCGCCTACAATCTCTATCGCGACGATCCAGAGCGCATCATGAGGTCGGCCATCGGTCTCGAGACCTATCACAACTTTACCTTGTTGCACGACGATCTGATGGATAATGCCGATATGCGGCGTGGCCATGCCACTGTCCATAAGAAGTGGGATGCCAATCAGGCTATCCTCTCGGGCGACACCATGCTGCTGCAGGCCTTCGACCGTGTGCTCGACTGCGATAAGGAGAAATTGCACCAGGTGTTCCGTACCTTCCTCGATACCACCATTGAGATTGATGAGGGACAGCAGCTCGACGTGGAGTTCGAGACGCGTAACGACGTGCGCGAGGAGGAGTATATTGAGATGATCCGCCTGAAGACGAGCGTGCTGCTGGCCTGTGCCGTGAAGATCGGAGCTATCCTCGCCGGCGCTTCTGAGGAGGATCAGGAGAACATCTACAGGTTTGGTGAGCAGATTGGTCTCGCCTTCCAGTTGCAGGACGACCTGCTTGATGTCTATGGCGACCCCAAGGTGTTTGGTAAGAACATCGGAGGCGACATCACGTCGAACAAGAAGACGTATATGCTCATCAATGCCGTGAATCGTGCCAACGAAGCCCAGCGTGCAGAACTCTTCAAGTGGATAGATGCGATGACTTTCGATCGCGAGGAGAAAGTGAAGGCAGTTACCCGCCTCTACGACGAGATCGGCATCCGTCAACTCTGCGAACAGAAGATGGAGGAGTGCTATGCCAAGGCACTTGCCTGTCTGGCAAAAGTCAGTGTTGCTGAGGATCGCAAGGCCGAGCTGAAGGCCTACGCTGCCGCCCTCATGAACCGTCAGAGCTAATGTTCAATGATTGACACCCATTGCCATTTAGACGGCGAAGAGTTCGCCCAGGATCTCGAGACAGTCATCACCCGTGCCCGTGAGGCAGGGGTGGAGGCTATCGGTGTACCAGGCATCGACCTGAAGTCGTGCCAGACGGTACTGGATCTCTGCCATCGCTATGGGGGCTACTGCTTCCCCATGCTGGGCCTTCACCCCGAAGAAGTAAAGTCGGATTGGCGCGAGGTCCTATCCCATATCCGCCAGCACCTTCCACATTCCACGAGTATCAAAGCCATCGGCGAGGTAGGCCTCGATTTCTATTGGAGCCGTGAGTTCGAGCACGAGCAGCTTGAAGCCTTCGAGGAGCAGGCGCGTTGGGCTGTCGAATTGCAGTTGCCCCTGATGATCCATTGCCGAAAGGCACAGAACGAGCTCGTTAATATATTAAAAAGGTATAAGGACGATCTGCTGGGCGGCGTGTTCCATTGTTTTACGGGCAATGAGCTCGAGGCGCGCGAGTTGCTCAGCTTCGATCGCTTCGTACTCGGCATCGGTGGCGTGCTCACCTTCAAGAAGTCCAAACTGCCCGCCACGCTGGCAGAGGCCGTGCCCTTGAGTCGTATCGTGCTCGAGACCGATGCCCCCTATATGGCGCCTGTGCCCATGCGTGGCCAGCGCAATGAGCCAGCTTTTGTGGCTCATGTGTGCCGTCGCCTGGCAGAGGTCTATGGGGTGAGTGAAGAGGAAGTGTCTCGTCTGACATCGGAGAATGCTGTTCGTGTCCTAGGCTTAAAATGATAAAGATTATTAATTTTTCACTTCCCATTTTTCACTTTTCACTTAAAAGTATTACCTTTGCATCCGCTTTTATGTTTGGAGAGGTGCTCGAGTGGTTGAAGAGGCACGCCTGGAAAGCGTGTAGCCGGCAAAACTGGCTCGCAGGTTCGAATCCTGTTCTCTCCGCTAGGGTGA
>JAEEGH010011715.1_pt1 | contig 19833 bp, 16 predicted proteins | sample 9134181 | NCBI WGS metagenome assembly JAEEGH01 (sample SAMN16246544, study PRJNA631951) | gut metagenome | biome: gut microbiome; feature: rumen; material: DP-attached | host: Bos | place: Iran: Karaj | collected 2018-10 | reverse complement strand
CGATCTCTTCGTCCCGGAAGCCGGCGATGCCGCAGCCAATCCTGGTTACCCAGAAGAACAACTCCGGATGTTCCTTGGCAAACAGAACAAACTCATCTACATACCCGGCGACATAGTCCACCCCACCTTCCATGGTCGGAATGGCATACGACTGCCCCTGCAGACCTACTCCCTGCCCCCACACTGCACCGAACTTGTCAAACGCCACACGCGCCGCTCCGCCCATATGCTGTCCATGGATATTGCTCCCGAACACGAACACCTCGTTCGGCCCAAGAGAAGTAATGTAGTCAGGGGTGATGTGTTTCATGCGATTCTTTTCTGCGAAGGTAATACCTTTTTTTGTATGAATCGATTTGATTACTACCTTTGCATAAACACCCGAAAGGGGCTGTCGTTGGCAAAAATTTGAACATCAGGGGTCGGCTTGTCCGGCTCCTTTTGTTTTGCACTCTTGTTTTCTTTTTTCAGGTGTACGCAAAGTGCAGACATGTATGTCTACGGCAAATATAGACCCTGCTCTGGCTAAAAAACGAGACATTTTCTCAAATCTTTCGGAATTGAGAGCCCAAAACAAAAAAAGTTTTTCTAAAAAAACGAAGCGGTGATTCCAGAAACGAAAAAAGCCGCCTAGGCGGCGACTTCCTGGGGCTCGCATCAAGTCTCCTTGAGAGGGTTGTCATCCCTTCTGCCCGAATTCCCCGTGACGATTCCACCACAAAGATACTCACATTTCCGGAACCTCCAAATAAAACTGACCGACGACGACATCACCCCCGGCGACCTTCCTAAAGCCCTTGGCGCCTCCACCGCCCGTCGGGACAACTCCTGTCGCCGCATCCCCTAAGCGCTTTGCCGGACGTTTTTGAAAAAACTCGACTGTTTCTAAAAACGCACAATAAAGAGCGACCTGTCAATTTTTTAAGATTTGAGGAAATGACTCGTCGAGTGACGAAGGATTCTCTATATTGCGGCGGATAAATATCGTAGTTATGGAGATTCCGAAGGGTAACAGCCGGGATGATATCAAAGCCCGGAAGCAGATCATCAAGGACTTTTATGCCGCTTGGATTGCAGACCATCCTGACAAGAAGGTCTGGAACAAATCCTTAAAAGCATACATCCACATCAAGTTCACGTCCATCAATGAAACGGTGGGGCATGCCTCTGGTACAGCCGAGTCTACAGAAGCCGTTCTCAACCTATCTACTATACTCGAAAAGGCATGCCTAATCTCTCAGAAACAGAGGAAGCAAGAAGACAACAATCAAAAGCAGTTCTCAAGGATTCTTATCCTTATGTATGGTAATGTAAAACTTACCGTCGGTTTGCAACGATCCACGGGTGAATATGTTCAGTACTGCATAACTGTACCAGGAAGCCGCATGCATAAATAATAAAAGCCGCCTAGGCAGCGACTTTAAAGAGGGGCTCGTATCAAGTAACACTTGAGAGGGTTGTCAACCCTTTCCGAATTCCCCGTGACGATTCCACCACAAAGGTAATCACATTTCCGGAACCTCCAAATAAAACTAACCGACTACGACATCCGCTCGGTGCAGATGCCTACGATTACCAAGTGTCCCGGGCAAAAATCTGTCCGCTGACACTTGTAATCTCCGGACGATATCTGCCCCTTCGCTCCCCGCACCCCGGTCCCGCCAAAGCGCCTGTCGCGTTTAAAGGGAGATAGCAACCAAAGGCGACATCACCCCCGGCGACCTTCCTAAAGCCCTTGGCGCCTCCACCGCCCGCCGGGACAACTCCTGTCGCCGCATCCCCTAAGCGCTTTGGCCGGGACATCAAAAAGATGGACCAAGCCATACCGACCTGGTCCATCGTAAACACACAAAACTCCAAAGAATGAAACAATAACCCCTAAAACTTTAACATTATGAATACAACCACAAAATTATGCGCCTACTGTGCATTATTCTTACACAGAATAATTTTTTATGGATCTATTAAAGAAAAAAGAGACTCACCGACGCTAATAGACTAAGCTACGCACATTTCGGATTTGTCTCCTTTTCTGCAAAGGTACTCACATTCCCTGAAGCTCCAAATACAATTATGCATTTGTATTATGGCTCGGAGAAGATTTTGTTAATCTTTGGATGACGCGATAAGAGCTATGATGAAAAACAAGACTGATGCACCACCTCCCACGCCTATTGATATCATGGCAACCTTATCGGCCATTTCCGGACCCAACGCATAGTAAACAATCACTGCCGCTGCAATCCCGACAACGCTAAAGAATAACAGAATGTACCATACAATCAATGCAACCACTCCAAAGCCCATAGACTCATCCTTGGTTTCAATCTTACCCTTTGGCGCTACTCGATCATCATGGACATTACCAATCTGAATCTTTAGCTCCTGTCTTTGGCGCACACAAATGACCACAAAACTAAACACACCAATCCCGATCAAAGTCCACCCCAGCCACAAACTAGGTCTGAAATAAGCAACAACTCCCCCACCCACCAGCGACACAAACATCACAAACAAAGTGAGGAAAAAACGTTTTTCAGTAAATTCCTGCCAGCTGATTTTCTTCATAGAAAAAATACAGTGCAATAATCTTTAGTAATGACTGGAGAATTGCAAGCCATATCGCCTAATATTCGGATTATGGTTAGTGTTGAATGGAGAATTCCATTACGTACTTGTGGAATACTGAATACATCCTATCTGAGGAGGAGCGCAGAAACTCGAAAACCTCGGTCTTATCGTCCATCTCAAATGTATGGCAAGAAATTTCGTCTTTAACACGGCAGGCTCGTTTGTTGTCCAGCCTCTCCCATATAAGACTGCCACCATACTCTTTCTCAATGTTGTCTTTCTTGTTGTAGAGGTAGTCGAACAGCTGCTTATTGAAGTCCTTATCTTTGGTATCAATATAGATTTCCATTCTGTCATAGTCAAATCCGACCCCAGCAACGACATTGATACCATACGGCGTTTTCAGGCTCTTTGTAATCCAACTAGCAGTAACCGGTGAAATCTTCACGAATAGACCGTCGTTACCCTCACAGTACTGGATAAACTCGGCCCAGAACTGCTTGCGCATCTCATTCCGTGCCGGAGTATCGCCGCCATCATTTGCGGTCGTTTCTCCATTGTCTTCTTTCTTGGGCAGCAGACCGAATGAGAGGTCATCTTCTTCGATTCCGTAAAGACGGAAGAGGTTCTTCAGGATGGACATCTTGTTCCAGGTGCTACTGCTCGTCGGGCAATAGTAGAGACCATCGGCCAGTTTGCGATAGTTCTTGGATACAGCGGTGGTGGCAAACCAGACGTTCTTGTTGCCGGCGGCTTCTTGGTATAGAATGGCCGGGTTCATCGCCAGGAACTTGTTGGCCATCTCCCACATCATATCGGCCCACGTTGCAACATCCTGTCGTTCCTCCCTGAAGATGAAGTACTGGATGTCACGGTTGGTGGCGATGCCATTGTCTTCGGACAGGGAGACTATATCGTCCTCCTTCTGCTCCGGCACAAAGGCAGTGATTGGATACTCCCAGATTTCAAGAGCCATCTCGGACAGCTTGGCCTTACGGAGCCCAAGTTCTTCCTCGTCCCACTTATCGAACTGAGCGACGAAGTGGTTCAGACGGATGCCGCTGTCAACGAAGCCGTTCTTCATGGTCTTCTTCTCCTGGAAGGTCCTGTTGCTGTAGTTGGAGTTATAACCGGTAAGCGTCAGGTTGGAGATGGTGTGCAGCCAACGTTCCTGAATTGCTTCCCAGTCCTCGCCAAGCGCTTGTTTCCACGCTGTGGTCAAGGTCTGAGGCATAATGTGCTCGATGGTGAGAATGCCCTTCTCGATATTGCCCACGACATCATTCTTCTCCTTGCTGGAGCCGTTCTCAAGACGCTCGAAGATGTACTCCTTGTTCTTGGCCCGCATGGAATAGATGTTCTTGGTGGTGAAGCCATTGATGAACTCCTCGTCCTTCGGGAAGGCGCTGGACAGTTTACGGCTCTCGAGCAAATATATCATCACGGAAGAGTAGGAATCCGCTTCCCGCTTGTTCTTCAGGACGGAGTTGTGCAGCGTTGCGAATATCTTGTTGAGAGCATTGGTGGGCAGGTCGCACATCAGTCGGCGGAAGATGAAGGTTTCCACGCAGGAGAATACCTTGTAGATTTCCTTGCCGTCCATGCCGGTTTCCTTCGCATAGGCGACAAATGCCATCAAGAAAGGATAGGCAACCGTCATATCCAGGAGATCCAACCGTTTCGCAACCTCATTGGCCCCCTCGTCTCCTACATTGAATGTCACCACATTTTGATATGCGGCAGCATAGACCAGCATATCCTGCAGGATGGCCTCGATGTTACCCTGGGCTTTTGTGTAGGCTTTGAAGGCCGGGTAAATTCCCTTTAGGTTAGGGATGACGCCCTGTTTGATGGTCAGATAGTTACGCACGAAACCATCCAGTTCGTCCCGGCTGCATTTCTCGATTTTGTTCCAGTACTTGTCGTAGTAATCCTCTTGAACTGCCGGCTCCAGATTCATCAGCACGAAGTTCCTAATCTTATCAGACTCAGTAAGATCAAGACCGGTAGAATTCAGGCTCTCAAAAATGAGCTGAGGGTTATCTCCATGCTGTGGCTCCAACTCAATATCAATAATCTCAAGACAATTGACAGCATGAAAAAGCTCATCAACCGTTAGTTCTTTATATGTTACAATGCGGTCATAGAAGTACCGGTAATTGATGGTAACCTTGGACTCAGGGATATATTCTGACTCATCCTTGTAAATAAGTCTGTCAAAGGCCACACAATCATCGCGGAACGGCTTCAGACGTACTTTTCGTTCCGTCTTGTCATACTTGTCCACAAGGTAGTCCTCAATTCGTAGTTTGAGCGTATCGTCATTGGTAGTCATCACGCCCTTCTTAAGAGCATTAACGATGGCAATAAGAATAAGCGATACGGTGGTGATGCGCTGCTGACCATCGATTAAGACAACCTCATCCCTGCTGTGGGCATAGGACACAATGCTTCCGAAGAAGTGCGTCTCTTTCCCTTCCTTTATGACGCTGACCAGGTCATCGAACAGCTGCTTGCAGTTCTCTTTCTTCCAGTCGTAGTTTCTTTGGTATACCGGGATGATGAATCGCTTCTGCGACCCATCAAGGAATTTCATTAAGTATGAGGCAGTTCCTTTCATCTGTCAATTTGTTAATGATGTAAAAAGATTACGTTGTAACCTCTTGTTATTCGTATAATTCGTAATTATCTGTGTCGACATCTGCCCATTGCTCACACTGGCGGATAACCGTTTCGAGGGCTGATTGCTCTTCCTCAGGCGGATAGTGGTATTTCTTGAGGAGGCGTTTTACTTTGGAGCGCATACCTGCACGAGCAGATTCTTTTTTCTGCCAATCGATGGTCCTATTTTTACGCAGTTCCTCAGTCAATTCCTTGGTCATATTGACCAGCTGCTCATTGGTGTAGACATCTTTGACTGCCTGAGGTCTGGACAGGGCGTCGTAGAATGCTTTTTCTTCTGCGTTGAGACCAAGGCTGTCGGCCACCTGCTCGCTCTTGGCGATTTCTTTGGCCATTTCCAGCAATTCTTTGATGACTTCTTCATTGGTAAGAAGGCCTTTGAGGTAGTTGGAGAGGGCCATATTGATGAGCTCAGAGAATTTCTGGGCCTGTACCAGGTTGGTGCGCTGGTAGAGGTGGACGCGCTCTTTTAGGAGTTTCTTGAGGAGTTCGATAGCGATGTGTTTTTCTTTCATTTTGGCTATCTCGTCCAGGAAGGCGGCATCGAACAGGGAAAATTCCGCTTTGACATCGGAGAAAAGGTTGATGACACCTTCGCTCTTGATACTCTGCTTGAGAAGCTCCCCAATGCGCTCGTTGATTTCTTTTTTGGAGACCTTTGTCTTGATGTTCTTGATGCGGTTGATAGCTGTGCGTACCGTCTCAAAGAAGGCGGCTTCGTAGCGTTGCTCTTCGTTGAGAAGGCTACGGCAGAGGCTAACGGCATTCTTCAGGAGCAAAGATTCCTTGAGGAAACTGTTACATTCTTCTTCCATAGATGGAGCCAGCATGAAGTTGACTGCACCTTTGATGATTTCTGCACGGTCGGCATCTGTCCCAGTGCGGAACTTGGAGTAGTTAAAGCCGTGGAAGAAGTCACTGCAAACTTCCAGCTTTTCTTTGAACTTGATGAGGGCAGTTACCTTGATGTCTGGATTGCCGTAGTTCTCCTGGTCCTGTTTGGTGTAGTCGCGCATAGCCTCTTTTAGGGCCTTGGCGATACCTATATAGTCTACGACCAGACCACCGGCCTTGCCTGGGAATACGCGGTTTACACGGGCGATGGCCTGCATCAGATTGTGACCGGACATTGGCTTGTAAACATACATTGTTGCCAGTGACGGAACGTCGAAACCTGTGAGCCACATATCGACCACGATGGCAATCTTCATCGGGTCTTTATCGTCTTTGAATTTCTTCGCAAGCTCCCGTTTGTATTGCTTATTGCCGACAATGCTATGCCACTCTTCCGGATCGTTATTGGAACCGGTCATTACGACCTTGACCTTTTCTGTCCAGTCCGGACGGAGTTCAAGAATCCTATTGTAGATACGTATTGCGATAGGGCGGGAGAAGGCTACAATCATAGCCTTGCCGGTGAGTTCGTACTGACGATTTTCTTCGTAATGCTTGAGAATATCTTTTACGAGGGAGTCGATTGTCTCCGGGGCACCCAGAATCTCCTCCAGATGGGACATCTCGTGCATACTCTCTTCTATCTGCTGTGGCGTAGCGCCTTCGCCGGAGAGTTTCTCGTATTCAGCATCAATACGATTTATGGTCTCTTCATCCAGCTTGAGATTGACAACACGGGACTCGTAGAAGACAGGGCAAGTTGCACCGTCTTTAACGGCCTGCGTCATATCGTAGATATCGATGTAGTCGCCGAAGACTTCTTGAGTATCGCGGTCTTTGTCTGATATTGGCGTGCCGGTGAAACCTATGAACGATGCGTTGGGTAGGGAGTCGTGGATGATTCGAGCCATACCCACACTAATCTTACCTTCTGCATTGATCTTTTCCTCGAAACCGTATTGCCCACGGTGAGCCTCATCGGTCATCACGACAATATTTCGGCGTTCTGAAAGAGGTTCGTTGGACTCCTCGAATTTCTGCATCGTGGTAAAGATGATGCCATTGGCCTCACGACCGAGAAGGAGTTCCTTGAGATTATCACGGCTTGATGCCTGGACTGGTTTCTGGCGGAGGAAGCTCTGGCACTTTGAGAATTGAGTGTAGAGCTGGTCGTCCAAATCGTTGCGGTCTGTTATGACTACGATTGTGGGCTTATTGAGGACTGTCTGAATCAGATGGGCGTAGAACACCATTGAGAGCGACTTGCCGCTGCCTTGAGTGTGCCAGAACACGCCAATCTTACCATCGCCATTGGTGGCCCTGACGGTGCGGTCTATGGCCTTCTTTACTGCGAAATATTGGTGATATCCAGCTAGTATCTTTGCGGAGCCTGCCTCATCTACACTGAAGCAGGTGAAGTTCTTTATGAGATCCAGGAAGCGGTCACGCTTGAACATACCGACAAAGAAGGTATCATAGTCCACGAAGTCCTTTGTTTCCTCAAGACCATCTTTGGTTTTCCACTCCATAAAGCGGTCTTCTTTGCTGGTGATGGTGCCGGCTTTTGAGAGCGTCATATCACTCATCACGCAGAACACGTTATAGATAAACAAGGACGGTATTTCCTGGATGTAATTCCGAATCTGACGATATGCGGCAGATGCGTCGGTCTCTTCGCGAGAAGGAGATTTCAATTCTATGAGCACCAACGGCAAGCCATTCACGAAGATCATAATGTCTGCCCGTTTCTCGGACTTCTCGATAAATGTCCACTGATTAATAGCTTGGAATGTATTCCTTTCTAGATGAGCGAAGTCAATGAGGTATACAATATCGTGAATAGTCTCTCCATTGACACTATATGAGACCTCAACGCCATTCTGAAGGAAGTCCATAAACTTCTCATTCTTTTGAACGAGAGTGCCGGTATCTATATCCCGAACACGACGAATAGCCTCATCGATTGCTACGGCCGGTTTAGTGGGGTTTACCAGTTTGAGGCTATGAGAGAGTTGAGCCTCATAGAAGGGTACCGAATAGTCCCGCACGATATTTGGGCCATATAAACGCTCATAGCCCAAGTTCTCCAGCAGGTCGAGTACCGCATTCTCGTATTGTTCTTCCGAAAAGATGCTCATATATAAAGTCTTGTTTATCAATTTTATAGTAGTTCTGCTATTCTCTCCTATGCCGCCAAATTATGATTTATGCGATTGTTGAGAGCGATTTTGTCATCAATACTTTTCAGAAACTCTCCTACACGTTTTTGCTCAGCGAGATCTGGGATACTTACTTCCCAGTTCATAATCTGGGCTTTGTCGCCACGGGGCATCTTGCTGCCTTTCGCACCGGACATTACGTATTCAAAGAAGGAGTCTTGCGATAAAAGGTAATACAGATACGTTTTATCGATTCCGGATAAAGCCCTTATGCATAGGACATCTGACGAACATCCTCCACGCTTATCTGCAAGCCATATTTTCTTGAAGTATGGGCGAATATTAGATATGAGAATGTCTCCGGGATTAAACGCCACAGCTTTCTCTGCTGGCACCTTTGCAGCAGCGACAACTCCACCTTTATTCTGCAACATGTTTTCGGTAGAGATATAATTATCAACACCAAGGCTCTCCGTCTCGATGCGTTTTGTGGTATATTCACATATCTCGGATAGCTTCATGTGCATTATTGCTTAATATTCAGATCCTTCTTCAAGGTATTCATTTCTACACGAACCTTGTCTCGTCCGGTATTATCAACCATATGGCCAAAGAATCCGTTATATTCCTCATCAAGGGCCTCCAGGCGATGGCGCAAGTGCTTTTTGTTGTCGTGATTACTCTTTAGCATAAGAATCACAGACAAAACAGAAGCAAACGCTGCTATTGCAGAAAAAATCAAAGTAAGGTTTTCCATAAATGAGAATTTAGCAGGTTATATGCCCATTGACAAGGGCCGGGAGCAATTCATCTCTGTAGTTTGTCAAGTCAAGCAACTCCTGGCTGCTATGAAGCATTCCTTTTAATAGAACATCGAATAACAAACGAAAGCGTTCCCAAACTTCAATATTTGGAAGAACGATGCGCTTTGATAAGAGAATTGTTCTATCAATTCCTTGTCCTTCTCTGGCGGCGGGTTTGATTAAATCCTTGAAGTAAGATACATGATTCTTAATGAAATACTCCATATATTGAGGACTTACGAGTGTTTCATTAATAACATAAACCGTATAGGCTGAACTAACACCACCTATAGGCTCTTTCATTATCCCCCAATTTAGGATCTCTCGACTCATTCCAAATACAAGATTTCCTTTCCGGATGACTTTATTCTTTAGAGACGATGAACTGAGCTGTTTATTGAATTTAACATCTCTTGGGAAAATGCCATTGTTTGTAACCGAGAATTCCGGAATCATTTCGCTATTTACACGCTCATTACTTAGGCCTATAAACTCTTCAAATCTCAAAACTTTCCATCCCTCCGGAATCTTCCCCATCTCGGAATCAACAAACTTGCAATCCTTAAACGGTTCAAAATCAACGAACCAAGATTTGTACAGTGCCTGTGCTTGCTCCTCTAAATTATGATTTCTTGGCCTCTTTGCGGTCAAGGAACGATGCCTATGACGGCTGTATGTTGTTATGGCTGTCATCAGGAGATAAATTTACGGTGTGAGAGCTTGACGTTGGTCTGATTCACCATCGCGTAGCGCATAGTGGTGTCAATCTTGACGTGGCCAAGAAGTTTCTGTACCTGCTCCACGGGCATACCCTTGTCAATGGCCATTGTGGCCAGCGTACGACGAAACTTGTGAGGATGAATGCGCGGCACCTTGAGGCTGCGGCCCAGCTGGCGGAGGCGAACCTCAACGCCGGAGATCTGGAGCCGCTCGTGCGGTTTGTCCAGCGTTACGAACAGGGCCGGATTCTTATCCTTGCGGCTCTTGAGATATTGCTGCAGGTGTATCTTAGCCCGGGCATTGAAATAAACCACCCTTTCTTTGTTACCCTTACCGAAGACAATGCACTCACGCTCATTGAAATTGACATCCGCCCGGTTGAGCTTGACTAATTCCCCGACACGCATTCCAGTTGAGGAAAGCAGGTCAATGATGGCCAGGTCACGAATATTCTTGCAGTTGTCGCGCAGGATTTCCATGTTCTCGTCCGAAATGGTTTCCTTCACCTGCTCGCCGGTCTTCACCTTGTGGATGCGGCGGACGGGGCTTTTCAGGATGAAATCCTCATCCTCCAGCCAGGAGAAGAAGGAAGAGAAGATCCTGCGGATGTTGTCAATGGTGACTTTGCTGGACTTGTGCTTCTTCTGGAAGACAGCCAGGTAGGCCCGGAGATCGTCGGTAGTGTAATCTTTGACCGCCTTGGGCATATACTTAAACAGCTGCTTAATGGTGGTCTCGTAGTATTTGATGGTCTTAGCGGAACAGCCTTCCACAAGTTTGGCAGACAGGAATATCTCCAGCAGACGGGTATTGGTGACAATGTCCTCCTGGACCTTGCCGCCTTCATCGATGAGCGTGTAGCCGGAGAGTGTCTGCAATAAGACGCTGCTCAGCTGGGTCATCTGGTCTACTGTCAATGCTCCGGACATTGCCTCGGTAATCTGGGTGATAAAAGTCTCTTTCATATCCTCTTTGATTAAAATGAACAAAGAGGATAAAATACACTATTTCAGTTCAAAACCAATCGAGGCGAGCTGCTTACGGATTTCCTCCTCCAGCTCGTGGGATTTCTTGAACATATCGGAAAGCTCACCGGTCAAACGAGTCATCTTCTCTTCAAAAGGTTCACCGTCATCTTCAGTCTCTGCAATTCCCACATATCGACCAGGTGTGAGGATATAATCCTGCTTGGCAATATCCTCGAGGGTCGACACGGCGCAGAAGCCCTTTTCGTCCTCCAACTCACCAGCTACGTATTTGTCGTATGTTTCGGCAATCTTCATGATGTCCTCTTCAGTAAGCTCACGAAGCCTACGAGTAACCATCGTGCCAAGGTTACGAGCATCGATGAACAATGTCTTGCCAGACTGTTTCTTCGCTCTATTCAGGAACCAAAGGGAAACAGGAATACCTGTCGAATAGAAGAGCTGACTAGGAAGGGCAACAATGCACTCAACAAGATCTGCTTTCAGGATATTCTCCCTGATAGTACCTTCACCACCACTCTGGGAGGAAAGTGATCCATTGGCGAGGACCATTCCAATCTTACCGACGGGGGAGAGGTGATGGATCATATGCTGAAGCCACGCAAAGTTTGCATTACCTGCCGGCGGGATACCATATTTCCAGCGAACATCATCCTGAAGCTTATCGGCTCCCCAGTCACTCATGTTGAACGGGGGATTAGCCATAACGAAATCTGCCTTCAAGGTGGAATGCTGGTCCTTCAGGAAGGAATCCGCATTGGCCTCACCAAGATTGGCTTCAATACCTCGGATGGCGAGATTCATCTGAGCCATCTTCCAGGTTGTCGGGTTGCTCTCCTGACCGAAGACGGATATGTCGTTGATGCGACCCTGATGACGCTCGATGAATTTTGCTGACTGGACAAACATACCGCCCGATCCGCAAGCCGGGTCGAAAACACGGCCATGATAAGGCTTCAAGACTTCAACGAGAGTACGGACAATGCAGGAAGGGGTGTAGAATTCTCCTGCATTCTTGCCCTCTGAAGACGCAAACATGGAAAGGCAGTATTCATAGGTGCGACCAAGGATGTCCTTGCTGTCACCGTGCTCCTTCATATTGATGTTCGTGAAAAGGTCAACTACATCTCCGAGTTTCTGCTTGTCCAGTTCCGGACGGGCGAAGTTCTTCGGGAGAATGCCTTTGAGGCGGTTGTTCTCCTTCTCAATAAGTCGCATCGCCTCATCAATTTTGATGCCGACTTCGGGGGTATGAGCATTAGAAGCAATCACCTCCCAACGAGCATCCTGAGGAACCCAGAATATGCCCTGGCTGGTATATTCATCTTTATCCTCTTCCATCCCATAGCCCTCTGCTACAAGTTCATTGTGACGCTGCTCGAACCGGTCAGAGATATACTTCAAAAAGATGAGTCCAAGAACCACATGCTTGTACTCGGAAGCATCCATGCTGCCCCTAAGTTTGTCTGCCGCACTCCAGATTTGTTTCTCAAATCCGACATCGGCCGTATTGGTCTTTGCCATATGTTGTTATGTGTAATTGATTTCTGTATTCTACAAATTTAGCACTTTTTCACGTTGTATCTATCTTCAGTAGTGTTTTTCTGTTTATTAGCTATTCAACCAATGAGTTAACTATGATCTCCCTACGATTGATGAACGCCTCTGTAATCCGGTAACTCTCAGTTTCTTCGTATTGTAAATAATGCATACCGGCATTGTCAAACCCGATGATATCCGCATCCGGAATTGCCAACAGGATAGGGGAATGAGTGACAATATTGTACTGCGAACCCTCCCTTGACATCTCGACAATCCGGGAGAAAAGGGACAGTTGACGGTTGGGAGAAAGGGCCGCTTCGGGCTCGTCCATCAGGAAGATTCCGGTCCGCGTAAAGGTCTTGATGAAGTTCAGGAAACTCTCGCCGTGGGACTGTTCGTGAAGGGTCTTGTCCCCGTACATCGGCCCCCAACCTTTCTCGTATTCAATGGCCTGGGTGGAGACATTGTAAAAGCTCTCTGCCCTCAGGAAGAATCCCCGGTTCTTGTCACGGACACCCTTGCCGATTGTGATGGCATCGCAGAGCTCCGAATAGTCATCGTGGGTGGAGAACCGATAATTCAATGACCCTCCTTCCGGATTGAATCCATAGGCAACCGCAATGGCCTCAAGCAGGGTTGACTTCCCGGAGCCGTTCTCGCCGACAAAGAAGGTCACAGGCTTGCGGAACTGGAGCTTCTGCAGCAGGCATATCGCGGGAATCCGGGTCAGATAGGATTCTTCCTGAATCTTGTTCCAGTCGATGGATATGTAGTCGATATACATGGCGTTTCTATACTTTGGCTTTGGATTTCTTGACAAGGACATCAATTATTGCAATCCAGACAACCATGCCATACAGGAGGATAGTGCCGATTGTGCCATGAATAACACCCCTCGTGATAGGGAACCACGGATCGCTTTCGGCCAAAACAACACGCATCGCATCAAACATGATTACCGCATACGACACGAACATGAGGAAGCCGGTCAGACAACGGCCTCCTTTCTCGGATTTACTGAACATCCACGCCGCTATCAGATAAACTGACACGGCTATCGACCAGATGATACAAAGGCCCAATCCAGGCATACTGAATCAACGTTTAGGGTAGTTATTACTTGCTTTCGCGGGCAAATATAAATATCGGTTGTGCCAAATCGTGATACAGTATCAAAAAAAACAATAACGCAACAACCCCGGCGTTTCATTTGCCGGGGTTGTCACAATCATCAGGGATCCTCTCGACGGAGACCAATTCCAATCCCAGTTCGCGGATGAGCGCCTTCACATTCTTCCTGCTCTTCACGGAGACATATTCCAGCGCTCCCTTGTCCTTTCGTTTCTTCTTCCTGCCCATGGCGCCCTCTTTCTTCCGGTCATCTCGAACGGCCGTGGTAATGGTGCTGCTCTTCCTGCTCGACAGGCTGGGCCTCCTTGGCCGCCTGGACCTGGTGCTCCTGCGCAGGCTGCTGGCTCTCCATCTTCGCTGAACGGAACTTCCCGTAGTCCGCCTCCTCGCCGCGTGCCATCTCCTGCTGGATGGCTTCGAGGCGTTGGGTAATCAAGCCGGAACTTCGCCGGACGTCGCCGAGGACGCTCTTCAGGTATTCCGGACCCTGCTGGAGGGAACCTAGCCAGGACTTCAGGTACTGAGCGCTGTCGCTCTTGATGTGCTTGCTCATCCCGTACTGGCTGGATATCACCGCTGCAGACAACTCAGCAATCAGTTCCTCCCGTGCATACTCCGGAGAGCCGAAAGGATTCCCGCCCAGATGACGAGCCAGACGGCTGTCCGCACCGGTGGCGTGGGCGCACTCGTGGAGCGTGTTTGTAGCGAAGGCCTCGCCGTCGACGAACTGCTCTCGCTTCGGGACGACGATGTGGTCATTGGCAGGGGAGTAGTAGGCCTTGTCGCCCTTGACCTGGTTGATGGGGCAGAAGAAGAGGTTCTCGTCGATCATCAGGTCGATGGCCGGATGGCTCTTGAGATCGCCCTGCTGCTGCATCTGACCGGCCGCCTGAGCCTTGAGCTTCTCGTACATCTCCGGACGGGTCAGTTCGAGGTTCGTCTGGGCAGCGACGTTGAACACATTGAAGACCTGGAGCTTCGGATAGACCTTGTACTTGGCCTGGTCCTCCTTGGACAGGTTCCGGTAGTCATCGTAAGGGATGCGTTCCTTTGTCTCCGGATTCACGACGGTGAAGGTCGTGAGGAAGACAGGGAAGGACTTCTCGCCCTTGTTGACGGTCACCATTGGAAGCTTGTTCCCGTGCTTGTCACGGGCCTGGAACACGTTGCCGTTCTTGTCCTTGATGTAGTTCAGGTTGGTGATTCGGTCGAAGGTCCCCCACACGGGGATGTCATAACCCATCTTCTCCGCCTGAAGCATCAGCATCAGGGAGTTGCCGCCGTTGTAATGGCGCCCGGACAGGTTCTGGGGAGGCTGGGTTGCGCCCGGTGTGAACCAAGGCTTCTTCCAGTCTCCCTGAAGCGTCTGGATCTTCTCGATCATCAGCTCCGTGAACCGTTCGAGGGCCTTGTCGGCCGCCGACGGACCGTCGTTGTTGTATTTCTTGTCCGCCATGGCCGTTACTGTTTGGATTCGTCCTTAACCCACTTGGAGAGGTCCTCGACACGGCAGTTGACGCTGACCCTGTCCTTGAAGACCTGAAGCTCCAGTTCACCTTCGGCCTTGATCCGGGTCTTCGGCATCAGCCATACACGCTGGTCATCCCCAAAGTCTACGAAATGCACCCAGATGTAGGAGAACTGGTCCTCGCCGACCTTCTCCGCGCTATATGCGTCGAAGTGGCGGAAGGCGCCCTTCTTGCCCTGGTGCTGGATCACGCCCTTGGTGCCGAGCGTCCCGCGGAACTGGAGCGTTCCGCTGATGGAGTCCTCCTCGCTATCACCGGCTTTCTTGACCTTCTCGGCGGAAAGGTTGTAATAGGTCGCGTCGCCCATCTTCTTGAACGTCATCACGCCCTGCACCTTGACACGGTCGCCCTTGTTGGTGAACAATACGTCCTCGTCCTCGCCGTCGTAGGCGACGCTGATGTCGAGGTCCGCGGAAGCCTCGCCGTCTTCAAGACGGACGCGCATCCCGAAGGTGATGAACGGCTGGCCGTCACGGCCGTTCTTGATGTCAGCGGAACGGGTCACGTTTCCGATGACGGTTACTTTGCTCTTAATCATGATCTTGTACGTTTTATTGGATTGTTGTTCATGGAATTCATCGCATTCTCGAAGTTCTGCGATGCGAGGGTGTTCGCAGCTGACACGGAGGCCTGCTGGGCAGGCGCCTCCTGCTGTACCTGCTGGACGTTACCCATATTGTCGATCTGGATGGCCATAGCCATCAGGGAGGCGAAGAGGGTGCTGGCGATCTCGACGATGGGATCGGCGACAGGGTAGCCGCCGCCCGCACCGAGCAGCCCGAAGAAGTTCTTCCACGGATCCTGCTCTCCGGTAACGGTGTTGAAGTAGTCCTTGTCCTTTGGTTCCTCCTTCTTCTCGGGCTCCTGCTGCTCCTGGGGTTTCTCCTCAGTGGTCGGTGCCGCTGCCGGAGGCTGCTCGCCCAGGACGGCCTTGGAGTTGGCGGCCAGGTCGGCCGTGGTGGTGACAGGGGAGAGCGTGCTCTGCCAGCCCTTCTCCTGCATCACCTGGCGGTCGTACTTATCCAGGCCGTGCTGGCGGATGAGGCTCTGGAGGCTCGACGCATACTGCTGGCTGGAGGCATAGCCGTCCGCCTGCAGTCCGCGCGTCCAGCCGACATAATCGTCCGGGGAGAGCTCGAAGAGGTTCGCGTACCGCTTGTTGCCCCTAAGGAACAACGAATGGTGCTCATAGCTATCCGCTACTGACGCATACTGGCAGAACTTCTCGTTCGGCTTGTCGTCCGTATACACGAGGTATCGGCCGCCGTTGTCCACCCAGGACTTGGTAGCCTTGATCCCGAAATGGTTATTCCCTTTCCTGGACAGTTCGCTCTGCCCGCTTGCGCTCTCCAGTATACCCTGAGCGAGCGTGACGGAAGCTGGGATGCCGTACTTTCGCATCTGCTCCATCGCCGCCTCGGCGTACCTGTCCACATAGTCACTTGCCTTGCTCATCGTTCTCTGTATCGATATCCTGTTCGGTTTCGGAACCGGGTGGTCGTTCCCGGCCTTGAGGGGACCAGCGGCCAGAATCATGGCCGCCAGTCCCGTGATGAGGATCCTAGCGATGGAAACCACGGCTGCGTTCCTCCTCTTGCTGGTCCTGGGCGATTCCGCCCGCAATGACTGCGGCGACAACGCTCGTTTCGGCTCTCGTGAGCGCTTCCTTGGCCTTCTCCTCGCGTTCCTCCTTGGCCTTCTGCTCTGGGGAGTTCTGGCGTTTCTCCTCTTCCTGTTCCTTCTGCTCCTGCTTCTCCTCGATCTCTTTCTTCTGCCTCAGAAGGTCGGCAAAGAGGGTGGCGGCGAGGTTGCGCTTGTACGCCTCCTTGTCCTCGGCCAGCCAAAGGCGCTGGTATTGGGAAGACGTTATCTCGCGGGACAGGGGCTTTTCCATCCCGTCGGCCTCAAGGAAGATCTTGATCTTGCGCTTATCATCGGTGCCCGGCTCGCCCTTGCTCTGGATGATGCTCACGCGCTTGATGGCGGAGAGGTCCACATCCTTCTCACGGGTCGTGAAGAGGTCCGCCTTCATCTCAGGATGGGCGGCCGCCAGGGCATAGTATTTCTGTACAAGCTCCTGACGCACCTTCCCGTCCTTGTCACCGCCGTTGCGCATAGCGTTGAAGAAACGGCCGAGGTCGGCCTTGTCCGGATACATGGCGAAGCCCTTCTCGCCCTCGGGGCGGATGAACATCGCCCACTTGCCTTCGTCATCCTGAAGCATCGAGAGCTTCGCGCTCACGGTCTCAGAGGGTTTCTCCTCTCGGACCTCGATGGGGCGTAGTTCGACCTTCTCGCCGCGTTCAGCCTTGTAGATCATCGACACGGCCCTGTTCACGTCCGCCTCGATGCCGTCCATGAAACGTGGGTTTTCCTCCAGGGATCTCTTCCAGCCGTCCACCAGCTTTGCGCTCTCCGGGGAGAGCCTGGCCGGGAGTCCGAGCTGGTTCATCTTCACCGCAGATGCGAGCTCCACGACCAGACGTTCGCGGTCGCGGTGCACCTCGGCGGGGCTGCGAAGCCCGTCCACGGCCGTTCCCGGACGGTCCATGCGGCCGGGATGTCCCGTCGCCGTCACGACCTGCCGGAAGGCGTCCTGCACGTAAGTTGCGTAGTCCGGGTAGTGCTTCTGGGCCGGGAGGTGGATGACATCCTTGCCGGAGTCGTAATGCGCCATACCGGTCCCGTCCTTGCGGATCGGGACAAGGTTCTCGCTGAGCTTGTCCAGCAGGAGGTTCACGTCGATCCTCGTCCGCTTGTCATCCTTGACGCCACGGTCCTGGGCCGTACCATGCTCCTGCACGGCCTTCTCGAAGGCCTCCCTGTCAGAGAGCGGGAGCGTCGTCTGCTCGATGTTGAAGAGCGTCCGGACCTGACGGTTGCGGACAGGGGAGTAGTCAGCCTTCTGCTCCGGAGAGAGCGCGTCATACTCCTTCTTCGTGATGGACCGGCTTTCGTCGGACTTGCTGCGGTACTCGTTCCAGCGGTACCAGATGAAGGGGACTCCCTTTTCACCGGTCTGCACGCTGTCGCCGTTCTGCTTCGCTTTGGGGTAAGGCGTGTACAGGTTCGTCCGGTAGCGTCCACGGTCGCTGTGGAGCGCAAGGATGAGGGCGTTGAAGGCCGATACCCCCGTGTCGCGGGGATACAGCCTCGGAGCCGTCTTGCCTGCTTGGTTGAGAAGGAACCCGCCTTCCTCGCGGGCCCGTCCGAGGGCTTCGGCCAGTAATTCTTTCTGGCGCTGAGCCGCATGCTGTTCTGATTGATTCTTGTCTGCCATATCGTAGTCTTGTTGTGGTTGTCTTTCATCGCTGCGTAATGCCTCTGGTTTCGGTACGTGATTCCTGTTCGAAGCGCTCCTGCGCCTCGCTCATCTGCTGAAGGCGGTCGCACTTCTCGAGGACCGCATTTGCGAGCCTTCCCAGGGGGAGCGCCCCCTGGTTATATGCGTCGATCACCTTCTCCGGAAGGGCTATCGTGACGGGAATGCCGTCAAGGGTCGCAATGAGCGCGTTCCCGCGGACCTGCGCGTCACGGATGCGCGGATCCATCTGCTCGTCCTCATACTGGAGATAGCGAACCTGCGGGACGGTCTGCAGCTGCACGCCTTCCTGTTTTGCCAACTGCTCGTGACCGGCCTTATTGAGAAGGTTCGCCCCGCCGAGGCCGATGAGGGTCATCTTCAGCAGCGGGTTCTTCACGAAGAGGCCTGCCATGATGCTGGCTATCGGCACCAGGTTGTCCCTGATTCCGAGGCTCTGCGTCTTGCCGGTGAACATCCCGAGGAGCATATCCGGAAGCATGGCAAGGATATACCCCGCGTTACGTCCGATGTCGCTAAGACCGTTAAGGCCCAGTCCCGTGAGGATGCCCTGCCAACCGCCGGTGTTCCTCCGCTGCGGAGCGGCCTGCTGCTGCGGTGCAGCGGCATCCGGGGCAACTTCTTTCCCTAGGGCAGATTCCTCTTTTTTCCCTTGGGAATCGACTGTATTTTGCCCCTCTTTTCCCTTTTCTTCCCCTTCTTCTTTCCCCTCCGTAGCAGGTTCCTGGACGGGCTTAGTTTCGAGAGCCTCACTGACCGCGGGTTCCTGCTTCTTTGTATTCGCATCGATCCATTCCTGCTCGTGTCCGGGCGCGATGACCTTCGGGACATCCTTTCTCTGCTGGGCGTCCACCGTGTCGATGACCGCATTGAGCGCGAGGTCGGCGCCCACGAACTTCAGTCCGCTGGCCACGCCGCCTCCCATTCCTCCGAACGCCACGAAATCCGCTGCGGCACCGAGACCCCAGCCGATTCCCTTCTCCACTTTGGAAGGATTGTACATCTCCTCCGCACGCTCCTCGATCTCCCTCTGAAGGGGAGTCTTCCTGGCCTCTTCCGGAAGAGAGAAGATGGAGTTACCGGCGGCCTTGCGGAGTACGTAATCGATGGATGACTGAGGGACCTGATCCCTGGCCATCTTGTCGATCATCATCTCTTCGAGCTGATGGGTGACGGTGATCCCTTCCTTCCGGAGCTCCGCCTTCACCATCTCGACATAGTCTTCCACGGTCTTGGAGTTCCATTCGCCCGTGACCCTGAGCGAATCCAGGGCTATCGCCTGGGATGCCATCCCGCCATCGGGACCGGATATCCCGGAGAGGATATAGGCAGGGGAGCGCATGAAGCGCCTGGTCTCCTCGGCCTGGCGGCTCCGGAGATCCTGCATCACCCTGTCCATGATGGGTTCGACCTTCGTCGAGAACTGTTCCCTGTCTGTCATGTTCGTTCGTTCCATTTATATGTTGACCTGCTGCAGCAGTTGCTTTCTCGTCT
>JAEEGH010011713.1_pt1 | contig 19834 bp, 15 predicted proteins | sample 9134181 | NCBI WGS metagenome assembly JAEEGH01 (sample SAMN16246544, study PRJNA631951) | gut metagenome | biome: gut microbiome; feature: rumen; material: DP-attached | host: Bos | place: Iran: Karaj | collected 2018-10 | reverse complement strand
CAGCCAAGGCAACGGAGCCGACCCCGCGCTGGGCGACAAGGCCGACGGTATCTATGCTTTTGGCATCGTGCCCGTCGTCAAGAGCAAGCTGCACGCCAAGGCGCGCTACAATCTCTACCGTCAGTCGAAGGAGTGGGCCACCTCAAAGACAATGTATGAGGTGGGATTCAACTATTTCTTCACTAAGAACCTCCAACTCAATGTTGAATATGCACGTGTCAACGAGCGAGCTGGACACCATAATTATAATTTCGGGGATGTGGAACTCGACTTCCGCTTCTGATGCTTTAACTTAATCATTTACATAAACAAAAATGGATTTCAATCAATTCAATTACCAATCAGCTGCAGCGCAGGAAGCAAAGGTCTCAGTAGCTTTTCCTGCTCTCATGCGCAAGGTCTATGTGTGGATGACTCTTGCGCTCGTCATCACGGGCTTCACCGCCTATTTCGTGGCCACCAATGCTACGCTTCTCTCGCTCATCTACTCCACTCCTGCGGTGATGTGGATCCTCATCGGTGTTGAGCTGGCCATCGTCATCGGTGTCACGGCGGCCATCAATCGCTTGTCGCTGCCAGTGGCCACGCTGCTCTTCGTGCTCTACTCGGTCATCAACGGAGCATTGCTCTCATCCATCTTCCTCGTCTATACCATGGCAAGCATTGCCAAGGTGTTCTTCATCACTGCTGGAACATTTGCGGCCATGTCCATCTATGGCTACACCACCAAGACCGACCTCACTTCGATGGGAAAAATCGTGATGATGGCGCTCATCGGACTCATCATCGCCACCGTGGTGAACTTGTTCCTCAAGAGCTCTGGGCTGGATATGATTCTCAGCTACGCCGGAGTGCTCATCTTCGTCGGACTCACAGCCTATGATACGCAGAAAATAAAGCAGATGTGCATGCAGGCACCCGATATGAGCGAGCAGATGCAGAAATATGCATTGATTGGAGCACTCTCCCTCTATCTCGATTTCATCAACCTCTTCATCTATCTGCTCCGCATTTTCGGACGCAGGGAATAGCCTCTGAAAAGCATCCCAAAACGCCTCTTTGCAATGCCCTCATTTTCGGATGCTTATGATTGGCCCCAAAAAGTCAACGCCTTTTTGAAATTTGGAGCGCTCCAAATTTTTACCCGGCGTAATCTTTTGGAAAATAATTACTTACCTTTTCTTATTTTTTTGGCCAAAATTTAACAATTGAAAGACTATTTAACTATTCCTTTTGACCTTCATTTCCGTGGAAATGGTTGTAGACGATGGTGGCTTTTGCCTTTCCGATGATGCTTTCCAGCTCTTTAACTGCCGACTCTTTGATTTTTTTGATCGACTTTAGCTGTCGTAGCAGCTCATCGCGTGTCTTTGGTCCAATGCCTTTTATCTCGTCCAGCTCGCTGTGTAGTGCGTGCTTGGAACGCTTCTCGCGATGGAAAGTGATGGCAAAGCGGTGTACCTCATCTTGTAGCTGTGTGAGCACATGGAATAATTCCGAATCGGTCTTCAATGCCACCGTCATGGGCGGGAATCCGTATAGCAGTTCATTCGTTCTGTGGCGGTCGTTCTTTGCCAGTCCGGCGATGGGGATGTCGAGTTTCAATTCGTCCTGAATCACCTCACGTATCACCTCCATCTGTCCTCGTCCACCGTCGGCTACTATCAAGTCGGGTAGAGGTTGCTCTTCGTCTATCAGTCGTTTATATCGTCTTAACACCACTTCCTTCATCGATGCGTAGTCGTCTGGCCCCACTACGGTTTTGATGTTATAGCGTTTGTAGTCGCTTTTTGAGGGCTTCATCTTCTTAAACACCACGCAGGCTGCTACCGCATCGCTGCCGCTGATGTTGGAGTTGTCGAAACATTCTATTTGGTAGGGTAGGGTAGGGAGTTGCAATTTTTCTTGTAGCTCTTTCATCAATCTTACCTGCTTCTGCTCGGGATTCAATTTCTCGGCCTGTTTCAGACGGTCGAACTTGTACTGTCGACCGTTCATGATGGAGAGGTCTAACAGCGTCTTCTTATCGCCTCGCTGGGGGATGGTAAAGGTCACACCGTCGAGTTCGACATCCACCTCACAGGGCACGATAATTTCCTTGGAATGGCTCTTGAAACGCTCGCGTAGCTCGACGATACCCAGCTGTAACAGCTCCTCGTCCGTCTCCTCCAGCTTCTTCTTGTACTCTATCGTAAAACTCTGGTTGATGCTGCCGTTCGACACGTGGATGTAGTTGATGAAAGCCATCTTCTCGTCACTTGTAATTGAGAAGACGTCGACATCGTTGATGGTGTGGCTCACTACCTCGCTCTTGCTCACAAAACCGTCCAGAACAAGGTATTTGCGCTTCACCTCTTCGGCCTCTTCGAACCGTAGCTCCTCGCTCAGACGCAGCATCTCTTCCTTCAGTTCGCGCATCACCTGACGCGTGTTACCTTTTAGTATCTCACGGGCCTGGAGGATGTTCTTTTGGTACTCTTCGAGACTCTGTTTGCCCGTACACGGACCCATGCATTTCTTGATGTGATAGTCCAGGCAAACCTTGTATTTACCCGTCTCAATACCTTCCTTCGTCAGCGGCTGCCGACAGGTACGTGGATGGTATAGCTCCTTGATGATATCCAGCACAGCATACATCGTTCCGATGTGAGAGTAGGGGCCATAGTACGTGCCGAATTTCTTGTTGATGGTACGTGTCTTGAAGATGCGGGGGAACAGCTCGTTCGTGACACAGATGCTGGGGTAGGTCTTACCGTCTTTCAGAAGGACGTTGTAACGGGGATTGTACTTCTTGATGAGTGCGTTCTCCAACAATAGCGCGTCCTCCTCCGTGTTCACCACCGAGTAGCTGATGTCCCAGATCTTGCTCACGAGCACCTTCGTCTTGAAACGGTCTACCTCCGAGTGGAAGTACGACGATACCCGTGCCTTCAGGTTCTTCGCCTTACCAACGTAGATGATGGTGTGGTTCTCGTCATAATATTGGTAGCTGCCTGGCTTCTCAGGCAACCTGCTTACAATACCCTTCAGATAGGACAGCCGCTTCTCGTTTTCTTCCTTCGTCATCTTCTGAAACCTCTTTATATACTATGGTTTCCCACTTCAATGTTTCACGTGAAACAATGATTGCCTTTTCAGCTCTTCCCTTAATTGTCTATACGGTAATCAGTGTCGTCACGTCGATACCCTCAAACTCGTCGCGGCCATGCAGACCCTCATCGGTTATCTCGACGATGAAGTTCAGGAACACCTCTTTCGGATGAAAGTGCTGTACGAGTTTGTAGACAGCTTTTGCAGTACCGCCCGTTGCCAACAGGTCGTCATGAATCAGCACGACATCGTTCTCCTCGATAGCATCGATGTGTATCTCAATGATATCAGGCCCATACTCCTTGGTAAAAGTCTCTTTGATAGTGGTAGATGGCAGTTTGCCTGGTTTACGTGCCAGTACGACGCCTGCTCCAAGTCTGCTGGCAAGGGCAGCAGCCATGATGAAACCGCGACTTTCTATACCTACAATCTTTGTGATACCCTTGTCCTTGTAGATCTCATAAAGCTCGTCCACCATGATCTTCATGCACTCAGCACTCTTGAACAGGGTAGTCACGTCACGGAAGTTGATGCCCTTGATGGGGAAATCAGGAATGCTCCGCAAATTCTTAATCAGTACTGGATTATTCATTTTCCTTCGTTTTTATGGTTAGTAATTCTGTCAATATTCCCTACCGTTTTCACTCCTTCTCCTCCCTTCATCCTTCAAATGTTTCACGTGAAACATCCTTCTCTATTATCTCTTATCTCTTATCTCTTATCTTTTATCTCTTATCTATCATCTATCATCTTTTATCTCTTATCTCTTATCTATCATCTATCATCTATCATCTATCATCTATCATCTAATAACTACCTCCCCATCAGCACCAGCATCGCGTTAATATCACTGGGCGATACACCAGGGATGCGGCTGGCCTGTGCCAGCGTCTCGGGCTGAATTTTCTTCAGTTTCTGTCGTGCTTCCGTCGAGATGGCGTTCAGGTTCTCGTAGTCGAAGTGTCCTTTGATACGGATGTTCTCCAGCCTGTGCATCTTCTCTGCAACGAGACGCTCACGCTCAATGTAGCCCTTGTATTTGATACGTATCTCTGCCGCTTCGCTGATTTCATCGTGGCGGTTGGGGGCTCTCTCTATCTGCTCTTTCAGCTCAGGCACCACCTCCTTCAGTTTTTCGAAATTCAGCTCTGGACGGCTGACGAGGTCTGTCAGTTTGCAGCCATACTGGAGAGGGGTAGAGCCCAGGGCCTCGAGCGCACCGTTCACCACCTTTGGTTTGATGGCGAACGAATCGCAGAATTGTATGATTCTTTCGGCCTCCTGTTTCTTCTCCATCCACCAGTCGTAGCGGTCACGCTTGACGATACCCAGCTCATAGCCGCGTTCCGTCAGTCGGGCGTCAGCATCATCCTGGCGCAGCAGGATCCTGTACTCCGCCCTTGACGTGAACATTCGGTAGGGCTCGTCGACGCCCTTCGTCACCAGGTCGTCTACCAGCACCCCGATATACGCCTCATCTCTCCCCAATGTAAACGTCCCGTTTGTTGCGATTGTATCGCAACCCATCGCCCCTGCCTTCAGGGCGGCATTGATGCCTGCTAGCGTTCCTTGTCCGCCAGCCTCTTCGTAGCCTGTCGTACCGTTCACCTGACCAGCCATGAACAGTCCGTCAATGATTTTCGATTCCAACGAATGATTCAGCTGTGTGGGGTCAAAGAAGTCGTACTCTATGGCATAGCCAGGACGGTACACGCGAACGTCCCTGAGCCCAGGGATATGCCTCAGGGCGGCTATCTGGACGTCCATCGGCAGCGACGACGAGAAGCCGTTCAGGTACATCTCGTTGGTATCCGTACCCTCGGGCTCCAGAAACAGAAGGTGCTTCTCGCGCTCAGGGAACGTCACCAGCTTCGTTTCTATCGACGGGCAGTATCTTGGTCCGATGGACTGAATTTGACCGTTGTAGAGCGGCGAATCGGCCAGTCCTGAGCGTAGCATCTCGTGTACCTCTGGGTTTGTGTAGCACTCCCAGCAGGGCAGCTGGGGTAGGGGACGGCCATTTTCACGACTTTCATCAATGTTTCCTCCAAGATACGAGAAGCGGTGGAAGTCGTTCTCGCCGTCCTGTTGTGTCAGGTCCTCGAAATGGATGCTCCGCTTGTCAATGCGTACGGGGGTGCCTGTCTTCATGCGTGCCGACCGTATGCCGTGCTGGGTGATGCTCTCCGTCAGCCGCTCAGCGGCGGGCTCGGCTATGCGGCCACCCTTCACCATCCTCCGTCCGATGTGCATCAGTCCGTTGAGGAACGTGCCGGCTGTCAGCACCACACAGCGAGCGTGGAACTCTGCGCCCCAGATGGTCCTTACACCGGTCACTCGCTTCGCTTGCTGGTCTTCATTTACCGTATGTCGCGACACTGTCGCGACGCTCTCCACGACCAGTTCCTCCACCTGGTCCTGCCAGATGTCGAGGTTGGGTGTATGGTCCAGCACGTGGCGCCATTGCCAGATGAACTTACCACGGTCACACTGGGCACGGGGACTCCAGACGGCAGGACCTTTCGAGCGGTTCAGCATACGGAACTGGATGGCGGTAGCGTCCGTCACCAGCCCCATCTGACCACCCAGGGCGTCTATCTCACGGACAATCTGTCCCTTGGCGATGCCACCCACAGCAGGGTTACACGACATCTGGGCTATCTTGTTCATGTCCATCGTGATGAGCAGCGTCCGAGCACCCATATTGGCACTCGCCGTAGCTGCCTCACAGCCAGCATGTCCGCCGCCGATGACAATCACGTCGTACTTCCTGTCCATACCCTACTGTTTTCTATCGTATTGATATTCAGAATATTAAATCACTTTGACGTTCACCACGTAGGTACACATGAAGTACTTCGTGGCACCCGTCGGCCTGTAGCGGATGGCCTGCTTAATAGTATAGGTGCGCCCCTTCGTCAGACGGTTGGGGTATTGTCCCACCTTACACTTGAAGTCGGCAGGTGTGAACTCCGCATAGAGATGAGCCGAATTGTCGTAGTTGCAGACGTTGCCAGAGGCATTGTACCAATGGCCGAAGACCGTCGACGAGCTCGTGCTGGTTGTCGGCGTGGCCGTCACGGTACTGTTGCTCTTGTTGATGCCCACGAAGCCCGGATTGGCGCTGCTCTGGCATTTCACACCACGCAGCTGGGCCGTCGACAGGCCAAGGGCCTTGCTGGCAGCCTCGAGGTCGTAGTTCACATAGACAGCCGAGTAGTCGTTGGCACGCCTCAGTTCCACGTCGATGGTGACGGTGGTGTCGCGACGGGCGTAGTCGGCAGGATAGTCGCCATACTCACCATATTTCTCCGTATCCTCGAAACGTACCTGGTAGGGCCATTGCTCGTCGTTGTCAGTATTCTCGTCCCACTCGTGGCGCCAGTGTGTCTTGGGAGCGCCAGTGACGACGAACCACACCTTCTGCGTACCCGTGGGGACGGTGAACGTGGCTGTGCCCTCAGCATCGCTGGAGGCATTGCCATAGACGCGTGTGCCGTCGGCAGTCAGCGCACAGAACCCGTAGCGCCAGCCAGCCTGCTGGGGTTTGATGCTACGATAGCGGCTGTCGCCCACGATGCCCTTGAAATGGGCCTTCACGACGGTGCCGTCGTCAGGGGTGGCCACACGGATGATATGGTAGCCGTAGTTCTCGATGCAATGGGCAGCGTCAGCCTCCCAGACGTCGCCCTCAGCTGTGGTGGCACGATGCACCCACGCCGTGTGGTTGTCGATGTATGCCTTGCCACGCTCGCGGATGCCGTCGATGTCCCAGCTGCAGAGGCGCTGGGCGTAGTTGAAGATCTCGTCGTTGAACTGCTCCTGCGTGATGCCCGTCAGGCGCTTGTAGGCCTCCACAGGGTCCTCAGGCTTCTGGGACTCGCGCCACAGACGGCCGATGAACTTCATGCCGTGGAGCATACACCAGTAGTCCTGGATGAAGTAGCAGGCGTAACGCCAGTCCTCGTTCAGCGGGTTCTTGTTGCACTTGTCCAGATACTCCGCCGTATGGTCGTTGTTGAACTGCTGGTCAGGATAGACCTTGAAACCCTGCCATTGGGCACACGACTCCCACCAGCCGTTACCGCTCCATTCCGAAGCGTTGGCATCGAAGCCGTAGCGCCAGCCGTGGGTCTTACCAAGGTCGCAGCTCACCAGGTACTGGAACGAGTGGCCTATCTCGTGTGCCAGCGTATGGCCGCCAGCAGCCTCCAGCGCCCAGGGGTTGCACCACAGGGCACCGATCTTGTCGTCGTAGCCAGAGCCGGTAGCCAGCCAATCCGTCTGGTACATCACGAAAATCTCAATCTTATACGTGTCCGTAGACTTCGACTTCCCAGGGATGACGAACCCCAGCGAGTCCGTGTAGAATGCGAAGAGCATCTCAGCACGCTCCAGCATCAGGTCCACGTCCAGTGGGTTGTCGCTCTTCGTGGGATCCTGTCCGAAGCCACGCTCCCAGAACACGATGAAATGCTCGCTCTCACGGCTCCGCTGGAAGCACCAGCGGCTCGACGTCTTGGTGAAGTCCATCGTCGAGAACTCATTGGGCTTGTAGATGATGCGCCCAGGGTCCTTGAACGTGTAGTAGTCAAAGGTAGTAGGCGAGATGTTGCGCGTCTTGTAGGCCGTCGTCTTTCCCAGCTCCGGCTTGTAGTAGAACCGCATCAGCGAGCCCTTGACAACGACGGAGTCATACTGGCTCATCACTTCCATCTGATGGGCCTTGAAACGGTCAGCGCTATGAAACCACAGCGTGTCCTGCGCCTTCACAGCACAGGACACGACCGTTATCAGAACAAGAAGCATGAAATGCCTCCAAGTAATCAAATCTCTCATGTCTCCCCTTTCTTTTTTTACTGTCAACAGTCCGTTCAACCTCGGTCGCTCGCAACCGTAAACCGTAAACTGTAAACCGTAAACCGTAAACTGTAAACTAATCCGTAATCAGGTTCTCGCCCGTCATGTCCTTAGGCTGCTCCAGTCCCATGATGTGCAGGATGCTGGGAGCAACGTCGGCCAGACGACCGTCCTTCACCGTTGCCGAGTTGTTGTTCGTCACATAGATGAAAGGTACGGGGTTCAGCGAGTGAGCGGTATTGGGTGTACCATCGGGGTTGATGGCGTTGTCAGCATTACCGTGGTCGGCAATGATGATGGCCTCATAGTCGTTGGCCTTGGCAGCCTCGATGACTTCCTTCACGCAGTTGTCGACAGCCCAGACGGCCTTCGCGATGGCGTTGTAGACACCCGTATGACCCACCATGTCACCGTTGGCGAAGTTCACGACGATGAAGTCGTACTTGGCCTCGTTGATGGCAGCGACGAGCTTGTCCTTCACCTCGTAGGCGCTCATCTCGGGCTTCAGGTCGTAGGTAGCCACCTTCGGCGAGGGCACCAGGATGCGGTCCTCACCGTCGTAGGGAGCCTCGCGTCCACCGTTGAAGAAGAAGGTGACGTGAGCATACTTCTCCGTCTCAGCGGTGTGCAGCTGCTTCTTACCCTGCTGGCTCAGGTATTCGCCCAGCGTGTTCTCGACGTTCTCCTTCGGGAACAGGATATTTACTCCTGTGAAGTTGGCATCGTACGGCGTCATGCAGTAGTACTGCAGACCCTTGATGGTCTTCATGCCCTGCTCAGGCATATCCTCCTGAGTCAGCGCGATGGTCATCTCCTTGGCACGGTCGTTGCGGAAATTGATGAAGATGACGACATCGCCCTCCTCGATAGTGCCGTTGACGCTGGCGTTGTGGATAGGCTTGATGAACTCGTCGGTCACACCCTCGTCATAGCTCTCCTGCATGGCCTGAACCATGTCGGTGGCCTGCTTGCCAGTGCCGTTGACGATGAGGTCGTAGCCCTCCTTCACACGCTCCCAGCGCTTGTCACGGTCCATAGCATAGAAACGGCCAACGATCGAGGCGATGGCGGCATCGTTGTCAGCACACACCTTCGTCACCTGCTCGATGAAGCCCTTGCCGCTCTTCGGGTCGGTATCACGACCGTCCATGAAACAGTGGACGAACAGCTGGTTCTTCAGGCCATACGACTTACCCACCTCGATGAGCTTGAACAGATGGTCCAGGCTTGAGTGCACACCACCGTCAGAGCACAGACCCATCAGGTGCAGCTTCTTGCCGTTCTCCTTGGCATACGTGTAGGCTGCCTTCACCTGCGGGTTCTCCAGAATGGAGCCGTCCTTGCAGGCACGGTTGATCTTTACAAGGTCCTGGTACACGATGCGTCCCGCACCGATGTTCAGGTGACCTACCTCCGAGTTGCCCATCTGGCCGTCAGGCAGACCGACATCCTCGCCGCTGGCCTGCAGCTGAGAGTGGGCTGATGTTGCTGTTAACAGATCGAGGTAAGGTGTCGGCGTATTGAAGATAACGTCACCCTTACCATGCTTACCGATTCCCCATCCATCGAGAATCATCAAAAGAGCTTTCTTTGCCATTGTCGTATAATTTGATTAAAGTACCTTAATTTGGGGTGCAAAGTTACGGCTTTTTTTTGAATAATCATTATCTTTGTACCCAAAATCAAATTTTACTAACCAAAAACAATGAAGAAAACGATGATTACGGCTATCGCAGCCACAACATGCATGATGACAATGAATGCACAGCCTAAACTTTCGGCCACAAACATCGACGAGGTGTTGAAGGCCATGACACTCGAAGAGAAAGCCCGACTGCTCGTCGGAGGTGCAAACAACTTCTTTGGCGACCAGGCGGTGGTAGGCGGAGAGGCGACTCTCGTGCCGGGAGCTGCAGGCACATCGCCAGAGATCGAACGGCTGGGAATACCTGCCACGGTTCTTACTGACGGCCCTGCTGGCGTACGTATAGACCCCACTCGTAAGGGTACCAGCCAGACGTTCTACGCCACAGGATTCCCCATCGGCACCTGCCTCGCCTCAACATGGAACGAGGAACTGGTGACGCGTGTGGGCGAGGCCATCGGCAACGAGACCAAGGAGTATCGCTGTGACGTCATCCTCGGACCAGGCATGAACCTCCACCGTAACCCGCTCTGTGGCAGAAACTTCGAATACTACTCTGAGGACCCGCTGGTGACGGGAAAGATTGCTGCGGCCTATATCCGTGGCGTACAGAGCCAGGGCGTGGGCGTCTCAGCCAAGCATTTCGCTGTGAACTCGCAGGAGACGGATCGTACCAGTGTCGACGAAAGGGTCAGTCAGCGTGCGGCACGCGAGCTCTACCTGCGAGGCTTCGAGATAGCTGTGCGCGAGAGCGATCCCTGGACCATCATGGCTTCTTATAATAAGGTGAACGGACAGTTCTCCATGGGTAACCGCGACCTGCTGACGAAGATCCTGCGCGACGACTGGGGCTTCCGTGGTATCGTGATGACCGACTGGATTGGCATCCGCAAGGGACTGGAGACCATCACCGAGGTGCAGGCGGGCAACGACCTCATGGAACCCGGACAGCCTGCACAGGTGAACGAGATTGTTGAGGGCGTGAAGAGCGGCAAACTCGACATCGCTGACGTCGACCGTAACGTGCGACGGATGCTGGAGTATATCGTCAAGACACCCAGCTTCAAGCAGTATCCCGCCTCCAACAAGCCCGACTTCAAGGCCCATGCCGCCATCACCCGTCAGTCGGCCTGCGAAGGCATCGTCCTGCTGAAGAACAATGGGGCCCTGCCATTTAGGACCGAGCAGGGTAATAACAATTCTCAATTAGTAAAAACCGTCGCCCTCTTTGGCGAGAATTCCTACGATTTCCTCTCCGGTGGTACGGGTTCCGGCTGTGTCCATCCGCCTTATGTGGTTGATATGCTTGAAGGTCTGAAGAATGCTGGCATCAAGTCGAGCGTGACGCTCACTGACATCTACCGCAAGTACATCGACTATGCCAAGACGAAGTTCCAGGCCGAGCGCCATCCGGCAAAATGGTTCCAGACAGAGATGATGGGTCAGCAGAAGTATCCGGAGATCAGCATCTCGCCAATCGCTATCAATAAGGAGGTGGAGGCTGCCGATGCCGCCATCATCACCATTGGCCGTCAGGCGGGCGAGGGTATCGACCGCGATATCCAGACAGAGTTTAATCTCATCCCCGAGGAACATGCGCTGATTATCGACGTCTGCAATGCCTTCCACCAGGCCGGAAAACCGGTTATCGTCATCATCAACTCAGGTTCTGTCATCGAGACGGCTTCCTGGAGCGGCTATCCCGATGCCATCCTCTGCGCCTGGCAGCCGGGTATGGAGGGTGGAAACTCGGTGGCCGACCTCCTCACCGGCAAGGTCAATCCTTCTGGTAAGCTCACTATGACGTGGCCGCTGGCAGCTACCGACCATCCTTCAACCAAAGGATATCCCGGCACCATGGACTTCTATACCTATCAGGTGACAAGAGGTTACACAGGTCAGGTTCAGGGTTATGACTATACCAACCACGACGAGGACATCTACGTGGGATACCGTTATTTCGACTCCTTCGACCGTGAGGTGGCCTATCCCTTCGGATACGGACTGTCATACACCTCTTTCGCCTATAGCAAGCCTGTTGTGAAGGTGATTGGAGACAAGGTAAACGTTTCTGTAATTGTAAAGAATATTGGTAGTGTTAGCGGTAAGGAAGTGGCACAGGTTTATGTCTCTGCTCCAAAGGGGAAGATCGAGAAACCGGCACAGGAGCTGAAGGCTTTCGCCAAGACTCGGGAACTGAACCCTGGTGAGCAACAGACGCTCACCATGCAGATCCCTGTGCGGATGCTGGCCTCGTTCGATGAAAAGAATAGCCAGTGGCTCACAGAGGGTGGCGAATACGTCTTCCGTATTGGCGCTTCGAGCCGCGACATCCGACAGACGGTCAATGCAAAGATTGGGACGTATACTGAGAAGGTTAGCGACGCGCTGGCACCAAAGGCACGCCTGAACCTCCTGAAACAATAGACAACTCTTCTAAAAACGATTGCTGTCGTGCCGACAGACGAAGCAGGTTCCACTGCTTCGTCTGGGCGACGATGGCCTCCTGGGTGGCGACGTCGTGCGTCAGACGGGCCAGATAGAGCTGCATACGCCAGCGTAACAGACTGACGCCCTTCAGCTTGTCGATGGCGTTGCGAAGACGCGCCTCTGCCTGCTCAACGTCAACATCAAGGCGCACACTGGCCAGGTAAAGGGCTAACGACAACTCGCCTTCTCCCTGGGCGGTAAAGCCACGGAGGGACAGCAGACGCTCCCGCAGACGACGGAGCTCAACCATCGCCATCTGGTTCTCGGCATCCTCAAGATGGTCTTCTGTAACCTCAAAAAGAAGCCGCCTCGCAAGGGCTGTCATCGTACGCTTGTCCAACTCCACATTGCGTGTCTTGCGAGGGTCGGCCTTGCCTGTTTCCAATAGCTGTTTTTGTCGTGATTTTTCAGAGTGCTCATACAGTTCCTCCTGCTTGTCAGAGGAGAACTTCTTGATCAGCTTCATCAGTTCTGCCGTCAGCGTAACGGAGACGGTCGTCACGTCTGGAATACGGACCACCAGCTGCTTGTTGCGCTTGCCCTTAACACGCAGGATCTCAGCCTCATACAACTTGGAACCGAGCTGTATCTCCACCAGCTCTCCTTCGTGAAGGGTGACCTCCTCGGGCTTGAAGTAGGTGATGTTCTCCTGAATGGCTGAGGTCACGGCGATGAAGCGCGCCATGTCCTGCTCCTCGACGGTCAGGTATTCCTGATGGCCTGTGAACGACGACTTACGAAGGAACACCGCCGTACGGCTGGTCTCAGCAAACCCCTGGAACTGGTGATAGCTGGTATGAGCAAAAACCAGGCCCGTAATGGCAGGTGTCATCTTACGCTCCTGATGACCACGGACTTTCTTGATATCGTACTGAAGGGGGACGTAGCTCTCAATACCTGCCAGACGCAGACGGTTCCTGATGTTGATCTCCTGATGGACACCAAGCGCACCAACCACATACCAACGGACTTCGTTCTTATCCTTTTCTGTCATTGTGACCTTTTTGACTGCAAATGTACGAAAAATCCTGAATAAATGTACTTTTACAAGGTTTTTTAACGGTAAAGGGTTGTTTTCCCTTTATTTTATTTGGTAAAATAAAAATAATGTGTACCTTTGCACTCGGCTAAGAGAAAATCGATTTTCAAATTACTCAACGCTCTATTAGAAATTAGCAATATAGTTCTGTAACGCATTGACTACCAACTTGTTGTAGTGCAAGATGCGGAAGGGAGACTTTGTACAATGAAGAAAGTATTTGTATCAGGCTGTTACGACCTGCTGCATAGCGGACACGTGGAGTTCTTTCGGCAGGCGGCACAGTATGGGGATCTCTATGTGGGCATAGGCTCCGATGCCACCATCCTCGATTATAAGCACCACAAAACGGTATACTCCGAACAGGAGCGACTGTTTATGGTGCGAAGCATACGCTATGTCAAAGAGGCATATATCAACTCTGGCAGCGGCATCCTCGACTTTGTGCCTACGCTCGACATCGTGAAACCCGACATCCTCGTGGTCAACAGCGATGGCGGCAGTGAGGCGAAACGACAACTATGCGAGCAACGGGGCATAGAGTATGTGGTGCTGCAGCGCGACCCTCATGAGGGACTCACGGCACGTAGCAGCACGGCCCTGAAGACAACGGAGAGTCAGATCCCAACACGACTGGACATTGCAGGAACGTGGATAGACCAGCCATACGTCAGCCAGTATGCACCAGGATGGGCCATCACCATCTCGCTGGAGCCTACCTTCGAGATCCGTGAGCGTTGCGGACTGAGCACCAGCACACGTAACATGATACGGCGGATATGGCCCTACCAGCTTCCAAACATGGACCCGGAGATGCTGGCAAAGCTGGTGTTCTGCTTCGAGAACGACCCGGAACGTGGCGATGGCTTCATCAGCGGTGCTCAGGACAGCATTGGCATCTGTGTGCCTGGACTCTGCCGCCATTGGTATAACAACCGCTTCTGGCCGGAGCGCATAGAGACGTGTCAGGATGAGACCATCCTGCAATGGCTGGAGCACCACCTGGTGATGATTCCCATGGAACCACGGTCTCCAGGATGCTCCGTCGTCGAGGGGAAGGACATCACGGAACCAAAGGTACGTAACCTGGCAGCCGCCGCTGAACGTTGCTGGCAGGCTATCATGGACAAAGACCTTGACGCCTTCGCCTCGGCCTATCGCGACAGCTTCGAGGCGCAGGTGGCTATGTTCCCAGCGATGATCCAGGGTAGCGTGTCTGACTACATCGGGAAATATGAGAAGCTGGTCATGGCTTATAAAATGCCGGGAGCTGGCGGAGGGGGCTTCCTGGCTTGTGTGGTGGACGATAGCAGCCTCTTCGCCCAACAACACCCCGAGGCCATCTGCCTCACTATTCGTAGGGCTGGAATGTAAATGAAATTAATATAAAACAAGCATGATGAAAAAAGCACTAATCACCGGTATTACCGGACAGGACGGCAGTTTCCTTGCCGAGTTCCTGATTGAGAAAGGATACGAGGTACATGGTGTACTTCGTCGTAGCAGCTCGTTCAACACAGGTCGCATCGAGCACCTGTACCTCGACGAGTGGGTACGCGACATGAAGAAGAAGCGTCTGGTGAACCTGCACTGGGGCGACATGACCGACTCCTCATCGCTCATACGCATCATCAGCGAGGTCAGACCCGATGAGATTTACAACCTAGCCGCTCAGAGCCACGTAAAGGTCTCCTTCGATGTGCCGGAGTTCACGGCCGATGCTGATGCTAACGGTGTGCTGCGACTGCTCGAGGCAGTACGCATTGCTGGGCTGGCAGACACCTGTCGCATCTACCAGGCATCTACCTCTGAGCTCTTCGGACTGGTACAGGAGGTGCCGCAGCGTGAGACGACACCCTTCTATCCTCGTTCACCGTACGGTGTAGCAAAGCTCTATGGCTTCTGGATTATGAAGAACTACCGTGAGAGCTACAATATGTACTGCTGCAACGGTATCCTCTTCAACCACGAGAGCGAGCGTCGTGGCGAGACCTTCGTCACCCGCAAGATTACCCTCGCTGCAGCACGCATCGCCCAGGGCTTCCAGGATAAGCTCTACCTCGGCAACCTCAACTCCCTGCGTGACTGGGGCTATGCCCGTGACTATGTGGAGTGTATGTGGCTCATCCTTCAGCAGGATAAACCCGACGACTATGTGGTGGCCACGGGACAGTACCACTCTGTACGCGAGTTCTGCACCATCGCTTTCAAGGAGGTGGGCATCGAACTGGAATGGCAGGGCGAAGGCGTCAACGAGAAAGGCATTGTAAAAAGCGTCAACCCCGAACTGTTAATCGTAAACAGTAAACAGTCAACCGTAAACGGTAAACAGTCAACAGTAAACAGTAAACTAAAAATAGGTGACGTCCTCGTCGAGGTGGATCCCAAGTACTTCCGTCCTGCAGAAGTGGACCAGTTGCTCGGTGACCCCACCAAGGCAAAGACACAACTGGGCTGGAACCCCCAGAAGACCTCCTTCGAGGAGCTTGTGAAGATTATGGTGCAGCACGACATGAAGAAAGTCCGCAAGCTGTATCTCAGAGATCAGCTTGAAGATTAATGTTGGTTACTGGTTAAATAATTCTCAAATTCTCTGATTCTTTGAAGATTAATGTTGGTTACTAAAGTAAGGAAATTCTCTAATTCTCAAATTCTTGATGGAAAAGAATAGTAAAATCTACGTGGCCGGCCACCGCGGTATGGTAGGCTCCGCCATCGTCCGCGAGCTACAGCGCCAAGGCTACACCAATATCATCACCCGTACCCACAAGGAGCTCGACCTCACCCGCCAAGAGGCCGTTGAGGCCTTCTTCGCCCAGGAGCGCCCCGAGTACGTGTTCCTCGCTGCCGCCAAGGTGGGTGGCATCGTCGCCAACCAGTCGGCCCTGGCCGACTTCATGTACGACAACATGATCCTCGAGATGAACGTCATCCATGCCGCATGGCAGAATGGTTGTAAGAAGCTCGAGTTCCTCGGCTCCAGCTGCATCTACCCCCGCATGGCGCCACAGCCTATGCCCGAGAACTGCCTGCTCACCTCCGAGCTCGAGAAGACCAATGAGGCCTATGCCCTCGCCAAAATCTCCGGTCTCAAGTACTGCGAGTTCCTCAACCGCCAGTACGGCACCGACTATATCTCCGTCATGCCCACCAACCTCTATGGCCCTAACGACAACTATCATCCCGAGCACTCCCATGTGCTCCCGGCCCTCATCCGTCGTTTCCACGAGGCCAAGGTCTCCGGAGCCGAGTCCGTCACCTGCTGGGGCGATGGCTCCCCGTTAAGAGAATTCCTCTATGTCGATGACCTCGCCAACCTCTGTGTCTTCCTCATGAACAACTACAGCGGAAACGAAACTGTCAATGCCGGCACCGGCAAAGAACTGACGATTAAGGCCCTCACCGAGCTGGTCGCCAAGGTCGTGGGCTATGAAGGCCGTATCGAGTGGGACACCACCCGTCCCAACGGCACCCCTCGCAAGCTCCTCGATGTCTCTAAGGCGACTGCTCTCGGCTGGACATACAAGACCGAGCTCGAGGACGGCATCCGTCTCGCATACGATGACTTCCTCCACAATCCCATGCGTGCCGAGCGCTAAAAATCATCATAGTTTTTCATGAAGAATATAGTCATAGCCGCTGGCTACGCCACACGCCTGGGCGAGCTCACCAAGAACTTCCCCAAGCCCCTCCTCAAGATAGGCAACAACACCATCCTCGGTCGTATGCTCGATGATATCGACACCATCCCCGAGATCGATGAGCACATCATCATCACCAACCACAAGTTCGCCCACATCTTCGAGGACTGGCGCAATGAGCGCCTAAGTGTGCCGAGCGGTTCCGCCGCTCGGAAGCCCATCACCATCATCGATGATGGCACGGAGACCAACGACACCCGCCTCGGTGCCGTCTGTGACCTCCTCTTCGCCATGGACAAGCTCAGCATCAACGACGACCTCCTCGTCGTCGCCGCCGATAACCTCCTCTTCTTCTCATTTCGCGAATTTGTCAAATTCGCCCAGCAGAAGCAGACCTCCTGCATCATGTGCCACGAGCAGCCCTCTATCGAAAAACTCCAGCGCACAGGCGTGGTAGAGCTCGATGCCAACAACCGTGTCCTCGGCATGGAGGAGAAGCCCCAGGTGCCCAAGTCCCACTGGGCCGTCCCTCCTTTCTATATCTACCTGAAGAAGGACCTCGACCTAGTTCGCCACTCCGTGGAGAACGGCTGTGGCAAGGATGCTCCAGGTAACCTGGCACACTACATGGTGGAGCATACCACCATGCATGCATGGCCCATGTCAGCCGGCAGGTTCGACATCGGTAGTTTGGATACGTATTATGAAGCTTGCGATTTAGCGAGAACAGGCAAAATAAATTTTGGATGTCGAGCATAAGCAGGCTCGACGAAGTCAAGCTGTAGAAAAATATGGAGAAGATTAATTTAGACAACAAAACCATTTTTGTGACAGGTGCTGCAGGATTCATTGGCAGCAACCTCGTGAAGCGACTGTTCAAGGACGTGAAGGGTGCCACCATCGTGGGCATTGATAATATGAACGACTACTACGATGTCAGTCTGAAGGAATATAGGCTGAAGACACTCTCTAACTTCCCCTGTTTAGGGGAAGAAAACGGGAATCGCTGGGTCTTCGTCAAAGGTGACATTGCTGACAAGGCCACCATTGACAGCTTGTTTGAGAAGTATCATTTCGATGTGGTGGTCAACCTCGCTGCCCAGGCCGGCGTGCGCTACTCCATTACCAACCCCGACGCCTACATACAGTCGAACCTCATCGGTTTCTACAACATCCTTGAGGCATGCCGCAACCATCCTGTGGAGCACCTTGTCTATGCCTCTTCCAGCAGCGTCTATGGCTCCAACAAGAAGGTGCCTTACTCTACCGACGACAAGGTAGATAACCCTGTGAGCCTCTATGCGGCTACCAAGAAGAGCAACGAGCTCATGGCGCATGCCTACTCCAAGCTTTACAACATCCCCTCCACGGGCCTGCGCTTCTTCACCGTCTATGGCCCTGCCGGACGCCCTGACATGGCTTACTTCGGTTTCACCAACAAGCTGCTGAAAGGCCAGACCATCCAGATATACAATTACGGCAACTGCCGCCGCGACTTCACCTATGTCGACGACATCGTGGAAGGCATCGTGCGTGTGATGGCGGGCGCTCCAGAGCGTAAGGCTGGCGACGACGGCCTGCCCATCCCGCCATACGCTGTGTACAATATAGGTGGCGGACAGCCAGAGAACCTGCTGGACTTCGTGCAGATACTGCAGGAGGAACTCCTCCGTGCAGGCGTCCTGCCTCAAGACTACGACTTCGAGGCACACAAGCAGCTGGTGCCCATGCAGCCCGGCGACGTGCCCACCACCTACGCCGACGCAACGGCATTGGAGCGCGACTTCGGCTTCACCCCGAAGATTACCCTGCGCGAGGGGCTGAGGAAGTTTGCTCAGTGGTATAAGCAGTATTACGGATAGAGCTCTCGCAAGTTTTGGAGTTAAACTCCTTTAACTCCTTATAGAAGAACGAATGTGAAAATTACGGATAACCAAGCGGAGATTTTTAGCGTGATGTCATGGCAAGCAATGCGGATTTTGTACAATACATTGTCGACCAGTGCAGTGGGGCAGGGGAGATAGTGGCCAAGAAGATGTTTGGCGACTATGGCGTCTATTGCGATGGGAAAATATTCGGGCTTATCTGTGACGACAGCTTCTATCTGAAGCCTACGGCGGCAGGCAGGCAGTTGCTGCGCACAGTCGATATGCGTCCGCCCTACGAAGGGGCGAAGGACTATTTTTTCATCGCCGACGTCGACGACCGCGATTATCTGTCGGAGCTGGTGCGCGCCACTTGCCGTGAGCTGCCTGAGCCTAAGCCGAAGAAGAAACGATAGCTGATGAGAGACTATCCAGACAGGATGACGCCCGAGCAGGCGAGGCTGTTTCGTGAAGACGTGCTGAACATCGTCGGCCAGATACCGCTCGGCATGGTGACGACCTACGGGCATATTGCGGCCTTGGCAGGATGGCCCAGTCACTCGAGGATGGTGGGGAGAACCCTGCGTTACACTCCGGGTGCCGAGTTGCTGCCCTGCCACCGTGTGGTGAACAAGGAGGGCCGCACCGCCCCAGGCTGGAGCCGCCAGCGCCCCTTGCTGGAAGAGGAGGGCGTCAGCTTCAAACCCAACGGCCATGTGGACATGGACCGACACCTCTGGGAGCCATAGCCCTCACTCCTTTGCTCCTTACTTATTACTTATTACTTCTTACTTATTACTTAAAAAAAGCTTCTTACTTCTTACTTCTTACTTCTTACTTGAAAAAGCTTCTTACTTATTACTTCTTACTTATTACTTAAAAAAGGGTTTATGGAAAAATTCGAATTGATGGCGCTGCCTTATGCGCCCGAGGCCTTAGAGCCGGTGATCAGTCGTGAAACCATTGCTTTTCATCATGGAAAGCACTTGGCGGCCTATGTGAACAACCTCAACGGACTGCTGGACGGCAGCGGCTTTGAAGAGGCTACGTTGGAGGAGATTGTCTGCAAGGCAACAGGCGGCATCCTCAACAATGCCGGACAGATACTGAATCATGAGCTTTACTTCGCGCAGTTCACTGGCCAGCCCACATCATCGGCTCCTACAGGGAAACTCGCAGACGCCATCGTCCGTGACTTTGGCTC
>JAEEGH010011708.1_pt1 | contig 19839 bp, 16 predicted proteins | sample 9134181 | NCBI WGS metagenome assembly JAEEGH01 (sample SAMN16246544, study PRJNA631951) | gut metagenome | biome: gut microbiome; feature: rumen; material: DP-attached | host: Bos | place: Iran: Karaj | collected 2018-10 | reverse complement strand
AAGTTATGAAACAGAATGATACATGACAGGAACATCATCGCATAGAACACGACCTCAGTCCGGTCAGCCATTTGCATGCAATAGATGGGACTTGTCAGTGAGGCAAAAAACAGTAAGACAAGGAACCACCATGGCTTTTTGTCGAAGCAGAAATAATAGAAGAATAAAGGAATGGCAAGCAGGGTGGAACTTTTGAAGAAGTATAGAAACTTTAATATGACAGGCAAACCCTCTGCCTTTATCTCTGCAGGTGACTTGAAGCCTGTGTTATGCTCGAACTTGATGGTTGCCAAGTCGCCTGATAATATTTCCAATGTGGAGTCTGCAACAAGATAAAGGTTCAAGAATGCTACACTTATAAGGAATATGCTCACAGCCAGTGGTATGATGGGATTTGTTGCGGAAATCTTCGTCAGGTCTTTTTTGTAAAGCATTGAGAAAGGCAATATGCCAAGGGTGATGAAGAAGCAATACAGCAACGTTGCTATCGGGGAAAGCACGATATCATAGTCAAAGAGTACGCCGCCGTCGCCAATAAAGTCACAAATTACCACCACGATGCACACCAAAGAAGTGAATGCGTAGAGTCCGGATATATACACACAGACATCAAACCCCTGATGTCTTCTCCATAGGTAAAATGTGAGTAATGTAAAAAAAATGAACGGGACGAACAGCATGGTGATGCGTTTGAAGACCTAAAAGTTGAAATGAAAGTCTTTCCTTGCCAGATAGATTATCGTTGCAAAACAAGCCAGAAAAAGCATTCCTGCCACGAAAATCATTCGTTTGGGACCTGACGGTTTGACAGGGACAGTTGCTCCTTTAATGACAGTAAAGGCCGGGGTACGTTCCTGTATCTTCGCCTTGGCTGCCTGCATCTGAGTGTTCATGGTGTTGTAGTTGTTGAGTTTTAGTTCCATCTCACTTTCCATCTCCTCCGCTTTCAGTCGGACACTCTGCATGGCAATATTGACATTACCGTCTATATAGGCACCATAGCGCTGACGGGCTTTCTCATATTCCTGTTTTGCTTCTATAGCCAATTGTTTGTAATAGTTATAGTCGATACGTGCCTTATTGGTGCGGTAGTCAGTGATGAATGCTTGCAGTCTGTCTTTGATGGAGTCTGCCATCGTCTTACAGACAAGAGGATCCTGGGCTGTCGTGTTAATCGTGATAACCCCTGTCTTTTTATCTATTTTGATATTAATATTTTCTCTTGCTTTCTCAAAGATACTATTCTCATTCCTGGAAATGTTATAAGGGTCGTATCCGTTCTTACTGCCGCCTTCGTCTTTTTTCTTGATGAGCAAACTCTTAAGCCCGTCGATAGGATAGCCCCACCACGCCTTCTTCTGGTATTTCTCCAAATAATCATGGTAGGAGACAATATGCTCTTCTTCCTGTTCCCTTACTTTGATATTCATCAGGTTGGACACAAAACCATTGTCCTCCATCAAATCGGGATAGAGAAGTGGGGTGATAGCATCAGATGTTTGCATTTCACTGAAATTAAACCCAAAAGAAGAAGCGATAGACCCAAGGACGCCTCCGGCATCACCACTTTCCATCTCAGGAGCCAATTTGACTTCTGAAGAATAGTAACGTGGAATACTGAAAATATAAATACACGAAACAACGAAGACGACAGGCAGAACCTTATAGAAAAGTTTCTTGTTGTTCTTGATATTCTTGAAGACGACACGTAAGTCGATGACGTTAGGGTTACTCTTGTTATTATCCATATTCATTTACTTAAACAGGTTAGCAATTGTGGCAGCCATCGTAGCCAGGCTGGCTCCTGATGTCGCCATTGCCATCTTTTCTGCCATCGTCATCTTACCCTGTGCCTTGCTGGGGACGATAATCTCACAGCCAGGTTCTATCTTTGCCTTGGCTCCAGCCCGGGCTATCATACCGTTCATGTAGATGATATAGGTATGTTTCTTGCGGGCACTCTTGCTATAGCCTCCAGCCTGGTTGATGTAGTAGCTGAGTTTCTTACCCTTCTTATAACCGATGGTGTTAGGATGGAGAACAGCACCGTTGACCTTGATGGTTCCGTTATACTGTGGGACAAAGATCTTATCGCCTTCCCGCAGGATAAGGTCCTCCTCACTGCCAGGATGTGCCAGTGCCTTGTCCAGCTCGATACCAACGGGGTAGGTATTGGGAATCTGGAATTTCTCCAGTTCATTCTTACTCTGTTTCTCTGCCAACTGGGCGATAGCCATGGCATTGCTACTTCCCAATGCCGTCTCCATCAGGTTGTTCTGTTGTTCACGACGTGCCATATTAAGGGCTTCCTCCATTTTGTGACGCTCTTCCTCATTAACCTTCCGTTCCAGACGGGCTCCCTTGACGTAAGCATATTGGTTGGGACCTCCTGCCATCTTGAGGACATCACTCAGGCGTGTCTCCCGCTTCGAGAGGGAATAGATACCAGAGAACATAACCTCTCCTGATACAGTCACATTCTGTTGGACGCTATAGCCGGCACTCTGATGGACGAATACCTCATCGAAGGGCTGTAATACGAATCCGGGCTCACCGTCAATGAAGAGACCGTCCTTCAGTGCGAAGGAATAGGTACGGGAAATCATAGAGTCTACCCGTTCACTGGCCGGATTGACCATCCGTCGTGCCACCTCTACCTTACTGGTGGATGCGGAGTTCTTCAGTCCGCCAGCCTGTAGGATGAGGTCTTCAATCGTGGTATTCTCAGAGAAGGTATAGGTTCCGGGGAACTGCACCTCTCCCAGGATGGTCAATGTCTCTTTCTCCTGGATGTCGGTACGGGTAGGAACGAAGAGGACATCCTCACTCTGCAGGGTGACATCAGGGACGTTCTCGTTCATGATGCCCTCGATATCCACGGCAATGGTCGTCAGTTTCCTGTCGGCTTTCATGCGCTGGATGATACCATGTCGGGCAAAAGCATATTCCGTGACACCTGAGGCTGCCTCTATCACGGTACGTACACTGTTGATCTGTTCTCCTATCTGGTACATACCAGGACGGAAGACGGCACCCTTGACTTCCACCATATTCTCATAACGGGGAATGATGGAGTCGACAGTGACAGAGTCATTGTCATACAAACGGAAGGAATTGGCATCGAACTCCTCGACGTTAAACACATTGTATTTGCCTGCTGCTTTCCGATAGACACGGGTGTATTTGGTAAAGGCATCACCGGTATAGCCTCCGGAATAGCGGAGGAGGGTAGCGAGCGACTCGTTTGCCTTCATCTCATACCACATAGGACGTTTTACCTTACCGTCAATATTCACCAGGTTGTCGTAGGTACCTACCTGTATGATGTCATTGTCGGCCAAGCGGACATTACCCGTCAGTTTGCCATTGAGCATATAGTCATAGACATCGACGACACTCAACAGTCTGCCACCACGGAACACCTTGATGTTACGGAGGGTACCCAGATCGCTGATACCACCAGCCATGTGCAGGGCATGGAATACCGTAGCAAAGGCAGAGAGCGTATAACTGCCCGGTTTTCTGGCCTCACCCATCACATGTACTGTAATGGTACGCGTCTGTCCTAGGGTCATCTGGATCTGAGAATCCTGATAGAAGGATCCCAACCGGTTCCTCAGCCGTTGCTTCGCCTGTGCCACCGTCAATCCGCTGAGTTCGATGACACCGCCATTCTCTACCGTGATGGTACCGTCAGGGGAAATCGTGGTACTGATATTGTCACGGGAAGCTCCCCATACATCGATATTGACGATATCACCAGGTCCCAGCACATAACTCTGGGGAGTGGCGATGTTCATCTCCGGTTCAAATGTCAGGTCCCTGCGGTTAAAGATATCCCGTCCGAAGACCTTTTTCTTGTTTTTCTTAGTCTTATACCGTTCCAGTTCGTTCTGCAAGTGTTTGACCAACTGGGCAGTATCCTGAGGTATCCACGCATCCAGTTCCTCCTCCAGTTCTATGTAATCAGGATCATTGGCATCATAGGTGCGGTTGTTACGATAACCGGTGATGCGCCCTTGGGCATACTCCCCGGCATACCTCTCATTTTCCAGGTAGTCATCATAATCCATGTCGGACTTCTTTTGGGGAGACTGTCCTGATTCCAAACGGCTGATACCGTTATTGGTACGCATACGGTCCTTGTTGTCAGCATTACCTACCGTCATGTCAGAGAAGGTGGAACCTTTCCGCATGTCGTTATACATCCTGCGGACTTTGCGGATCTGGGCTGCTGTTACTCCTCTCTGGAGCAGACGTGTCACAATTTGTGATTGGGAAGTTCCCTTCTCACGTTCTTGCATGACATATTGGAGTACTTGGTTGTCGGTCATACCAGATTGTGCCCATCCTATGGAAGTTGCCAGGGTGAGACACATGAGGATAATGAATGTCCGTTTCATCATAATCAGTGCTAAATATTATTATATAATAACACGCAAAGGTGTGAATTATTGCGCAAATTTACACAATTTTTAGGAAATAACATGGGAGAATGGAGAATTTTGTGTATCTTTGCATCCGATTACAGTATCACAATCTTGGGGTTGACTGGATTTGACAGCGGGCTGAGATGGTACGTAAGCATGCGGAGTGACGGCTGTATACTCCATAATCCATTCGGTCGGAAAATTAATTGGCGAAACAAAGTACGCTCTCGCTGCCTAAACGAAGTACAGTAGTTTACTGGCTTTATCCCCTCACTAGGTGAAGGGACGAGACATCGCTCTTCTGGATGTTGTTCCGAATCAGGAAGGTACAGCGGTGCAGGAAAATCGGAAATAGTCTCTTGGAAGCCTCGGCTGGGGGATGAAAACTTAGAGGATAAGGTTGCGGTTGGTGGTCCAGGTCTTGCCGCATCACGAAAATGAAGGCTGGAATAAGCATGTAGAAAGCGTATGGTTTCCCTGTTTGGACGAGGGTTCGACTCCCTCCAGCTCCACTACGTTACGCAGGAAGAACTCTCACCCTCGTGAGGGTTCTTTTAGTCGCTACGCTTTGTAAAAGCGACTTTGTCGATGACGACTCCCTCCAGCTCCACCAAAAATAAAGGCTCCTGCAAGGGAGCCTTTATTGATTTTACTATTTTTCGTTGATGTCCTTCCAGTAGGGATAGACCTTGTATTCGTTGAGAGGAAGTTTGTCTAGATAGTCGGCAGCCTCCCATTTCGTGAGTGTCTTGCCATTGAGCTTGCTCTCTGTGATTTCTCCGTCCAAATCCTTCATCGAGAAGCGTTCCACCACCTGACTGCCCTTGATGGCATAGAGCTTGGTGGTTCTGAAGCTACCGTCTTCACTGGTAATCTTCACATATCCCTTGCCATTACCCTGGTAGAAGGCAATACCCGTCTTGTCGTCCTCTATAGCAACCAGTTGGGGCTTCCCGTCCTTGAAGGTGAAGACGGCTCCATGATTGTCGTCATTAGAACGCATCCATATCTCCTCGATATTGTCTTCGTCGAGATAGAGGAACTGGTACTTGTCTAACGAACCTTTCGAACTGCCAGCGAAGAGTTTCTGCAACTGGGCAATATCCTTCTTCCAGAGAGGTGTCGTCTCATCAATCAGGCGATGATAGCACTCATACTGTGTCTGTGTGAGCTGACCGTCACGGACACGGAAGATACCGACCGTGCTGCTCTCCGGGGCACCATGCTCATAACACAGTTCCAGTCCGTCAGGACCTTCGAAGGCTGCAACGATACTCGTGGGACAATATTCACCACCATCATCAGCATTCCAAGTACAGCCTTCCGTGGTGTCATAGTAACCTAACTCCTCGAAGGCATAGACCTTATCATCCTCAGCGACGATTTCCAGTGCCAGTGCCTTCTTGTAGTCGCTATTCTTGTCCTTGGGAGCGTTCTTATACTCACCATTGAACTGGATGAAGCCCTGTGTATAGCGACCGTCAATCTTCGAGCAGATCATGGAGCGACCAGCTTTCATGCCATATTTCTCCTCCATCTGTTTGATGACAGCCTTAGGCATGGGCTTCACGTTTTTTGGAGTCTCAATATTCAGTACCTTACGCGTCTTCAGGTAGTCCTGATGGACGATGATAAAGAACTCACCATATTCGTAGTCACGCTTGGGGGCATCCTTCGCATTGACGAGGGCATATCTCAGACCAGGGGAGGGAATAGAGGGGCGACTATGCAGTTCACCGCCATACATTACCTCACCATCAGGATTCTTAAGCTGTTCACCGATAAATTTGATGTCCACCCATTTGTTGTTGCCTACGAGCATCTTGGTATAGCCAGCAGCATTGCGGCGTGACATGTCCTGCAGTGACCAACTGGCATACATCCCGTCGAAGTACTCGGCATTGTCCTTGTCCTTCTTCGGTTCCTCCACGCCTGTCCAGTAGATAGTCTGCATATAGGAGGAATTCATATAATAGAGGAACATGGGCAGGGGTGTGGTGTCCTGTTGTTCCACACTGGCAGCAGAGTCGCTGACGGCTGTGGAGTCGGCATCTGTCTCACCGGCAGCCTGTCCCTTGTTCTTGCAGCTGATCATAGCAACTGCTACGCAAAAAGCGAATAATACAATTTTTCTCATAGTCTATAGGCTTTCAGTTCCTAATTGCGGGGATTGCTCCCACAACTCCTCAGATATCTTATCTTGCCATCTCACGTATTCTTCTGTCAATCTCCTGGGCCAGTGCTCGATTGGAATCTGACAGTCCCTTAATTGATAGTATGTCTCCCTTGATATAGGCAAGCTGATGTGGTGTAAGGTCTCCTTTGTCAATTTCATCACGAAGTACATTGAAAAGATAAGTGATGTCGTCCTGGCTGACGTGGAAGTTCCACTTGCATGCCTCGTCGATGGTGACGGGTTTGGCATGTACGTTGTCGCTCTTGTCGAAGCAGAAATACTCTACCTCGGGGAAGTTCTGCTTCATCAGCTCCATCTTATGGATATTGTTGCCAAACGACTCTATCATATAGGGGATATGAATGAAACGTCCGTTCTTCTTACCCCTTTCCACAGAGTTCTTGAAACAGTTGCGGATGGTGTTGTAGACGGCAATAAGCCGTATCTCTTTCATCCCGTAACGCTCTGCCTTCTTGATGGCGCCAGCCAGTTTCTTGTAAGAGTTGAAGGCAGCGTCATATACCAGTCCTGTCTCAGAGAAGTCCATCTCCTTGGCAGCAGTACTCTTGCCACTTGCCGAAGGACCTGTGAAGATGACAAACTGTGTCTTGCCGGCATCTACGGCACGCTGGAGCATCACACTATAGAGTGAGTCCACCAGGTATCTCTCCGCATCGCGGTAATAGACGGTGTTGGAACCACCGTCATAGCCGATGGGCTTGAACAACAGACGCATCTCGTCAGGGTCAATCTTGTTACCTGCCGTCACGAGGTACTTGTCGATGAGCTCTGTGGTGTGAGCCATTGCCCAGGCTTTCGCCTCCTCATTGATGAGCATGGGCTGTGACGCCTCTGTTGATGACGTCGCTTTCTGCTGGGTCTTACATCCTGTAAAAACCGTAAAAGTGGTTGCCATCATGACGATGGCAGCCACTTTTGTTATCTGAAACTTGATGTTCATCTTTAATTTCTGTAATTGTGGAGTAATTCCTCTACACGCTTGTTGATTTCCTCTGCCAGCTTCTTGTTTCTTGAGCTCAGGTTGGGAATAGAAGAGAGGTCGCCGACGAGAGAGGGAAGCTGCTGCTCCCAGAGCTCTCCGCTGTTGACAACATCAAGCAGGACAGACAGCATCTGGTTGACTTCCTCTTCCGATACGTCATAGTCCCATTTCTTGGCATCCTCAACACTCACCTTCACAGGACCGTTGTTGCCCTCGCATGTAACAGGGATAATGGTAATCTCAGGATGCTGTTTCTGCAACCACTCAATCTTGCCCTTGTTATCCTCGAAAGACTGGTACATATAGTCGATGGTGCAGAAACGGTTGGTGTTCTGGCCACGGTTGATGGAGTTCTTGAAACATGTCAGGATGTCGTTATAGACCAGCATGACGGTGATCTTGTCAAGACCTTTCGCCTTGGCACGCTGGATGACATTCTCCAGACGCTGGGTACCGCCAGAGAGTGCGGCGTCATAAACCAATCCCTCGTTCTTGAGGTTCAGTTTACGGGCGGCAGTACTCTTGCCGCTGGCTGGAGCACCGGTGATGATGGTCATGGTGTTCTTGCCAGCACGTGCTGCTCTGTCGAGCATGACGGTATATAACTCGTCAACTACCATTTTCTCTGCGTCACGATAGGCTGTGACATTACCACCATAGTAACCGATAGGCTGGAATACCTGACGGAACTCATCGGGATCAAGCTTGTTACCGGCGGTGGCAAGATACTTGTCGATAAGCAACTGTACACGGGGCTTTGCCCATGCGGTGGCATCTGCGTTCAGCAGGGTAGGCTGGGGAGCCTCGATGGTATAACGGGAAGGATACTTGTTGATGCGGTTGTGACGACGGATGTCCATCAGCTTATCCATGAAGAAATAGCTGTCGCCAGGCATCTGATAGCGGGCGTTACCGTTAGGATCCGGCTTGAAGAGCATCTCCGACATCTCCCCCTTGTCGATGAAGGTCACCCATCCACGGGGAGAGAGGTGATAGGCGTTATCGCCGAGGACAGCCTGTACGAGACAGTTGGTGTCCCACATACGCTGACCGGTGTCACAGGTGTAATTGGTGTACACTGCCTTGATGGGGTTCCAGTCTGTATAGGAAAGGTCTGCTACCACGTCCTGTGGCAGATAGTTCATCTTGTCACCGATGTTACTGGGTGACATGATAAGGTCAACCTTCTCAGGGAGCTTGCTGTAGAAAATAGCCGACTGCTTGGAGGCGGCACGCATGTTGTAACCGCTGAGGCTGTCACCAGCCTCGAAACGTCCTGACTGGATGTACACTGCCTTCACCTTCTGCTTGAAGAGCTCCAGACCACTGAGGTTGGAATACTCGTCACCGCCAGACTCAAAGAGCTGGGAGAGGGTCGTGGCGAAGCCGATGGCGACAATCACGATGGAGTTGTCCTCAGCCTTGCTGAGCAGTCTACGATAGAGCTTATAGCCGTCAGGCAGTTTCTTGGTGTCAAGGGTACGCTTGAAGAGGGGGTTGCCCTGTGCGTCCTTGAGGTCGCAGATACCATTATAAGGGATAAAGCAACGAGGGTTCTTCACACCATTGCGCTCCAGTCCTACAGGGATGTCGGGATGTCCGTAATAGTTGTTGAAGATATCCACGATACCTGCGTTCTTGTCACCCTCACGGTCTACGATGATACCTTTCAGGTCTACCAGTCCGTCATCAATATAATGATGGAGCATCATCAGGGCGAAGAGGTCGTCCGTAGAACTTCCGAAGTCGGAGTCCAGAATCATCTGGATAGGCTGTGCCTTCTTCTGTTGCTGGCAGTCAGCAGACTGAGCCTGTATGCCCACGAAGGCACACAGACTCAGGATGATGGATAATGTGATTTTTCTCATTATGCCTCAGTATTATTAGTTGTAGTAGGTGCGGCAGGCTCTGCGGGAGCTACAGGAGCAGCTTGCGGAGCAGTCTTGTTACCAGCCTTGGCAGCCAGTTCCTTCAGTTTATCCTTACCCTTGAAGGCGAATACCCATACGAGGAAGGCACCGATAGCCAACAGGCAGATAGAGAGGAGAGGTCTGTAGAACAGCCATGCAAGGGCAATGATGATGAGTGACCAGAAGATACCCAGGATGGTGCATACGATATTGACACCGAAGCCGATGATGTTGGCAATGAAGGGAACGACCTTCAGGATCATGGTCAGGAAACCGAAGATAGACTTGAAGGCGGAGATGACCAGCAGGATACCTACGATACGCAGGATCCAGGTCCATGTGGAGTTGGCATCCTGGGCATCCTCGATGATCTCATCACCTGTCTTCTTACCCATCACGAGGGTCTCGAAACGCTTACCGTTCTTAGCCTTGAAGGGCTTGAAAGTGTCACCGTCAACAACAGCCATCACTGTCACCTTGGCGGGAACGACTTTCTCGAAGGTCACGCGGACATCACCAACCTCAGGAGAACCGGGAACACGTCCGAAGTAGAGGACGTTACCAGCTTGGTGGATATACTCCAGGTCTTTCTTGTTCTCAGCATTAGCCATAGCCTTGTTGATGGAGTCATTGACAGCCTGCAGAGAGTCTGCGACAGCCTTGGCGGAATCAGAGAGCACCACTGTCTGTGCGGGCTGAGCGGGTTGTGCGGGCTGGGTAGGCTGCTTCACACCATAGAAACGCTCGTAAGCGGTCTTGGCAGCCTTGTCGAACTGTGTCAGCAGGTCCTCGCTGATGGCGAGATCCATTGCCTCCTTGGAGGAGATGCCGTGGATGAGGCTCTCGCTGAGCTTATAAGCTCCCCAGCTAACGTTCTCTGCCCATTGCTCCTGGTCCTCATAAGTCGTCAGGACGGTGTTCAGCTTCTGATAAGCGGGATCCTTGAACTGTGCGGACTCTACTGGTCTGCTCACCCATTCCTTACTATAGGTGTAGGTCGTGGTAGTCACTTCCTTACCACCCAGTTTGTCCTCTTTCTCCTCAGAAGCGTGCTCTATCCACTGGTAGTATTCTACTTTACGCTTCAAAGAGATAGCCTTGGCACCAATGCCGAACTGGTTGTCTGACAGTGAGTCTTCTGTGGTTGCCATAGCGGTACCGCAGATCAGTTCACCGTCCAGTGAGGCGTCTTTCTTGTCTGGGTTAGGCATCTCTACATAGGCACTTCCTGCCTCCTCGAGCATCTTAGCCGTTTTCACTGCACGTCCCTCATTCCACCACAGCAATGCTGTAGCGGCAATCAGCAAGACGAAGCCTGTACCAATACTCTTGAACGAGTTACCCACACGGGTTCCATACCCTGTGGTTGTCACTTCTTGATAAGCCATAATACTTTCTCTTTTTTAATGAATTAATGATTTAGATATAATATTTAATGTTTAAAGTTTCGTCTATCTGACTGCAAAAGTAATAAATTTTTCTTAACGACGGACTATTTTTCAACTAAAATGTTGTTTTGGTGTTAATTTTTTTGTGCAGTGTACCCTTCCTGACAGCGTTTCGTGTAGAAATCACGGAAGTCCGTCCATTTATAATAAGGTGCCTGGGTGGTGGGTACGGGCAGCTTCGCCTCCTCTCCGTTGAGCAGGCATTTCACGAGGATGTCGTTACGTCCTTGTTTGCCACGATAGAACACCAGTTGGATGTTACATGCCTTACAGGTCTCCCAGTTCTGATAGCAGTTCTTGACTTCATAGGGGTCCTCTGGGTCGAGGTCGGCGCCATTGATACCCATCAGGACAGTGAGGGGTCCGATGAAGGAGTCGTGTCCGAAACGGAGGTCAGCGAGATGGTCGCTGCTGCCGGCAAATACGGCATCGGCTTTCTCGAGGATGTCCTGCAGGATGGGGATGACCACATACTTATCAGAGAACACCCAGGAGTAGGAACCGAGGTTGGATGCCTCCCACTGCCCGGCAATCTCCTCGTCAGTGACCAGGTTGCCCATCATCCCTTCGTAGTTGATGCTGGGCAGTGTCTTATAGAAGTCGATGAGGACATAGGCGTTCTTGTGATTGTCGCCTGGCAGTCCCTCCGTACTGGTGAATGTCCTTGCCAGCACCTTGTCCACCAACGTGTTCTCGCTCTTGAACTGGCTCCGGTTCTTCTCATAACGGGGCTTCGCCTTGGGGAAGTCACGCTTGTGGGGATTCTGACGGTCGTTAGGGACAACGGCGTCAAGGGTGAAACGGGAGGACTGCTCGCGGATCTCTATCTTGGGGTTACACTGCACCAGCTCTTGGCAGAATGCCGCCATGCTCAGTACACAACGTCCGGAGAGGGAGGAGACGGCAAGGACGTTACCTCCTTTCTTGAAGACATCGGTGAACTGGTTGTACATCCTACGGGCGATGCCCTGATGCTGCTCCCATCCTAACTGGGTCAGTTCTCCGACACCTGTCATCAACTCGTCCTTGACAGCCTCGAACTTCTGGTAGAAGGTCTCTGCCTCTGGGGTCAGCAACTGCTTCTCATGGGCAGTCGTCAACAGGGTGTCCAGGTCTTTGTATAGTTTGGAACTCCAGTTGTAACGTGACCCATGACGACCGTAATGGCTGATGTAAAACGGTTTGTAGCCACTTGGCGCCTTGGTGTCTACGGCGTTGGTGAACAGATAGGGGAGATCGTTGCCATAGGCTTTCCTCGGATTCGCCTTCAACTGACTCATCACGTCAGCACCTTGTGCCCATGTCGTCAGGACCATCAGTCCCGAGAGTAATAGCATGTTTAGTCTTCTCATATCTTTTTGACGGTTTGATTGATCTGGTGCAAAATTACACATTTTTCTTTTCATATCCGCAATAATTTGGTTTTTTCTATAAGATGATGTATCTTTGCATCTTGATATGAGACGGATATTATTTTGCGAGTTATGCCCTTTCACCTACCGCTTGTCGATGGAGAAAGAGATTATGAAGCGTCATCTGAGGGACTTCCTCGGAAAGACGCGTTTTGCTAAAGTGTGTACGGAGGAGTCTTTGCCGGTTCTTGTCTATAGCCATAAGTCCCTGATACGCAGACGCTTGGGGAATGTCAATATGCAACTGCAGGAAAACAAAGCGGTGAACCTTGCTTTGGCGGTGAAGCAAATCGACGGTCTGCTGGTGCGTCCGGGGGAGACTTTCTCTGTCTGGAGACAGGTCGGACGTACCACGAAACGGAAGGGGTATAAGGAGGGACTGACTATTGCCAAGGGACAACCGTCACAGGGTATCGGGGGTGGTCTGTGCCAACTGTCTAACCTCATCCATTGGATGGTGCTGCATAGTGACCTGACAATCACGGAGCATCATCATCATGACGGCTTGGACCTCTTCCCTGACTTTGGCAGACAGATTCCCTTCGGCACAGGAACCAGTATCTCGTATAACTATATAGACTATCGGGTGAAGAACGAGACAGACAACACGTACCAGCTCCATCTATGGGTGGACGGGGAGTATCTCTGTGGGGAACTGCGTGCCTCTGTGGCTCTGCAGCATACGTTCCATATCCATGTGGAGAACGAGAGCTTCGATAGGGAAGGGGATGTCGTCTACCGTAACGGACAGGTCTATAGGGATGTCTTCGACCGGGTCACTGGCAACTGCATCGAGAAACAACTCATCCGCACGAATCATGCTAAGGTGATGTACGACTATCCTCCTACAAAATAGTCTCCATCCCCGTCTTCTGTACTTTCATCCCCATACTCTTGTAAAAACTGTATGCGGGGTCATTACCCTCCCAGACGTTGAGGGTGATGTTATAGCAGCCGATAGACTTGGCGTAGTCCCGGACATACTCGTATAATGCTTGTCCGATGTGCTTGCCCCGTACGACCTCATCAACACAGATGTCATCAATATACAGGGTCTTGATGTCTTGCAACAGTCTGTGGTTCCTGACCTCGGTAATCTGACAGAAGGCGTGTCCTAACACCTCCCCGTCGTCATAGACGAAGATGGGCTTGTCGTCGTCTTCAAGGATGTGCTCCAGTGCTTGCTCGTCATACTTTGGGGTGTTCGACTTAAACAGGTCGGGTCGTATACCGCTATGGACGGCATCGGCTTGATAGAGTAGCTTGAGCAGTCCCTTGATGTCTCTTTTCTCTGCTTTCCTTATCATCGTTCTAGTTTTTATTGTTGTTCCAGGCTGCAAAATTACGAAAATTTCGGATAAGTGAGCACAAAGGATTTAATTTTCTTTTGGCGAACGCAAGACATCTAACACCGAAAGGGATACTTCCCCAAATAATAATTATTTATTGAATCTAGGCAAAAATCCTAAAAAATTCTCGTTATCTGGATAATATTACTATCTTTGCATCATAAATAAATATAAACAAGATGGATAATCTGAAAGAGATATTCCCAATCGTTGACGAGGATGGGAACGTGATAGGATCGGCTACTCGTGGTGAGTGCCATAGCGGCTCCATGCTGCTTCACCCTGTTGTACATCTGCATGTGTTCAACTCAAAGGGTGACATCTACCTGCAGAAAAGACCTGAGTGGAAGGACATACAGCCAGGGAAGTGGGACACTGCCGTGGGTGGTCATGTGGACTATGGCGAGACTCCAGAGGAGGCTCTGTGCCGTGAGGTGCGTGAGGAACTGGGTATCACGGATTTCCATTCTGAGTTTGTTGACAAATATGTTTTTCAAAGCAAACGTGAGCGTGAGTTGGTGTATGTGAGTCGTACCACTTACGACGGAGAGATCCGTCCGTCAACAGAGGAACTGGATGGTGGTCGTTTCTGGACGATGCAGGAGATTCGCGAGGCAATGGAGAAGACGGGTGTCCTGACTCCTAACTTCGAGAGTGAGTTCAAGAGATGCTTCGGGGATTATCTCTTATGATATGAACCGTTTTTGCAAGTGTTACCTTGCAAAAACGGTGTTATCATGCATCAGTTCTCCTCGAAGAATGAGCCTACAGGCATAGCGGCATCCTCGGCGACACAACAGTTGTAGCGTTCACGGCTACGGCGCTCTCGGGCAAACATAGCCTTGGTTCCCGCCATGTCTTGATGGAACTCCAGATGCTCTTCAATGGCAAAGGAATGAGCCATCGCCTCTACATCGAGGTTGTCGGTGCCGATGAGCGTGAATGTCCAGTGCTGTTTCTTCAATTTCTCAATCATCGTGCGGATCATCTTCAGGGTCCATTCCTGACTACTGTTCTCTTCACCGTCGGTGATGATGGTCACCAGCACATGGTCACCGTCCTCAACCTGTGCGTTGACCTTCGAGATACCTTTACCGATGGCATCATAGAGTGGGGTGCCGCCACCAGGATTGTAGGCTTTCCAACTGAGGTCTTTGGTCTTTAGTGCAGAAGCGTTGTCGTAATGCCAGGTGGTGTGACAGCTGTCGAAGGTAAGCAGGGTGACGAACTGTACCTGGTCCGGGAATTTCTTCTGCATCTGTCGCACGGTCTGTAGTGTCTCGTTCATACCCGTAAAAGCCTGTTTGCGGATGATGGACATAGAACCGCTCTCGTCAACGATAATCAGGTTGTGTACTCGCTTGGTTGGAATAGGATCTTGCATTTTGCCCTCTGGGCGAAAATTCTCACGCTCGGAAGAATGAGTAAACTCATTTTTCTCTCTCTTAATCGAATCTTTCATAATTGTAATGTTTTAAATGGTGAATACTTCTTTTATTTCGACATGTCTTTATCTCTTTAAAGATATTTTTCGGAAATAATTAAGTTGATATGAGATTTTTTTACAGGAATGCGCCCGTCGGCATGGGGCTCAATGCGTGAGTTCGTGGAGTCATTGGCAAGGGGAGAAGGTAATTTCTTCGATGGCTGGATGAAGAATCCCATGAGTGCGATGATCAGTTGCAATGACGGTTTCCGTCCGTTCAGTTTTTATATTGAAGTGATTGAATAATGAAGATGATAGACCCTATGTCCCGGTTGTGACCGGCAGGGATGAAGTTAACCATTATACCTACTTTTGATTAATAATCTTGTAGAAGTTTTCAGGTGTGCAATACTTAAAACACTGCTTTTTAGGTATTGCGCACCTTATTAATTTGCCCTACCTTTGCACCATGAAAACAAGAATGACGATTTCCACAGAGATGAAAGTACTGATGAACCACATCTACGAACTGCACAAAGGGGTGCGGCAGATGGTATTGTTTACGTGCAACAAAAAACATGGTGAGCAAGTTGTGGCGCGATTGGAAAGCCAAGGCATCCCATATATACTACAGCCTGCCGGTCAGCAGAACCTGAATGTCTATTTCGGACGGCGTGAGTGTCTGGAGGCAATACGCCTTATCGTCACCCGTCCCCTGAACCAGCTTACGCCAGAAGAGGACTTTATCCTCGGTGCCATGCTCGGCTATGACATCTGCGCACAGTGTGAGCGGTATTGTAAACGCAAGGGGAAATGTGAGGGTATATGCATTAACAAGAATTAAATCAATAGAATACTTTAATCATGAACACAACAATTGTAATCTATGGTTCCTCGACGGGAACCTGCGAGGCTATCGCAGAGAAGATCGCCTCAAAACTGGGCTGCGAGGCACTGAATGTACAGGACTTGACAGCAGATATCGTGGACGCTAACCAGAATCTGATTCTCGGCACCTCGACTTGGGGCGCAGGCGAATTGCAGGATGACTGGTACGACGGACTGAAAACTCTCCAGAATGCCAACCTGAGTGGCAAGACCATCGCCATCTTCGGCTGTGGTGATTGTTCTTCGTACAGCGACACCTTCGTAGGTGGCATGGGAGAACTCTACAACGGTATTAAAGACAGCGGAGCTCGTTTCATTGGTGCTGTTGAGACTGGCGGCTATACCTTCGATGACTCAGAGGCTGTGATTGACGGCAAGTTTATCGGTCTGCCTCTTGATGACATCAACGAGGACGACAAGACGGACACCCGCATTGAGGCCTGGATAGCCACCATCTCTCCCGAATTGTAATCACAGGTGTTAAATTCATAAAGAGTATTTGTTTAATTTTATAGAGGTGGTAGGTGACGATCAACCACCTTTATCTTAAAAAGATTAGGATTATGGGACTATTAAAGAAATTATTCACTAACTGTGCCTGTCCGCAAGGACGGATGGGACGCGCCATGTTGAAGTTTATGAATCTCTGTCATGCGCCACTGACGAACTGGGGTCTGAAACTGGTCAATATTCAGGACAGATGGACGATGCTTGATATAGGATGCGGTGGTGGCGCAACCTTACAACGGCTGCTGAAACGGAGCAAAGATGCCATGGTCTATGGCATCGACATCTCTGAGGAAAGCGTAGCTAAAGCCAAGAAAGTGAATGCCGATGAACTCGACAAGCAGGTGTTCGTCACACAGGGCTCAGCAGGGAAGTTACCCTACGAAGATGGGAAGTTCGATCTCGTTACAGCGGTTGAGACAGTGTATTTCTGGTCTAATTTTCCTAATTGTCTTCAGGAAGTGCGCCGTGTACTGAAGTCTGGCGGGAAGTTCGCCATTCTGGTAGAAGTGGTTGATAGCGACTCCATGTGGACGAGTGTCGTAGAGGGCATGACTGCCTATTCGCCAGAGGAACTGAGCACCTTGCTCGATGATGCAGGCTTCATCCAGACGGAAATCCATCGCAAAAAACCTTCGTATGCAACTATTATCGGTATAAAAGCATAAACCTATTTTGGCAATGATGATGGGCATGTTTTCCTAAACTATTTTAATAATTGTTGAAGAAATAGTAATGTTTGTGGCAAAATAAGTAACTTTGTCCCAAGATTTAAACGGTTTAGTATGAAGAATGGCAGTCCTTCAAGTGATGAAGAGACGTGGCCAGAATACTGTGGGGATAAGGAAATGACAATAATTGCGTGATAATATGAACTATTTAAAGGTATGATAGCCATCGATACGACAAACATGTGTTTGCACCTACAACGAAAGCTATTCGAAGAGGATGGTGAGTATCATTCTCTATGGATTGCCATGCAGGATGATACAGAACTGACAGCCGTGGTCCGCTCTCGTCAGCTACATATCTACCGCAATGGTAAAAAGGTGCTGGTACTGGCAGGAAAGTCTGCACCAAAGATTATCAGAGAGGACTCGATTTGTAAGCTTTTACAAATTGAGCGAATCAAGTGGATGGAGCAACGCTTCAATAAGGTCTTGGCTACCATTAAGGATGGGTCTGCCGTTTCGTTGAGAACTATCAAAGGAGATGTTGCCGAACTCAGCAAATACTATGGCAGCGAGTTATGGAAACAGGACTTTGCTGCTGATGAAGCAGGGAATCTTCCCTCTGACCTTAAACGCGGAGTACTATCTGAAGATGGTATTTGGAATTTACTCTCTAATTGTCGTGAAATGAAACTGTAGTATGGACAGAAGTCAAGAAATTATTCGTACCAGTTGGATTGGCATCGCCGCTAATGTGCTGTTGGCGGGATTCAAGGCGGCGGTGGGTATCTTATCCAGTAGCGTGGCAATTGTGATGGATGCCGTCAACAACCTGAGTGACGCACTGTCGAGTGTTATCACCATCGTAGGCACGAAACTCTCACAGCGTCCAGCCGACAGGAAGCATCCTTTCGGCTTCGGACGCATTGAGTACTTTAGTGCCATCGTCATTGCCGTCATCGTGCTCTCGGCGGGTATCACTTCACTCATCGAGTCAGTGAAGAAAATTTTCGACCCTACGGACCCTTCGTACACGACGACCACACTGGTGGTTATCGTGATTGCCATCGTGGTGAAGCTCATTCTCGGTCAGTATGTGAAGCGCAAGGGCGAGCAACTGAAGAGTGATGCGCTGATTGCCTCTGGATCTGATGCACTGTTTGATGCCGTTATCACGCTGGCAACACTTATCTCGGCTGGTGTGATGCTGTTGTGGGGTGTATCGCTCGATGGCATCTTGGGCGCCCTGATTTCCATTGTAATCATCAAGGCAGGTGTCGAGATGCTGGCTTCGCCTGTCAATGAACTGCTGGGTACGAGCATTTCGGCAGACTTCGCCAAGCAGATTCAGAAAGAGGTTTCCGACTTCGAAGGCGTACATGGCGTTTTCGACCTGATACTCCATAACTATGGGCCAGATGTAAAGATTGGCTCGCTGCATATCAACGTCTATGATACTATGTCTGCTCACGAGATTCATGGTCTGACACGTAAGATCACTATGCAGATGATAGAACGTCACGGCATTATCATGACGGTGGGTGTCTATGCCATTGCCACAGGTAGCAATCGCCGTGCGGAGTTGCAGTCGAAGGTCATGCAGATCCTTGCAGCCCATAAGGATATTGTTCAGGTACATGGTTTCTACTATTCAGAGAAGGAGAATCTGCTTTCAGTTGATGTCGTTCCTGATGTCTCCGTCCAGAATGATGATGCATTCGTGAGTCTGCTCACTCATGAGATACAGCCTTTAGTACCAGACATGCAAGTTGCCATTGTAGTGGATCACAATTACAGCGAGTAACTCATTAAATCCATGTCAGTTTTCTCCAAAGACCTTCTAACGGTCCGCGAGGATGACTGGCGAACCAATATCGGGCAAAGAGATACTGGCAGACGACCATTCCGCATCCAACTATGACGGCATAGGTAACACCTAAATGGTGATAACAGGCGAGGCCATAGCCGCAGAAGATGGCACAGCCGATGACGGACTGAAGCAGATAGTTGGTAAGACTCATGCGACCAAAAATGCAAAGGTGATGCAGCACTCGACGAACGCCCTCGAAAGCGTACCAGGCAGAGACGATTGCCGAGACAATCATCAGCAGTATAATGAGATTGTTGATGGGTTTCAGCCATGAGTCAAGTTCACCGAAATCCACGAAGCTCAACACTAGGACTAGGATTACTGAGCAAATGAGGATGTTATGCCATATCTTCAGGTGGTGCCCCTCGTTATAGAAAAGTCTCTGTCGCCCTAACTGCATACCGAGGATGAAGAGGCAGAGTAACTGTGTCAGTCGTCCACTGAAGACATTGAAGCGCAGATTCAGCTCAAATCCATATCGCAGGTTGGTGAGGGTGTTCTCCCAGAATGTACCATGCTCATGAGCGGCATTGATGATGCCAGATATCTCGTAGAATCTGGTATGGTCAATCTCATAGCCTGTCAGCAGGCAGAAAAGTTCCACAGGTTGGATAGCTAATAAGGCAATAATACACCACACCCACTTCGACGGCAAATAACTAATCGGGATGAGTAGCAGACCGTAGCAGGCATAGAGCATCAGGATGTCGCCATCGTAGAAAGCCACGTTGACAATGCCGAAGCCGAAC
>JAEEGH010011706.1_pt1 | contig 19841 bp, 15 predicted proteins | sample 9134181 | NCBI WGS metagenome assembly JAEEGH01 (sample SAMN16246544, study PRJNA631951) | gut metagenome | biome: gut microbiome; feature: rumen; material: DP-attached | host: Bos | place: Iran: Karaj | collected 2018-10 | reverse complement strand
GAAGTCCATGCCGAAGTTGCGGGCTCCGGTCAGCGAGCCGTTACCACCGATGACCACCAATGCGTCAATCTCCTCCTTCATACAGGTGTCGTAGGCTTTCTGCATGCCCTCGGGAGTCATGAACTCCTTGCTGCGTGCTGTTTTCAGGATGGTACCACCACGCGTGATGATGCCTGACACGTTCTCCGTCGTAAACTGCTTGACCTCACCCTTGATGAGTCCGTCGTAGCCACGATAGATACCCTTAATAATAAAACCATTGAAAATGCCAGCACGTGTCACCGCACGGATGGCCGCATTCATACCAGGAGCATCGCCACCAGAGGTAAGAATACCGATTGTCTTGATTTTGCTCATAATATCCTTGTTTTAGTTAAATACAAGTTTTTGCATTAAAAGAAATATATCTCTCCCGCCAGCACCAGAAGTCCGGTAATCCAGCCAACGGCCACCTTCAAGGTGCAATGCTTCAGATACCAGCCCAGTTTGACATGTTCCATCTTCATCAGCGCAAGTCCGCTCACGTTACCCACACAGAGCAGGCATCCTCCGACAGCTGTCGTGAAGGCAATGAGCTTCCAGAAGGCGCCATTCTGGACGAAGTTCAGCGTGTAGCCGTCAGAGGCTGCCGGCAGCACGTCGTAAAGCGAGAAATTGGACATGGCAATCGTAAAAGTATCGACCATGGAACTGAGCAGGCCGGAGAACAGTCCGACGAGCCAGATGTTGTGGACGTTGATGTCTATCCACTCCGCCACGCTTTGGAACACGCCGGTTTCAGTCACGACGCCCAAGCCCAGCATGATGCCCATCACAAAGAGGATTTGCTGGATGGTGTCATACTGCAAGGCCACGGGTATGAGCCTGCGTGCCATCAGTCCCGAGTCGTTGAGTTTGCGGTTGACCAGTTCGTTGACCACCCACAGCACACTCAGCACACAGAGGGCACCGAGGAAGGGAGACAGTTTGGTGATGTTATGAAACGTAGGTATAAACCACAGGCCGCCGATGCCCACTACCAGCATGAGCACACGTTGCCAGCGGTTCAGGTTGGTGTCGTCGCCACGATAGGGAGCGGCAGGCCATGCCACGTCCAGCCTTTCCGGCAACTCACTGCTCATCCACCACGTCGGAATAATCCACGCCAAGATGGCTGGCAGCGCAAGATATGCCGAGAAGTTACTGGCTGTAACAGCTCCATTGCCCCATAACGCCACGCCAGCAGGGTCGCCAATCACCGTCATGCATCCGCCGCAGTTGGCAGCCAGCACAATACTTGCACCCACGACCATGCGCTGACGGGAGTTCTGCACAATCTTGTGCATGATAACCAGCATCATGGTGGTTGTCGTCAGGTTGTCCAGATTGGCAGAGATAAGGAAGGTGGCCAGTGACAGGGTCCACAGCACACGCTTGGAGTTGCGGGTACGAATCCAGTCCTGGATGAAGTCAAAGCAGCCGTTGTTGTTCAGCAGTTCGACAATGGACATCGTAGCCAGCAGGAAGAGCACGATGGCGGCTGCCTTGCCGACATAGTTCAGGAACACATTATTATATATATACAGCTTCACCTGTTCGCTGGAAGGTGCAGCGCTGCCCAGGAACTCCTGGTAGCCCGCTGCGTGACGTGCCATCACATAGTCCGTACCATAGCAGATATAGACTACCCATCCGGCAGCTGCGATGAACATGGCTATAGCAGCCTTGTTGACATTGGTCAGGTGGCCGGTGGCAATAAGCAGGTAACTCAGCAGTAACAGTAATACAATAATGAGCGTCATAGTCTTCCTTTTTATTTCTCTATGTAGTTGATTCCCTTATACTGTCCAGAGGCAAGTCGGCCACACAGGTTCACGAAGGAATCCACGTTAGCACTACGGTTATCGTCGGTGGAAAGTATCAGTTCCGCGGTTTTCTGACTGTCGTCCAGCAGGTAGAGGTCGTTGCTCAACTGATAGAGAGGCTGTATATAGCCGCCTCCTACCCTACTGACCAACAGCCATGAACGCTGTTCTGAAGGAGCGAAATAGAGCACATAGGCATACTGCATGTCGCCACTGAAGAAGGTGACATTCTGGTATCCCTCGGGCGTCGTCATATAAACGACCGGCTTTGCCGGAATGGCAGCCGCCGTCGTTTCCGGCGACGGTGTGTAGTCACGTCCAGCCAGGCGTGCCTGTTCCATGTCTGTGTTCAGCACCAGGGCCAGTTCCATGTGGTTGGTCCATCCCTCAATGCCAAACCTGGACTCATAGGGACGTGACATGCCGTTGGTGCCATCTGCCGTATAGTCGGTCCGTACACAGAACTGGAAGGCATCGGCCACGGCCAGCTGTTCCTGTGCTGTGGCACAGAAAGGCAAAAAAGCAAAAAGGTAAAAAGGCAACAAACGCTTTACCTTACTGATTAACAGATTGTTCAATGTCACATTTCTCATCTTTTTACTATTTTACTTTTTTACCTTTTTACACTTTCCAAACATTATCCTCCGAAGTTGTCGTACATGATGCTCTCGGGTTCTACGCCGAGTGAGTCAAGCATAGAGACAACAGCCTTCGACATGGGGCCAGGACCGCACATATAGTACTCCACATCCTCGGGAGCCTCGTGGTCCTTCAGATAGGTATTCAGCATGACCTGATGTACGAAGCCCGGCGTGTATTTCACGCCTGCTGCATCGGCAGCGGGGTCGGGACGGTCGAGCGCCAGGTGGAAGTGGAAGTTGGGGTACTCCTTCTCCAGTCCGAGGAAGTCGTCCAGATAGAACACCTCATTCAGGGCACGTGCTCCGTAGAAGTAGTGCATCTCACGGTCGGTGGTATGCAGCGTCTTCGTCATGTGCATGATCTGAGCACGCAGCGGAGCCATACCGGCACCACCACCAACCCAAATCATCTCCTTCTTGGAGTCGAAGTGCGGGTGGAAGTCACCGAAGGGACCCGACATGATGACCTTGTCGCCTGGCTTCAGCGAGAAGATGTACGACGAAGCGATACCCGGGTTCACCTCCATGAATCCGCTCTTGTCGGCCTTGAACGGCGGTGTGGCGATACGTACGGTGAGCATGAACACGTCACCCTCGGCAGGATAGTTGGCCATGGAGTAGGCACGGATGGTAGGCTCGGGGTTCTTACACTTCAGCGGGAACAGTCCGAACTTCTCCCATGAGGGCAGGTACTCGTCGCCAATGAGCGACTTGTCAAAGTCCTTGTCGTAGTCAATGCAGTCGAAAGCAGGAATCTTGATCTGTGCATACGAGCCGGGCAGGAAGTCCATGTGCTCGCCGGCAGGCAGCTGCACCTTGAACTCCTTGATGAACGTTGCCACGTTCTTGTTGGAGATGACGGTACACTCGTACTCCTTGACACCAAGGATGCTCTCGTCAACGTGAATCTTCAGGTCGCCCTTCACCTTGCATTGGCAACCCAGGCGCCAGTGGTCCTTGATTTGCTTACGTGTGAAGTGTGGTTTCTCTGAGTCGAGAATCTCGCCCCCGCCCTCAAGCACTTGTACCTTACATTGTCCGCAAGAAGCCTTACCGCCACAGGCAGAAGGCAGGAAGATGCCGTTCTCGTTGAGTGTAGCCATGAGGTTGTTACCCTGGGGTACGTTGAGCACTCGGTCACCATTGACGGTTATGTTTACGTTTCCGCTGGGCGAAAGATATTTCTTTGCCACCAGCAGGATAATCACTAATAAAAGTATTACTACAAGGAATACTCCTATACTATATGAAATAAATTCTACCATAATCTGAGTCCTCCCTTAAATATTCAGTCCTGAGAAACACATCATAGCCATAGCCATGAGTCCCACGGTAATAAACACGATGCCGAGGCCCTGCAGGGGCTTGGGTACGTCAGAATACTGCATTTTCTCGCGGATGGCACCCATGGCCACGATGGCCAGCGTCCATCCGAGTCCGGAACCGAAACCATAGACGATGGCATCCCAGATGGAGGTGATGGCCTGCGAATTGGTGGGTTCCATGAGGATGCGCTGCTGCATGAAGAGCGAAGCACCCATGATGGCACAGTTCACGGCAATCAGCGGCAGGAAGATACCCAGCGCAGCATAGAGCGATGGCGAGTACTTCTCGACGGTCATCTCAACGAGTTGCACCATGCCGGCAATCACGGCGATGAAGAGGATGAACGACAGGTATGAAAGGTCAAGTCCTGTGATACCGTCCGGTCCCAGCACTTTGGTCTGAAGCAGATAGTTGACGGGGACGGTAACGGTGAGCACGAAAGTGACCGCGAGACCCAGTCCCAGCGAAGTCTTCACCGTCTTCGACACAGCCAGATAAGAGCACATGCCGAGGAAGAAGGCGAAAATCATATTGTCCACAAAGATGGACCTGAATAGTAATGATATTGCGTGTTCCATATCTTATTTCTCCTTATAAAAGTAAGCACGATGAACCCAAATCACACAGCCGACGAGGATGAGCGCCATAGCAGGCATCGTCATCATACCGTTGCCGACGTAAGCATCAGGCAATACCTGGAAGCCCAGCAGGGTGCCGCGTCCTAAAAGTTCGCGTACAGCACCCACGATGACAAGAATCATGGCATAGCCAAGTCCGTTGCCCACACCGTCGAGGAACGACGGCCAGGGTTTGTTCTGCATGGCGAAAGCCTCCAGACGGCCCATCAGGATACAGTTGGTGATAATCAGGCCGACATACACAGAGAGCTGTACGCTGACGTCGTAGGCAAATGCCTTGAGCACCTGGGAAACGATAGTCACAAGGGCAGCCACAACCACCAGCTGCACCACGATACGGATGCGGTTGGGGATGGTGTTGCGGATGATGGAGATGATTACGTTAGAGAAAGCGGTAATCACCGTCACGGCGAGTCCCATCACAATAGCAGGCTTCAGCTGCGAAGTGACGGCGAGTGCCGAGCAGATACCCAATACTTGTCCGAGTATAGGGTGGTCGAGGTTCAACGGGTTAGTGAAAACCTCCTTATTTTGTTTACTGAATAATGCCATAGTAATTTACAATTTGACCATTTACTATTTACAATTTATTCTTTGACGGTTGTGGAATCAGCAGGCTCATCCTTTGCACATTGTACCTTTACAAACAGTTGTACAAAGCGCTTGCCTGCATCCTTCAAACCTGCCTTAATCATATCGTTCACACCGTTAGAGGTCAAGGTAGCACCCGTCACACAGTCAACCTGCGTCGTGGGGTCTTCCACCTTCTTCACTACCGAGAGGGCTACTTCGCTACCATCGGCAGGGTCAACGAAGACCTTCTTGCCGATGAACTTCTCCTGCCACTCCTGCGAGTCTTTGATCTCTGCGCCCAGACCGGCCGTCTCACTCTCATGGTTGAAATAGGCACCATAAACAACGGGCTCCTGGTCACCATGAATGGCAATGTAGCCGCTGATGCCGCCCCAGAGTCCCATGCCTTTCAAGGAAACAACGAGGATGTTCTCACCGTTGATTTCACAGGAATAGTACTTCTGACCGTCAATCTCACCCTCTTCCTTCACCACCTCGGCATACTTGGCTTCTGCCTCGGCACCGTCAAGGTCGCGGATGTTGAGCGAATAGAGAATCTGTTTCTTTATATCGAGTGCCACGTTGGCATCCTGCATGGGTTTGAGTGCCTTGAAGACAAAGGCCAGCAAGAAAGCCACGATGACCACGAGAATCGTGCTATAAACAATAATATAGACGTTGGAATTCGTATTTAACTTTGCCATAACTTCAATTCTTCAATTTTTCATTTCTTTAATCTCTTCTGGCGTTTCGAGATGTTACGCTCCACGATGAAGTGGTCAATCGTGGGAGCAAACATATTACCAAAGAAGATGGCAAGCATCATTCCCTCAGGATAGCCGGCATTCATCACACGGATGATGACAGCCATCGCACCGATGAGGAAACCGTAGATGTACTTACCACATTCCGTACGGCACGAGGTAACGGGGTCGGTAGCCATGAATACGGCACCGAAGGCGAAGCCACCCAGTACGAAGTGCTCCCACCAAGGCATGGGCGACATGCCCGTAGCCTCGAAGATAGCAGCCAACACGCCGCCACCCACGAAGACGCTCAGCATGGTACGCCAGGAGGCGATGCCCGTCCACAGCAGGATGACCGCACCGATGGCGATGGCAATGACCGAGGTCTCACCGATGGAGCCCGGTATCAGTCCTGTCACCATGTTCATGTCGAAGGGGACATCCACGCCCTGTGCCATCTGGCCGAGCGGCGTGGCACCCGTAGAGGTGTCGAGCGGTGTACCGCCGAATCCGAAGATAGGACTGTCGGCCACCCATACCTTATCGCCTGTCATGACGGAAGGATAAGAGAAGAACAGGAACATACGTGCGGCAATGGCGGGATTGAAGATGTTCATGCCCGTTCCGCCGAATATTTCCTTACAGAAGATGACCGAGAAGGCGCAGGCCAGGGCCAGCATCCACAGCGGACAGCCAACAGGCACGATGAGCGGAATCAGGATACCGCTGACCAGGTAGCCCTCCTGAATCTCCTCGCCTTTCCATTGAGCCCATGCGAACTCAATGCCAAGACCAACGACGTAGCTGACGATGATCTTGGGCAGTACGGCGAAGAAGCCGAAGATAAACATCTCCCAGAACGAGGCATCGATGCCCGATGCCACAGCATTCTGATAACCCACATTATACATACCAAACAGCATGGCAGGCATGAGGGCTATCACCACAAAACTCATGATACGCTTCGAGTCGATAGCATCGTGGATGCTGACACCCGTCTTGGCCGTCGTGTTCGGCACATAGAGGAAGGTCTCAAAGCCATCGAAGATGCTACGGAAAGCGTGCAGCTTACCTTCCTTCTCGAAGTTGGGCTTTATCTTGTTGAGATAATTTCTTAATGCTTTCATCTTGATAATTTACGATTTACTTATTGACGATATTCGATTTAAGCATTCTCCTTACGAAGATTATTAAGTCCCTCACGTACAATACGCTGCAGCTCGAGCTTCGAGGAATCCACGAACTCTGCCAGGGCGAAGTCCTCAGGAGCCACCTCATAGATGCCAAGAGCCTCCATGCGGTCGATGTCACCGGCAATGATGGCCTTGATGAGATACTCTCCGTAGATGTCCATGGGCAGCACCTTGTCGTACTCGCCGCTCATAATCATGTGACGCTCGCCGCCCTTGACGCGGGCATCCAGCGCATACTCTTTCTTGCCGAAGAGCCATGAGCAGTAGCTGCGGTTCACGGAGAACTGACCGAAACGCGGCATCATCCAACCGAACATCTCGTCGTTATCGTCGCCTTCGGGAATAATGGTCACCTCCGACGTGTGGGCACCGAGCACACCTTCCTTCGTAGTGGGGCGTCCGGTAAGCGGATTGCCGTTGATGATACGTACCGAGTGGCTGTCATCATAGCTGTTGCTGACCAACGTGGCCAGTTCCTGTCCCACCAGCATATCGACATAGGCGGGACTCTTGACCTCGCTGCCTGCAAAGGCAACGGTACGGGTGAGATTCACCTTGCCCGTATTCAGCAGTCGGCCGATGAACAGCACGACCGTCGCATCACCGATGGTCCAAACCACCTCGCCCTTATTCACCGGGTCAATGTGGTTCACCTGTACGCCGACGTTACCTGCAGGGCACTTGCCGCTGAAGACGTTGACTTCCACATCCTTGCAGTTCTCCAGGCACGAGCCGACGCCAACACCCAGGTAGGTCTTGGCCATCTTCGACAGCGCCGTGAGACCCGTCTGGAAGTCCTTTTCCTGCCCTTTCACCTCAAACTCAAAGTTACCTGCCAGCGGCATGTCGCGCAAAGCCGACACAAAGATAGCCTTCGGTGTAGTGTCCGGATTGGTGGAAACAGCGTATGGCAGTTGATTGATGTAGCCGAACAGACCGGCATCGAGCAGCAGATGCTTTACCTCGTCGCCAGTCATCGCATCGACATTCTTCACGCCGAAATCTCTGAATTCCTGTTTTGCATCAGCATCTACCCTTATGCTGAGCACTTTTCTTCTGTCACCACGCTCCACGGCCGTTACCGTACCGCTGACAGGCGAGGCAAACTTGACAGTCGGGTAGTTCTTGTTGACGAACAATGCGTCACCAGCCAGGACCTTGTCACCCTCCTTGACGACGACCTTTGGAACGACACCTTCGAAATCATCGGGAACCAAAGCGTACTTCCCGTTCGACTTCAGCTGGATTTTCTGTTCCTCAGCCTTGCCTTTCAGGTTCATGTCCAAGCCCTTACGTAACTTGATTACATTTGCCATATTAAGTGAATATTTGATAACTCAAAACAATTGCAGGCGCAAAATTACATAAAAATATGTACAATAAAAAGAAAAATCAGTAAAAACTTGCAGTAATACGAATAAAATTGATTAATTTTGTGTCAAAATTCCAAAGCATATCAAGAAAATAAGAAAAATATTCAGTTGGGCAGTATGGACCGTCATGCTCTTTTGGGCCCTACTCTTCACACTGACTCACGTCCCGCAAGTTCAGCAGTTCCTCGGCCGTCAGGTAGCCGAAGCGTTGTCTGAGCAGTTAGGGACCGAGGTCCGTGTGGGCCGTGTTGACTTGGGTTTTCTCAACCGCATCATCCTGGACGACGTCTCGGTGTCAGACCAGCGGAAAAAGGAGATGCTGAAAGCCTCCCGTCTGTCAGCCAAGATAGCTGTCCTGCCATTGCTCAACGGGCGCATCTCGATATCCTCCGCGCAGTTGTTCGGTGCCCGTTTCACGCTCTACCGCGACAGTCTTAACGCCCCTACCAACTTTCAGTTTGTGCTCGACTCGTTAGCCTCACGCGACACGACCAGACACACCCCGCTCAACCTGCACATCAATTCGCTCATTGTCCGTCATACCAGTTTGCAGTACGACCAGTACGACCAGCCGCAAACCCCTAACCAACTGAACCCCAAGCACCTGAACCTGTCTGACATCAGCGGGCACATCGTCCTGAAGACGCTGACCGACGACTCGCTGAACCTGAACATCAAGAAACTCTCCTTCCGAGAACAATCAGGCTTTCAGGTCAACCGCCTGGCCATGCATGTAGAGGCATCTACCCGTCAGGCCACCGTCAGCGACTTCGTACTGCAGCTTCCCAAGTCAACGCTCACTTCCGACCTGCTTACGGCACGCTATCAATGGAACGACGGACGGCTGCAACCCGGTTCGCTGTCTTTCCAGGGACGTATTGAAGAGTCAGACATCACGCTCTCCGACCTGAGCAGTCTGGTACCCGGCATCAACACGGTGACCAACCAGCTGGTTGTTGCCTCCATCTTCAGCGGCACCGACGACGGTATCGACATCCAGCACCTGACGGCACACTCTCTCGACGATGCCATCGACGTCAACGTCAGCGGATTCATCCACCACTGGACCGGCTCCCCCATCTGGCAGGTGAACCTGGGGCAGATGAAGCTGTCGGCCAACAGCATCAAGTTCACTACCGACCAGTTCCAGAACTCCTCCACCGTCACCGACCTGCTCGGGCGTTTGGGTGACATCAACGTTACAGGCCAGGCAGAAGGTGCCGGTCGCACCGTCGAGGCGCAGGCACAGCTGCACAGCACAGCAGGACAACTGGACGTGACCTTCAACCTTGACGAACAGCGTCATTTTGCCGGCCATGCCCAGTCGGCAGGCTTCGACCTTCAGCGGCTGCTCAACGACAGCCATTTCGGTGAGACGGCCGTTGACCTCGACTATCGGGGACAGCTGCCCTCCGGTCAGTCGCCAACCATTACTGCCACCGGCACCGTCACCCGTTTCTTCTACAACAACTACGAGTACCGTAATACCGAGCTCGACATCAGCTACTCCACTGACAATATCAGCGGCACACTAAGCATGGACGACCCCAACGCCCGGCTGACGGCAGAAGGTTCCGTCGGCAGGGGGAAAGCAGCTTCCAACATTCAGCTCAATGTTCATATCGACGCCCTGCGACCTAACCTCCTGAACCTGACCAAGACGTTGAAGAACGTGACCTTGGGCGGCGACCTGACAGCCGACCTGACGGCAGGCAACCTCAACAACGCGCAGGGCACGCTCGACCTGGACCACTTCGTGTACCAGTCGCCTGAAGGCAACTACACATTGAACAATATGCACCTGGTCAGCGGCTATGACCATGACGACAAGCACTTCGTCCGGATGGACAGCGATTTTGGCGAGCTGTTGCTGCGCGGCACCTTCGACTATGCCACGCTGCCGCAGAGCATAGCCAATATTGTCAGCAACCACCTGCCCACGCTGCCCGGGCTGCCAGCCGTCAAGCATACCGACAACGACTTCGCCTTCCAGATGCAGCTGAACAGCACCGAGTGGCTCAACACCCTGCTGGGTGTCCCGCTGACCATCCGCCAGCCCCTGCTATTAGGCGGTTTCGTCAACGACAGCCAGCAGACCATCAACGTCACGGGCAACTGCTCGGCGTTTTCCTACAATGGCAGCAGCTATGCGGATGCCGCCATCCATGTTGACACCAAGGACGACACGCTGCAATGTGCAGCCAGCGTCACCAGACAAGCCGAAACAGGAGCACCCCTCCTGCTCAAGGTGCGTGCCGGAGCCGCCAACAACCAGCTGTCAGCATCCCTCAACTGGGACAACCATGCCGAGCAGCGCATGAGCGGCGTGCTGAACACCAAGTGCCGTTTCCTGCTCTCGCCCGACGGTCAGCAGGTCAGCGCCATCTCCGTACTACCCTCGCTGCTCACCATCCGCAACTCCGAGTGGGAGGTGGAGCCCGCCGAGATTACCTATTCCAAGAATAACGTGTCGGTCAGCAACCTGGCCGTCAAGCACGGGCAGCAGCACGTCATCGTCAACGGCCGTGCCTCGCAAGACCCCAAGGACTCGCTCAGCGTCGATATCGTCGATGTCGATGTGGAGTATATTCTCGACATCGTCAACTTCCATTCCGTCGATTTCAGCGGCATGGCCAGCGGCAGGGCCTATGCCTCGGCACTCTTCAGCCACCCCAAGGCAGAAGCCCACCTGAAGGTCAACGACTTCCTCTTCGAGCATGGACGCATGGGTGTGCTCGATGTCAGCGCCACATGGGACAACGAGCGGAAGACCATTGAGCTGGACGGCATCTGCAACGACGGTCCCGGAGCAATGACCTTCGTCGGCGGATACATCGACCCCTCCAGTCCAGGCTACATCGACCTCGACATCAAGGCCATCGGCACCCATATCGACTTCGCACGCTCCTTCACCTCGTCGTTCGCCAACCGCGTCGAAGGTCAGGCACAGGGAGCCGTCAGGCTCTACGGTCCGCTCAACAACGTCAACCTCACCGGACGTATCGTGGTGGATGGCGAAATGGACGTGCGCCAGCTCAATACCACCTATGCACTCCGTTCCGACACCATCGACTTCATCCCCGACGACATCCTGATTAGCAATTGTGCCGTCTATGACCGCTACGGACACGTTGCACTTGTCAACGGAGCCCTGCACCATAAGCATCTCACCCGTATGACGTTCGACCTTCAGGTAGAGACCGACAATCTGCTGGCCTACGACTTCAAGGATTTCGGTACGGACACCTTCTACGGCACGGTCTATGGCACCGGCAAGGTTGCTATTCAGGGGCGTCCGGGACGTGTCACCTTCGACATCGACGTCACACCCGAGCAGAACACCACCTTCGTCTATAACGTCAGCTCGCCCGATGCCATCACCAACCAGGAGTTCATTGAGTGGGAAAACCCGCAAGCCTCTACTCTCCACCTTCCACCCGCCAACACGCACCCGTCCACCGACATCATTCTCAACTTCATCATCCGCTGCACACCCGATGCCACCTTGCGTCTGCTCATGGATGCCAAGACCAACGACTACATCACGCTCAATGGCGAAGGCACCATCCGTTGCACCTATTATAATAAAGGAGGACTGCAGATGTTCGGCACCTACGTCGTCGATCGCGGCACCTACAACATCACCATCCAGGAACTCATCAAAAAGAACTTCACCTTCCAGAACGGCGGTACCATTAACTTTGGCGGTAACCCCTTCGACGCCCAGCTCAACCTGCAGGCACAGCATACCGTCAATGGCGTGTCGCTCTCCGACCTGAACGTGGGCAACTCCTTCTCCAGCAACACCGTCCGCGTCAACTGCCTGATGAACATCAGCGGCGTAGCCAACTCACCACAGGTTGACTTCGACCTCGCCATGCCTACCGTCAGCACCGATGAACAGCAGATGATACGTTCCATCATCAACGGCCAGCAAGGCATGAACCAGCAAGTGCTCTACCTGCTCGGCATCGGACGCTTCTACCCCCAGACCGGCAACAATGCAACCGCTGAGAGCGCCACCCAGCAGAGTCAGACGTCACTCGCCATGCAGAGCCTGCTCAGCGGTACCATCTCCAGCCAGATCAACAGTCTGCTGAAGACCGTGGTCAACAATAACAACTGGAACTTCGGCGCCAACATCTCAACAGGCAACGAAGGGTGGAACAATGCCGAATACGGAGGCGTCATCAGCGGACGACTGCTCAACAACCGTCTGCTCATCAACGGACAGTTCGGCTACCGCGACCGCACTACCTCCTCTACCCCGTCATTCATCGGCGACTTCGACGTGCAGTACCTGCTGACGCCCTCCGGCAGCATCTCCATCAAGATGTACAACCAGACCAACGACCGCTACTTCACGCGTTCAAGTCTGAACACGCAGGGACTCGGATTCATCCTGAAAAAAGACTTCAACAGCTTCTCCGACTTCTTCCGTCGCTCACCGGAAAAGCAGCGCAACGATTCGGTAGCTCCCGCTCATGGTTCACCATGATCCAATTTCCACTTCCGCATGAAGGCATTTCTCTTCTTCTGCTTGTAGTAATACGGCACAATATGGAACAATCCGAAGCTGAGTCGGTCGTCCATGTCGTTATAGATGACGTTCAGGGCTCCTATGCCGTCGATGATGCTGTTTCGCCATTCCGACTGCGTGCGGAAGTAGTTCTTGGCATACTTGTCGTTCTGGAACGATTCCATCTCCATGAGTTGTTTCTCGGCCCAGAAGTTCAGGATGTCGAGAAAACTCTGGTAGTAGCGGTTGAAGAGCTGTACCCTGTTCTGCCGATAAGAGCCGACAACCGCCTCCGACAGGCATTTGAGAATCTTGTTGATGGTGTTGTTGAACGTCAGGAAGTAGTTGGAGTAGGCTATACTGATTTTGGTGAAGTCGGTTTTCCGGAGGTGTGTCAGCACAATGTTGAGGTTCTCGCGGTTGTTGGTGAAGCACTTGAAATACGCTTTCTCCGCCTCCTCGAAGTCCAGGAATCCGGAAAAGTCAGGTGCTCCGTTGCTGTCGGTTGCTATGAGGAAAAAGTGGTTATTCTGTATTTTCAGCCGGTTCCATTGTGCCCTGACATCAAGATAGTTACGGGCAAAGACCTCCCCTAACTTCTCGATGTAGCGGCGGTCTATGATGATGTCGGCAATACGATACATGTCGGCCTTCTTCAGGTCTTGCAGGTCGCAGGACATGAGCCGGTGGAGCTCGAAGAGGTCGGGGCTTACCTTGTCGCCATACTCCTTGAGCTTGCTGTTGTATAGCAGGTCGGTTATCTCCACGAGCGTTGCCCAGTTATGGTGTTCCAGGGCACGCAACTGAATCTCGATTCTGCGGTTGTCGTCGCGTAGCGTGACGTTCAGGTGAATGGACTTGTAGCCACTCTCCTTGGGATGCGCTATGTAGTCGTGTACCACGCCCTTTACTTCGAAGGGAAGCCGGTCCTTGTTCTTCTCAATTTTGTTGTAGAGCTTATAAACCTGTTCCGTGGAAGTCATGATACAGCGGCACCCGGCGATGTCCTCAGCCCTGTTGACCTGCATCTCGGGGAAGCGTATGAGTTTGCTGACGATGGACTCAATGCGCTTGACGCGGTAGGTGCAGATGCAGTCGGGATCCACCTTCTGTGCCATTTTGGCCACGGCGCTGAAAACCGCTGCCAGGGGGTCCTTGTAGGTCAGTCTGAGTTCCTGCAGCCTCACGTAGTCCTCGTCGGCAATGTCGTGCGGGTTGCTTCTTATCCTGTCACCCAGCTTCTTGTAGTCTTTGTTGGAGAAAGCCATGATATAGGGCGTTAATGATACGTCGTTGTTACTTTTATTGCGCTACAAAAGTACAAATTTAAACAGAAAAACGAAAGCATTTTCATCAGAATTTGGGAGACTGAAAAAAAATGGCTAATTTTGCAGCCGATTTCAAACACTTGGAAAAGGAATGCGACGAATCATCTTCACCATCATGCTGGCCTGCTGCTTCCTGTTGAACAGCACAGCACAAGACACCCGCGACATGACCTGCCTGAAGGAGTGGCGTGCCGGCGAACAGGTGTCGGCAGCGGCTGTCAGGGAATACGGCATGAGCAACTGTTTCCTGGCCGAGGAAATACCCGACGACGTGTGGGCCCGAATGCAGGGGAAAACCTACAAGGAGAACCCCCACATAGGCCGTGGCGACCTGCGCCATATCCGTGTGCTGCATTGGGATTACGACAATCAGATACACATTGGCGAGATGATTTGTAACAAACGGATAGCCAACGACTTGATAGAGATATTTAAAGCTTTATATGAAGCACGCTATCCCATCCAGCGCATGGTACTTCCCGACGAATACGATGCCGACGACGAGCGTCAGATGAGTGCCAACAACACCTCGTGTTTCTGCTACCGCCCCATAGCTGGTAGCAAGACTCTCTCGAAGCACGCCATGGGCATGGCCGTTGACCTGAACACACGCTACAACCCTTACGTCAGGCGCCGCAAGGACGGCACCCTTTTCGTACAGCCTGCCAATGGTGCAGAATACAGCAACCGCAAGACCACGTTCCGCTACAAGATTGACAAGAACGACCTCGCCTATAAGCTGTTCAAGCAACATGGTTTCCGATGGGGCGGCGACTGGTCGCGCACCAAAGACTACCAGCACTTTGAACGCTGAATTAGTTAAATAGTGTCAAAACAACACCTAAATCCGAATTTCTTTCCGTTTTTTCATTGTCAGTTAAAAAATAAGTTGTAAATTTACACCCAAATTTACAATAACAATTCTATTTATAACTTAAAACTTTCTGATAATGAAGAACCTAAAGGCTTTTATGATGGGGATTGGCGTAGCCACAGCTATGCTGACCGCCTGCTCATCTGGCGACAAACAGATGAAAACCGTTTCCGGTCTTACTCCTGCCGCTTTTGACTCAACAATCAACGGCAAGAAGACCGCATTGTTCACGTTGAAAAACCAGAACGGCATGGAAGTATGCATCACCAACTACGGCGGCCGCGTGGTATCCATCGTGGTACCCGACAAGGAAGGCAAGCCTACTGACGTAGTGCTTGGCTTCGACAACATTGCCCAGTATGCCGACACGCTGAACTCCCCCTCGGACTACGGCTCCACCGTAGGCCGCTATGCCAACCGCATCAACGACGGCAAGATTGTCATCAACGGCGACACCATCCAGCTGCGCCAGAACGACACAGGCAACGGCGCCAAGCATTGCCTGCATGGTGGCGGCAACACGGGATGGATGCACCAGGTGTACGATGCCGACCAGCCCAACGACACAACGCTTGTACTTACCCTTGTAAGTCCTGACGGCGACAACGGATTCCCCGGCGAGGTAAAGGCAAAAGCCACATTTACCGTACTGCCTGACAACACGCTCGACATCGTGATGGAGGCAACGACCGACAAGGAGACCGTCATCAACATGACCAACCACTCCTACTTCAACCTGAACGGCGACCCCTCTAAGGAAGGCGACAACATGGTGCTCTACGTGAATGCCGACAACTACACGCCGAGTGACGCCTCCTATATGACGACAGGTGAAATCCTGCCCGTCGAGGGTACCCCGATGGACTTCCGCGTCCCCACCCCGCTGAGCCTGAACATCAACAACCAGGAGTTCGACCAGATTCGTAATGCCACAGGCTTCGACCACAACTGGTGCCTGAACACCTACAAGGACGGCAAGGGCGACGACAAGACCGTCTGCGCCACGCTCTACTCTCCCGAGTCGGGCATCTTCCTGGAGATGTTCACCAACGAGCCCGGCGTCCAGGTGTATAGCGGCAACTTCCAGGGTGTAGGCCGTGATGCCGACATCATCCGCAAGGGCGGCCTGAAGTATCCGAAGCACGTCAGCGTCTGCCTGGAGAGCCAGAAGTATCCTGACAGCCCCAACAAGCCCGAGTGGCCGAGCCCCATCGTGAAGCCGGGCGAGAACTACTACAGCCACGTGGCCTATCGCTTCTCAGTAAAATAATGCGATAACCGACTGATAACTGAACATTAAAACAATAAATCAAACAAAATGGAATCATTATCTATTTGGGAGCGAATCACCAGTTCGGGTTTCGAATCCATCGACTTTATCATTCTTGTGTTCTACCTCATCCTGTTGGTCAGCTTAGGTCTGTTCCTGAGCCGCAACAAGGACGGCAAGGAGAAGAGTGCCAACGACTACTTCCTCGCCGGTAACACGCTGACCTGGTGGGCTGTGGGTGCCTCACTTATTGCCGCCAACATTTCCGCCGAGCAGTTCATCGGCATGTCCGGAACCGGTTTCCGCGACGGTATAGCCATTGCCGCCTATGAGGTGATGGCTGCTGTCACGCTGGTTGTCATCGGTAAGTTCCTCTTGCCCATCATGCTCGACCGCAAGATTTTCACCATTCCCCAGTTCCTTCGTGAGCGCTACAACGACGGCGTAGGTCTGGCCTTCTCCATTCTTTGGCTGTTCCTCTACGTCTTCGTGAACCTGACGTCAGTAGCCTGGCTTGGCGCACTTGCCATTGAGCAGATTCTCGGTCTGCAGGGTGCCATGCTGAGCATCGGCGGCTGGGAGGTATCCATGCGTATGGTCATCATCCTGGGCCTGTTTGTCATTGCCGGTATCTATTCCATCTACGGTGGTCTGGCATCAGTAGCCTGGACGGACGTCATGCAGGTGACCTTCCTCGTCGGCGGCGGTCTGATTACGGCTTATGTTGCCCTGTCTGAGATGGGTAAGGTGTTGGGAACCGACGCCATCGGAGCCTTCTCGAAGGTATTTACCGACCTGACGACGGGCGCGCACGCTCAGGACGTACACTTCCACCTTATTATTCAGGAGAGCCACAACCCCGAGGCTTACGCCAACGTTCCCGGTATTGCCGCCGTGGTAGGTGGTGTATGGCTGACCAACCTGGGTTACTGGGGTTTCAACCAGTACATCATCCAGAAGGGTCTTGCCGCCAAGAGCATTGACGAAGCCCAGAAGGGTCTTATCTTTGCCGGTTTCCTGAAGATTTTGATTCCGTTCATCGTGGTACTTCCCGGTATCTGCGCCTACTACATCATGGGTAATGAGGACACCTTCCGTTCCATGAACCTGGCAGGTGAAATTACCGTTGCCGACGATGCCTACCCCTGGCTCATCCGTAACTTCACGCCGACAGGCATCAAGGGTCTGAGCTTCGCCGCCCTGACGGCAGCTATCATCAGCTCGCTGGCTTCCATGTTCAACTCCACCTCTACCCTCTTCACGATGGACATCTATAAGAAGTACATCAACAAGGATGCCAAGGACAAGCAGCTGGTGAACGTCGGCCGTATCACCTCTGTCTGCGCCCTGATTATTGCCCTCATTGCCGTAAAGCCGCTGCTGGGTGGTCTTGACCAGGCATTCCAGTATATCCAGGAGTACTCCGGTTTCATCTATCCGGGTATCATCACCGTCTTCGGTCTGGGTCTGTTCTGGAAGCGTGCCTCTTCGCGTGCTGCTGTGTGGACAGCCATCCTCACCATTCCCCTTGGTGTGCTGTTCAAGGTCTTCTTCCCCGAGATTCCGTTCCAGTTCCGTGCCGGTAACATCTTCATCATCCTTGTCACGTTCTTCATCTACATGAGCTACTACGACAAGAACTACGTGAAGGCCGAGCCTGTGAGCCACAAGGACAAGCTGCAGATGTACTGGTGGGCCCGTTTCCTGGGTATTGTCGGTCTGTTCTTCATCTTCTTGGCAGGTACGCTGATGGTGGTTGACTCCACGAACGCCGTAGAGAACCCCAACGAGAGCTTTGCCGACTACATGGGCGACATCGGCGTAGGTGCCTTTGTCTTCTTCGGCGTGCTGGTAGGCGTGAATGCCGTATGGCTCAGAAGTAACTACCGCGACGGTATCAAGGACCCGAAGGCCCTGCCCATCCGTCTGGATCTGTTCCGCACGTCACGTGCCTACACCTGGGGTACCATCGGCATCTGCGGCATCACCATGCTGCTCTATGCCCTGTTGTGGTAATCATCATTAATATGGTTTAAGAATATATTTTTAGGCTATGACATCTTATTATAGTCAATACTCAAGGGTCTTCGTATCCGTTGACTGTATCATTTTCGGCTTCGACGAGGGCCATCTGCGCGTGCTGATAGGCAAGCGCCAGATGGACCCCGGTCGGGGTGAGTGGTCGCTCTACGGCGGATTCGTAGGTTCCGACGAGAGTGTTGACGACGCTGCCAGCCGCACGCTCTTCGAGCTGACCGGCCTGCGCAACCTCTACATGCGCCAAGTGGGTGCCTTCGGAAGCATCGACCGCGACCCGGGCGAACGTGTTATCTCCATTGCCTATTGTGCGCTCATCAACGTAAAGGACTACGACGACCGTCTTCGCGAGGAGCACGGCGTGGAATGGGTCAACTACAACCAGCTGCCCGCCATGTACTCCGACCACCGTGAGATGATACGCAAGGCCCGTCGCATGATGCAGGAGAAAATCAAGACGGAGCCCATCAGTTTCCGTCTGCTCCCGAACCTCTTCACGCTCACCCAGCTGCAGCGTCTCTATGAGGCTGTCAACGGCGAGCTGGTCGATAAGCGCAACTTCCGCAAGCGCATCAAGGACATGGAGTTTATTGAGAAAACCGAACTGATTGACAAGACCGGGTCGAAACGGGGTGCCTACCTCTACCGTTTCAACAAGAACGCGTACTACGAAGACCCGACCTTCAAGCTGTAAAGTAATTGATAATAGATAAATAAAATTATGTTAGAAGAACTCAAACAGAAAGTATTCAAGGCTAACCTCGACCTGGTGAAGCAGGGCCTGGTTATCTTCACATGGGGCAACGTCTCGGGTATCGACCGCGAGAAGGGCCTGGTAGTCATCAAGCCCTCCGGCGTCAGCTATGACGAGATGAAAGCCAGCGACATGGTTGTCGTTGACTTGGAGTCAGGTAAGGTGGTAGAGGGCGACCTCAACCCTTCGAGCGACACCCCCACACACCTCGTATTATACAAGGCATTCCCCAACATTCAGGGCGTGGTACACACCCACTCCACCTATGCCACGGCTTTTGCCCAGGCAGGTCGCGACATCCCCAACATCGGCACCACCCATGCAGACTATTTCTATAAGGAAATTCCCTGCACGCGTGACATGACCGAGGCTGAGGTGAAAGGTCAGTACGAGTTGGAAACGGGTAACGTCATCGTGGATGAGATTCTGAATATCCGCAAGATAAACCCCGACCACACTCCTGCCGTGCTGGTCAAGAACCACGGTCCATTCTCGTGGGGCACGTCACCCGACAATGCCGTCTATAACGCCAAGGTCATGGAGCAATGTGCCAAGATGGCCTTCGTGGCATTCTCGGTGAATCCGGAACTTACCATGAACCCCCTGCTCATTGAGAAGCACTACATGCGCAAGCACGGGCCCAACGCCTACTACGGCCAGAAGGGTCAGAAGCACTAATCCGGAAGTGTGTGAGAAACAAAACGTACAAACTATTAATTACAATT
>JAEEGH010011705.1_pt1 | contig 19842 bp, 16 predicted proteins | sample 9134181 | NCBI WGS metagenome assembly JAEEGH01 (sample SAMN16246544, study PRJNA631951) | gut metagenome | biome: gut microbiome; feature: rumen; material: DP-attached | host: Bos | place: Iran: Karaj | collected 2018-10 | reverse complement strand
CCTTGCCCTTAAAATCTGAAAGGCTGAGTTTTTCACCTTTACCTGTAGTAACTTCATAATCGTAAATCATCTTATGCCTCCAGAGCCTTTTCAATATATTCATCAATTTCTTCAGGAGTTTCTGCCGGTGCAAATCTCTTTAATACAGTTCCATCCTTTGCAACAAGAAACTTTGTAAAGTTCCATTTTACTCTTGGTCCAATAGCTCCCTTCTGCTGATTTTTAAGATAATTATAAAGAGGTTCTTCATTCTTTCCATTTACATCAATTTTTGCAAACTGAGGGAAGGTAATGCCAAAGCGGCCGGTACAGAAGGTGTGTATTTCTTCGGCAGTTCCTGGTGCCTGGTTCATAAACTGATTGCAAGGAAAATCTAGAATCTCAAAACCCTTTTCTTTATATTTATCATAAAGATTCTGAAGACCTTTATACTGGGGTGTAAAACCGCAGCCTGTAGCAGTGTTTACAATCAAAAGAACCTTTCCGCTATAATCTTTCATGGAAACTTCTTTTCCGTCTCTTGCTTTTACTGAATAATCATAAATACCCATAGTTTTTTACCTCGCTTAATAAGTATTGTTTTAGATTAAATTGTGTACAATCAAACTCTATTAAGAAATATAATATAAAATATTGATTTTGTCAATTAAATTGTGTACAATATAAATAATTGTTTATTATTTTTTTGAAAATTGCTGCCCAAGAATAATTTAGGGTAGGATTATAAGGATTAAATTGAAATGAAAGAAACAGAAACAGAAAAACCAGAATCTCAGGAATTATTTAATCCTCTGGCTCTTGATAATCAGATTTGTTTTGGACTTTATGTCTGCTCCAAGGAAATAATAAGATTATATGCACCGATTCTGGAACCGCTGGGACTTACATATACTTCCTATATAACGCTTCTTTCTCTCTGGGAAAAGGATAACGTAACAATAAAAGAATTGGGAACAAGACTTTTCCTTGATTCAGGAACCCTTACACCTCTGCTTAAAAAAATGGAAGCTCAGGGACTTGTAACCAGAACAAGAAGCTCCAAGGATGAGCGCACGGTATTTATAAAGCTCACAGAAAAGGGAAGGGAACTACGCATAAAGTGTCTTGATGTTCCAAAGCAGATGATGTGCAATAATCTTATGGAGCTTGATGAAGCAGTGGAGCTTTTGCAGAGCCTTCATAAAATGATGAAAAAAATGGCCTGCCACAATTAGTTTCTATAGAAATTAGTTCTGCCGCAATTACTTTCTGCTTTTCAATTGAAATCATTTCTCCATATTATTATAATTAATTTATGCAAAAAGAAGATCAGACTCAGAATTCAGTTTTAAAAACACAGATAAAAAAGCTTCCTGCCAGCTTAAAAGGCATTCATTTTCATTTTGTAGGAATCAAGGGAACTGGAATGGCTGCCCTTATGGAAATATTTGTTCATAACGGTGCAATAATTACCGGTTCTGATGTTTCGGAGAGATTTTACACCGATGAAATACTTGAAAAACTGGGGATAAAAGCCCTTCCTTTTAGTGCAGAAAATATTACAGACAGCGTAGAGTATGTTGTTTATTCTTCTGCCTATAAGCTTGATGTAAATCCTGATTTAATTGAAGCTACAAAACGTGGTATTCCCTGTCTGCTTTATACAGAAGCTCTCGGTGCTTATAGTGCTCGTGCTTATTCCTGCGGAATCTGTGGTGTTCACGGAAAAACTTCTACGACTGGGCTTGTAGGAACAATCCTTAAAGAAATTGATGATATTCCCAGCCAGGTGCTTGCGGGTAGTGTAATAAACTCCTTTGGCGGAACCTGTACCTATACGTCGCCTTTGGTAAATGATATGTCCTCGTTGGGCTCGACCCGGCAATCCCCGCAAAAATCCATTTTTGTTGCCGAAACCTGCGAATACCAGCGTCATTTTATGAGCTTTTGTCCGCAGAAAATCATCCTTACTTCTGTTGAATCTGACCACGAAGATTATTATCCGACCTATGAATCAATAAGAGATGCCTTTGTCGATTATATCTGCAAGCTGCCAATGTTCGGTGAGCTTATTTACTGTGCCGATGATGCAGGAGCGGTGGAAACTGCCTTAATTGCCTATAACAAGCGCCCGGACTTACATCTGCTTGCCTATGGTGTGAATGCTGGTGGAGATTACGGCATTACCTTTGAAAAGGTTGAAGATGAAAAGAATCAGTTTGGAATAAAGCTTTTTGAGGGAACTGTAGAGGCTGAAAAGTCTGGTGATAAAGCTGGTAAAGGGAAAGGCTTTTACCTTAAAATGCCCGGTCACCATGAAGTGCTTGATGCAACGGCCGCAGTAGCTCTTGTCTGCCAGCTTTTGCGTTATTTTGGCAAACATCCTTCTGAATATGTCGAAAAAATTGCACAAGGTTTGGCTAATTTTTCTGGTGGTAAGCGTCGCAGTGAAATTGTAAAGCATTTTAAAACAAAATCTGGCAAGGATGTTATAGTAATTGACGATTATGGCCACCATCCAACTGCCGTAAAAACAACTCTGGAAGGTTACAGACAGTTTTATAAGGGGCGTAAGTTAATTGTTGATTTTATGAGCCACACCTATAGCCGTACGCAAGCCCTTTTGAAGGAGTTCGCACGCAGTACCGCAGCTGCTGACATCATCATTTTGAATAAAATCTACAGTTCTGCCCGCGAAAATGCCGCAGATTTTAATATTACCGGCCGCACTTTGTTCGACGAAACTGTAAAATATATTGATTCTGTCCCTGAAAACGAATGGAAAAATGAACAGAATAACAGAAAAAAGCCCCAGGTTTTCTATTACGAAGAAGCCACCGAGGCCGCCGACTTTGTAAAATCAGAGCTTGAAAAACCTCTTCCACCGGAATACAGCGACGGCTATCTGTTTATAACTATGGGTGCCGGCGACAACTGGAAGCTTGGAAAAATGCTTTAATTTTGAAAATATTTTTTTTAAGGAAGATATAAAATGATTAGTATGACAGGTTATGCTTACGAAGAGGTTTCTACAGAAAACTATCTTGTGAGCGTGGAGATAAAATCGGTTAATTCTCGCTTTTTGGATTTGACAGTAAATCTGCCGTCGTATTTGAATCCGATTGAAAGCTGGTATAGGGGGAAAATCAGCGAAAAAGTTGCCAGGGGAAAGGTTGATGTTTATATCCGCATAAAGGAGCTTCATTCTGATGCGGCAGTTACTGTAGATACTGAGCTTGCAAAAACTTATATGAATGCGTATAGACAGATTGCAACTGCTGCTGGTCTTGCGGCTGTGAATCCCGGGGCGGCACTTTATGCACTTGTGAATCAGGAAGGGGTGCTTAATTCAAATAGAACTTATGATACAGAAAAATACAAACTGCTGATTGATCCTGTTTTTGAAAAGGCGTTTGAGCGGTTTTTGAGCGATAAGGCAAGGGAAGGCGAAAGGATGAAGGCTGACCTTTTGGAAAAGCTTGCTGCTCTTGAAAAATGTGCAGCTTTCTTTAAGGAATGGCAGCCAAAAATGGAAGCTATTTTTAAGGAGCAGATTACAGCCCGTTTTAATGAGCTTCTTGGCGAGAATGCCGACCAGAACCGAATAATGAGCGAAACTGCGGCTATGCTTGTAAAATATACGATTAATGAAGAAATTGTAAGGCTTGCAAGTCATATTTCGGCAATGAAGGATGAAATAAACAATAATCCAATTCCGGGTAAAAGACTCGATTTTATCTGCCAGGAAATGAACCGCGAAATAAATACCATTGGCAGTAAAAATCAGTTTGCAGAAGTGAGTGCAATGGTTGTAAATGCAAAGGATGCGCTGGAAAACATACGTGAGCAAAGTAAAAATGTTGAATAATTCATAATTCATAATGCATAATGCAGAATGGAAAATACCTAAATAATTGTGTAATAAGAATTGTGAGTTGTGAATCATGAATTGTAAATTGTGCATTATGCATTATGCATTGTGCATTCATTAAGGATAAGTGTATGAAATTAATGAAAGATGTTAGAATTGCAATTAGCGGAAAATCAGGATGTGGAAATACTACTGTAAGCGGAATGCTGGCAGAAAAATTGGGTATTAAGCTCATAAATTATACCTTCCGTCAGCTGGCAGAAGAAAAAGGTATGACTCTTAAACAAGTAATTGATGCTGCCCGTGATGATGATTCCTATGATAAATATGTAGATAAACACCAGGTAGAGTTGGCACTGGAGCAGCCTTGTGTTTTGGGGAGCCGTCTTGCCATATGGATGCTTAAGGAAGCTGATTTTAAGATTTATCTTTATGCCAGTGACGATACCCGAGCCGGCCGTGTTTACAACCGTGAAGGCGGCGATTTACAGGCTATAAAAGATTTTACTGCCATGCGCGACCGCGAAGACACAGCCCGCTACAAGGAGTTCTACGGCATAGACAACAATGACTACCAGTTTGTAGATTTGATTGTCCACACCGATGACAAGAACCCCGAACAGATTGTAGCCCTCATTCTGGAAAAGCTGGAAGAAAAGGGCTTGATTACGCGTTAAGCTTTTATTCCAAAACCATTATATAGCTGTAGATTTCCTGACCACCGTTGATTTCATAAATCTCTGTTCCTGGATGCTTCTGTTTAAGGTAAGTCTTAATTTCAGAGGCTTCTTCTTCTGTAGAATCAATTCCGCGGATAAAGATACAGGCTTCATGGTCAGTAAAATCAATTATATCGATCATATTCATGGCTGCTTTTTTTCTTTCATCAGCAGAAGAAACTATTTTTTTGTCGCAGAAACCGATGTAATCACCCGGATGAAGATTAAAACCATCCATTTGAGTAGCACGTACACAATGCGAAATACTGTAAGTTTCTACACCCTGCATAGCCTCATTCAGTCCTTCAATAATTTCCTGGGTGTTACCACTTTCTGTATCCATCATTGTAACAACGGCTAAGCCCTGGCCAATATTTTTAGTTTCAATTACATGAATCTCGGATGCCTTGTAGATTTTAGCTGCCTGCTGGGCTGCAAGAATTACGTTTCCGTTGTTAGGAAGTACAAAAATTACATCTGCATTTACTTTTTCAAAGGCTTTTATAAAATCTTCTGCAGAAGGATTCATGCTCTGGCCGCCGTTTACAACAAAATCAGCCCCGTAATCCAGGAAGGTTTGCTGAATGCCGCTTCCAGATGCAGTGGCAACAAGACCATAAGGCTTGCGTTCTTCTGCTGCGGCTTTAACCTTAGTTTCAAGCTTGTCATCCTCCTCCTGCTGATTTTGCTTTTGACCAGCTGGAGCTTCACCGTCCTTGTAAATGGTGTTATGCTGCAGGGACATGTTTTCAATCTTTACAGTAAGAAACTCACCGAACTGCTGGCAGAAGGCAAGAATCTTATCAGGAGTCATTGTGTGAACGTGCAGCTTTACAATTGTTCCGGTTTTAAATGCAACTACAGAATTGCCATTTTCATTTAAGAACTTTCTGATGATTTCAACATCAAAGTTTTTTGTGTCTGTTTTTTTGTTCTGAAGTCTGAGCATAAGCTCTGTGCAGTAACCAAACTCAAGCTCGCTGTCTTCGTTAAAGGAATCAAGATCAAGCTGTTTTGGAGCGTTTACAGGATTATTCTGCTCACTATGAATTGCCTGAGCAGGAGCTTCTCCAGTAAGGCTTTTTTTCATTCCTTTTACAATGTAAATCAGACCGGCTCCACCAGAATCTACTACACCAGCTTTTTTAAGTACAGGCAAAAGGTCTGGAGTACGTTCAAGAGATTCCTTTGCTTCTTTTAAGAAGGCATCAAAAAAATCCACTGGAGTTTTTGCATTTACACTGCAGGCATAAGCTGTAGCATCCTTTGCAACTGTAAGAATTGTACCTTCTGCCGGGGTCATAACAGAGTTGTAGGCGTGTTTTACACCATTTTGAAAGGCTTCTCCAATCTGTTTTGTATCAGCAGTCTGTAAGCCTTTAAAGCCCTCAGAGATTCCATAAAAAAATTGAGAAAGAATTACACCAGAGTTGCCTCTTGCACCAAGCAGCATTCCCGAAGAAATCTTTTCTGAAACCTTTGAAAGATTTTTCTCTTCAGGGATAATAGCGTTAGTTCCGCCGGTCATTGTCATAAGCATGTTGTCGCCAGTATCGCCGTCGGGAATTGGGAAAACGTTAAGATTATTTATCTCATCCGAGTGAATCTTAAGGTTACCGGCTCCCATCGAAATCATTTTTGAATAAATTGCACCGTCAAAAACAACAGAACTCATTCGAAAAACACTCCTATTCTGCTTTGTTGAATGTTACTGGCTTACCAAAGCCATAGATTGAAACTGCATCTGGTCCGATTGAAGCACCAATAATTGGTCCAATGTAACCGATGTATACATCCTTGCAAGGAATCTGCTCTTTAATCATATTTGCAAGCTGGTCAACTTCTTCCTTGCTGCAGTCTGCGTGTGTAAGATAAATTGTCTGACTTTCTGAATTAATAAGGTTTTCTTTAAGAAGGGCAACAATTTCTTTCATTGAGTTGAGGCGGCCCTTAACTTTTTTGAAGGCTGCCTGTTCGCCGTTATAGTCGGAAACGATGATTGGTTTTACGCCCATAAGATTTCCAAAGAAGGCAGCAGAAGCTTTTACACGGCCGGCGCGGTGAAGGGCATCCAGAGAGTGGACGGTACAGAACTCGTGAACATTCTTTTTATTGTTTACAACCCAGTCTGCAACTTCATCAACAGATTTTCCCATTGCGGCGAGCTTTGCGGCTTCCATTGCAAGCATTCCAAGACTGAAGCTTGAGTTGAGCGAGTCAATACAGATGATTTTATTGTCTGGATAAGTTTCTTTAAGCTTGTTTGCAAGTACGCTTGCTGTATTTACTGAACCAGACTGTTTTGAAGAGCAGGCAATGTATACAATGTCCATTCCCTGGTCAAGGTATTTTGTAAATACGGTCTGGAACTCGTCAACCGGAACCTGTGTTGTGGTGATTCTTTTACCGGAACGCATAATTTCATAAAAAGCATGAACATCTTCTGCGGTCCATTCAAGAAGGGCTGGAGAAGTTTTGCCTTCAAAAACTGTGTTCATCTTTACGTAATCAATATCATATTTTTTTAATAATTCTTCTGTTAAATCAGAGCAGGAATCTGTAATAATTTTAACTTTGTTCATAAAAATCTCCTTTTATTAGCTATGCAGCAAGCTGCTTAATCCATCTTTTTTCTTTGAGCGAAACTTTTCCGTCTATTGCACAGATCATAAGGCAGATAATTACAATGTCGTTTTTCAATTCATCAGAGAAAAGACCAAGAATATCTACCATCTGGTTGGCAATTGTTTTAAGCTGTTTTGCTTCTTTTTTATATTCTTTAAAGGCTTTCTGACATTCTTCATAAGTAACTTCTCTGTTGAAAAAAGCCCTGAGTAAAGGAGATATAATGGCATATTCTTCTTCTGCAAGTTTTCCATCTGCAGCAATTGCACTCATTATGAAGGAAAAGAAAATAGCAGCTCCATCAACACCATTTTCTGCGGCAGCCTGTAGAGCAGGAAGTACATTAGTAGATTTTTCTGTAAGATAAGCTGTGTAAGAAACTACATCCATCTGCTCAAACTCTTTGCAAAGCATTTCAAACTCTTTCATTTTTATACTCCAATTCTAGTATTTGATATGAAGAAAATAAGAAATTAAAGTAAACTGAAAATAAACATGGGGGAAAAAGCTTTAAGCTTTTCAATTAATCATTTCAATGTTTAAAAAAATATTATGATATGTTATAATTAAAGTTATCATAAAAAACTAAGGATTTATAAAATCATGTGGAAATACATTATCAAACGCATTCTTCTTGCCTTGTTCACAATCCTTTTAATCTGCATAATCACTTTTGCCTTGATGAATGCTATTCCAGGCGGACCTTTTAATAAGGAAAAAGCCTTGAGCGAAGCGACAATTGCCGCCCTGAATGCCCGCTACAACCTGGACAAGCCGCTTCCCGTACAATTTTTCCTGTATATGAAAAACCTTCTGCACGGTGATTTTGGTGTAAGCCTTAAGAACGGACGCGAAATTAAAGACATAATCGGCGAATCCTTCCCGGTTTCCTGCAGGCTTGGGCTTTCTGCTGTTATAGTTGCACTCATTCTTGGCACAATTTTCGGTAGCCTTGCAGCTCTTATGCGCAACAAGTGGCCCGACCGTGTAATCATCTTTTTTTCAACGCTTTTTACTGCAGTTCCAAGCTTTGTACTTGCAACTCTTCTGCTGTTGATTTTCAGTATAAAGCTGGGCTGGATACCAGTCTGGTCCGCAGATTCCACCAATTATCTGCTGCCGGTAATAGCACTTGCCGCTTATCCAATGGCCTATACAACCCGGCTTGCAAAAACAAGCATGCTGGATGCACTTAGTCAGGATTATATCCGTACCGCCAAAGCCAAAGGTGTTTCAAAGTATAAAATCATTTTCAAGCACGCACTCCGCAATTCACTTTTGCCAATCATTACTTATGCAGGACCAGAAATTGCCTATATCATAACCGGCTCAATGGTAGTAGAAACAGTTTTCACCGTTGGTGGAATTGGTTCAAAGTTTGTAAGCGCAATTACAAACAGAGACTACACAATGATTATGGCAACCACAATCTTCCTTGCAACGCTTATGGTTACCGCCAACGTAATCTGCGACCTTTTGTATAAGGTTGTAGACCCGCGAATCAAATACGAATAACAAAAAATGGCAGCCTGTAAAAAATGCTGCACAGAATAGGAATATAAACAGGATATAAAAATGACAAGTTTTGATGTAAATAAAACGCCCAAAAAAGCAGCCCTCAGTCTTCAGCTAAATCTGGAAAAGTTTGAAGGAAGTCTGGACCAGCAGTTTGAAAAAGCAACCGACGAAGAAAAAAGACAGCAGGATGTAATGAGCGAAAGTACAACCTTTTTTAAGGATGGTATGCGCAAGCTCTTCAAAAATCCACTCGCAGTAGCAAGTATAATCGTACTCAGTTTTATAATCATAACAATCATAGCAGCCCCGCACATTGTTCCTTACAGCTACGAAGAAATACTTTCCGTAGAAGGCAAGCGCGATAAGGGGGCAAAAAATCTGCGACCCTTTGAATACAGCAAGGCAGAGCAGGCTTATATAGAACAGGGGAACTTCCGTTTTCCGCACATTTTTGGAACGGACGAGCAGTGCCGCGACTATTTTATAAGGGTAATTTACGGTACAAGAGTTTCACTTGTTGTAGGCTTTTTTGCGAGTCTTATAGTACTTATCATAGGAATTATTTACGGAAGTATTTCCGGTTATGCTGGCGGTAAAGTAGATTTAATAATGATGAGGATTGTCGATATTATCTATTCGCTGCCCGATATGCTTGTAATAATCCTGCTTTCGGTAGTGCTGTCGAATGTCCTGCAGTTTAAGCCGGGATCGTTCCTTGCAAGCATTGGTTCAAACATGGTTTCGCTTTTTATAGTTTTCGGACTTCTTTACTGGGTTGGAATGGCACGCCTTATCCGCGCCCAGATTCTTTCAATAAAGGAAAATGAATACATTCTTGCGGCACGCTCAATCGGTGCAAAGCCTGGACATATAATCAGAAAGCACATAATTCCAAACTGTCTTTCTGTAATCATCATTTCTACAGCGCTTCAGATTCCTTCGGCAATTTTTACAGAAAGTTATCTCAGCTTTGTAGGACTTGGTGTTCAGGCTCCTATGCCGTCACTTGGTTCCCTTGCAAACTCTGCACGCGGCGGTTTACAGAGCTATCCGTATAAACTGGTTTTCCCGGCTCTTATGATTTGTCTGATTGTTTTGAGCCTTAATCTTTTGGGTGATGGTTTGCGCGATGCCTTTGACCCTAAGTTAAAAAAGTAGGTGGTGAATATGAGCGAAGTTTTATTGAGTGTACAGGATTTACATACGGCTTTTACCACCGATAAGGGAGAGGTTCAGGCTGTAAACGGAATCTCCTTTGATTTGGATGCGGGCGAGATTCTTGGAATTGTAGGGGAGTCGGGCTCTGGTAAAAGTGTTACTGCTTATTCCATTATGCAGATTCTGGCTGATAACGGCAGCATAAAAAGTGGAAAGGTTTTGTATAAGGGTAAGGATTTAGTTGGTTTTTCTTCTGATGAGATGAAAAGCTTTAGGGGAAAATGCTGTTCAATTATTTTCCAGGATCCTATGACCAGCCTTAATCCAGTTTTTACAATAGGAAATCAGCTTAAGGAAGCAATCAAGCTGCATACAGATAAACGTGGCGATGAACTTAAAAAGCGTGCCGTAGAAATGCTTGAGCTTGTAGGAATAAATGAACCGGAGCGGAGACTTAAGCAATATCCGTTTGAGCTTTCGGGCGGTATGAGGCAGAGAGTTATGATTGCCATGGCGCTTGCCTGCGAGCCTGATATTCTTATTGCTGATGAGCCTACCACTGCGCTTGATGTTACCATTCAGGCACAGATTCTGGAAGAAATACAAAAGCTTCAGAAAAAAATGGGAATGGCTGTAATCCTCGTAACTCATGACTTGGGTGTAATTGCAAACCTTTGCGATGACATTATTGTTATGTACGGTGGCCGTGTTTGCGAGCGTGGTACTGCTGATGAAATCTTTTACAATTCAAAGCATGAATATACAAAAGGCTTGCTGAACTCTATACCTAATGCCAGCAATATGAATAAAAAGCTGGAACCAATTTCCGGCACGCCAATAAATCTTCTTAATTTGCCAAAGGGCTGTTCTTTCTGTACCCGCTGTAAAAATGCAATGAAAATCTGTCTTAGCCAGCAGCCGGAAGAATTATATATAAACGAAAATCATATTGCCTCCTGCTGGATGAATGTAAAAGAAGCGCTGGAGGAAACAAAATGAGCGAAAATAAAAGCGAAATAATACTTGATGTTCAGAATCTTAAAAAATATTTTCCGGTACGCTCTGGTTTTAAGAATCTTACGCTTAAGGCAGTTGATGGAGTTTCTTTTTCTATAGGTAAAGGTGAAACTCTTGGACTTGTAGGTGAGTCTGGCTGCGGTAAAACAACAGTCGGCAGGACTCTGCTTCATCTTTATAAACCCACTGACGGTAAGGTGATTTTCGAAGGCGAAGAGGTTACCGAAAAAAACATCAACGAAATGCGTAAAAAAATGCAGATGGTTTTCCAGGATCCTTATTCCTCACTTAATCCACGAATGACCGTTGAAGATATAATCGGGGAGCCGCTTGATGTTCATCATCTTTATTCAAACAAAGCAGAAAGACGAGAAAAAGTTTTGAGCCTGATGGAACTTGTTGGTTTGAACTCCGAGCATGCTACCCGTTATGCACATGAGTTTTCCGGCGGACAGAGGCAGAGAATTGGTATTGCTAGGGCTCTGGCTGTAAAACCTGATTTTATTGTCTGTGACGAACCTGTTTCTGCTCTTGATGTTTCAATTCAGGCGCAGATAATCAATATGTTTGAAGAGCTGCAGGAAAAGCTTGGACTTTCTTATCTTTTTATTGCACACGACTTGCTTGTAGTTCAGCATATTTCAAAGCGAATTGCCGTAATGTATCTGGGTAAGCTTGTAGAAATTGCAGATGCAGATGAGCTTTGTAATCATCCGATTCATCCGTATTCAATAAGCCTTCTTTCCGCAGTACCAATTCCAGACCCTAAGATTGAGCGGAACAGAAAACGAATTGTGCTGGAAGGTGATGTTCCGAGTCCGCTTGCTATGCCGGAAGGGTGTCCGTTCAGAACAAGATGTAAGTATGCTAGCGAAAAGTGCAGTAAGGAAATGCCGCTTCTTACAGACAGAGGTAACGGTCATTTTGCGGCGTGCCATAATGTATAGTCATTGTCGCACTTGATGTGACAATCTATAATATTAGTCATTCTCCGATACAATCGGAGAATCTAAAGGAGATTTTTTATGAAAAGAACAAACTTAATGTATGGAATGGCAATTGCTTCCATCATCCTTATGACTGGTTTGCTTGGTTGTAAAGATGAGAAAAAGAAGCAGCCGGCAGCTCAGCAGGTTGAAGAAATTAAAGTCAGACCTGCAACTGAGCTTGTAAGCAAATCATTTATTGACCCGGTAAAAGGCTGGTCAAAATATGATAACCTTATTAAAGAAATCAAGGCAGAAACAAATTACGAAAGCAGAACAAAGAAAATGCACGAAGCAGAAGACATTCTTATGTCTAACTACTGTGTAATTCCTTTGTATTACTACAACGATGTTTACATGCAGAAGCCTTATGTTAGCGGAATCTATGCAAATGCATTTGCTACTAAGTTCTTTATGTATGCAAAAATGAGTAACGGTGCAAAAACTCTCCGAATCAATCTTGCTTCTGAGCCAGATTATCTTGACCCGGCTTTGAACTCATCTGTAGACGGTGCCTGTCTTGCTGCAAATACATTCTCTGGTCTTTATACCTATAACGAAAAGGGTGTTACTGTTCCAGCCTGTGCAGAAGGCTATACAGTTTCTGATGACGGCTTAACTTACACTGTAACCTTGAAAAAAGGCCTCAAATGGTCAGATGGTTCAGCTTTAACAGCCGCAGACTTTGAGTATTCCTGGAAGCGTGCAGTTGCTCCAGATACAGCAGCAGACTACGAATATATGTTCTCCGGCTTTGACGGCTACGAGGATGGCAAGCTTAACGTAAAGGCTGTAAACGCTACAACCTTAAAGTTTGTTCTTTCTGCTCCATGTGCTTATATTGAAGACTTAATGGCATTCCCAACCTTCTATCCTGTATGCAAAAAATATGTTGAATCTCATGCTACAAAAGAAAATCCTGGTGCTTGGTGTGCAGATGCAGGCTTTGTAAGTAACGGTGCTTATGTTTGTACAGGCTGGAAACACGATGTTTCTATGACTTATGAAAAGAATCCTTACTGGTACGATGCAGCTAACGTTACAGTTGAAAAGCTTGAGTTTATGCTTTCTGCTGATGATACAGCAATTTTTGCTGCTTACAATGCCGGAAACCTTGATTTTGCCGATTCAGTTCCAACTGATGAAATTGCAAAGCTTCTTGAAACAAAGAACTCTGAGTTCTATATCATTGACGAGCTTGGAACTTATTATGTTGCATTCAATGCAAAGAGCAGCCTCTTTAATGGTAAAACACCGGAACAGGCAGCCTGTATGCGTCAGGCATTCTCTCTGCTTGTTGACCGCGAATACATTGTAGAAAATATCGGACAGACAGGCCAGGTTGCTGCAAACGCATTTATTCCTCTTGGAATGGCTGATGGTAACGGCGGTATATTTAAGTCAGAACCTGTTTCTCAGGGATATTATGATCCAAGCGAAATCAACAAGAATCATGACCAGACTGTTGCAAAAGCAAAAGAACTTCTTATGGCTGCCGGCTTTAAGTTCGGGGCTGACGGCAAGCTTTCTGCTGAAACTCCAATTGTTATTGAATATCTTACAAATGAAAACTCTGGACACATTGCGGTTGCTGAATCAATGCAGCAGGATTTCTCAGCTGTAGGTATTAAGATGACCATTCAGGTTCAGGACTGGAACGTATTCCTCGAAGAACGCAAGAACGGTAATTTCGACATCGCCCGCGAAGGCTGGATTGCCGACTTTAACGACCCAATCAACATGCTTGAAATGTGGATTTCTACTTCCGGCAACAACGACTGCCAGTTTGGTAGATAATTTTACCAGAAGTCATTGTCGGGCTTGACCCGATAATCTGTAAAGCACCCTGAGATTTCATTAGAAGTCTCGGGGTGTTTTTTATTTAACAAAAGGAGTTTTACCCCCATCTGTTTTTCTGCAGCCGGAGTATAATTATAAAAAACAAAATAACACGAGGTGATTATGAAAAAGCTGACATTAACATTATTTGCCGGTCTCACAGTTTTATTCGGCGTTCTTTTATGCGTGAGTGTGATAGGGTGTGGAAATAGTGCTGGTGGAGATCCAGAACAAACGCAGGATGATGAAAATGAAATTAAAATAGAACCTTATTACGGTGAAGCAACATATGATAAATCAACAAAAACTGTAAAGTTTCCAGCAGAATGGAAAAACTTTCAGCTTCCTTTGACTGAAGCAAAAGATAAATATATTTGTGTGGAATACAGTAATCTTAAGGGCGGAATTACATTATATGTGCATTATGACGATGGTGATAATAACTATGATAATGACGGAAACCCATACACTCAGGAATCATTTGTTTCTTATAAAGATAAGATTTATCTGGAATTAGAAGAATTTAAATATATAAGTTCGAAGAAAATTAGAATCAAGTTTTTGTCTATAACACCTGCAGCAGAAGTTACAATAAACAAAATATATTTTACAGGTGAAAAAATTGAAAATAAATCCCCTATAATTGATAAAAAATCAGACGAAAATGCTGTAGCATTCGACAATACAATTTCTTCAATCAATTTTGTAAAAGATATGGGTGTCGGTTTTAATCTTGGAAACTGTTATGAAGCCCATAAATCTATGAATGATCCTGCTGATATTTATTTGGGATGGGATGGTCATGAATATTGGGCTGAACCAGATATGTCTGAAAAGGTAATAGAATCTTTGGGTGAAAAGTTTGGAAAAGATGATTCAGGAAAATCAAATGCAAAAACAATCCGTATTCCAGTAACCTGGTATAATCATATTATTGACGATAAATATACAATTGATCCGTACTGGATGGAAAACGTAAAAAAGGCAGTGGATTATGCTTTAGCACTTGATTATTATGTAATCATTAATTCTCATCATGATACACCGGAAACTCATGAACCATTAAAATATCATGAAGGATATATTCTTAGAGATACTCCGGAAGATATTGCTGAATCAGAGCGTTTCTTAAAAGCAATTTGGGAACAGATTTGTAAAGCATTCAATAATTCTTACGATGAACATCTCATTTTTGAAACTATGAACGAACCTCTTAATTCTGATGATCAGCATTGGGGAGTTGATAAAAACTGTGAATTGTGTTTAAAGGAAGCAGAACTCAATAATCGTTTTAATCAGCTTGTTCTTAATACAATTCGGGCGAGTGGTGGAAACAATGCAAAACGTTTTGTGATGATTCCAAATGTTGGCTGCGATAGGGACAGCGGTTTGGATGAAGTATTTAAAATACCTGAAGATACGGCAACTGACAAATTAATTCTTACAGTGCACTGGTATCCATTGGATATTGGTCATTTATGGAAAACTCAATCCTGGGATTTACCAAATATGGAATCAATTTTCACTGAGTTAAATAAAAACTTTGTTGAAAAGGGGATTCCTGTCGTTATTGGTGAAGTTGGACCTTCAGAGGGTAATTTTGAAAATCTTGTTCAAGGCAAATCAGATGAAGAAAAAAATATTGAAGCCCTTAAGCCTTTGAGTGATTTAAGTAAGCTTGCCGGAAAGTATGGTATGTCGGTTCTGATTTTCCATTTGGGAGAATTAAAACGAACAATCAATGGAAAATATTTACCGGAGATTCTCGTTGAAGACTGGAAAAATAACAGCCAGAATAACAATACTAAAAACGACAAGGAAATAATAATTGGTGATAATTACTGGATAGCAGAAGGCGTAGGCTTTTACGATAAATCAACACAGACTTTGCAGCTTACCCAGCAATATGCCGACTTTGCCCTTACTCCAGAATACGAAGCAAAAGATAAATATCTTTGTATTGAATATGAAAATATGGAAGGTCTGCTCATTTTATGTGCAATATATGATGAAGGTGACAATAACTATTACAACCAGGGAAATCCAGAATCTTCAATTACCTTAAAAGAAGCAGATACAAGTGCTTACCTGAAAATGGAAGAAATAAAACTTTCAGCATCAAAAAAGATAAAAATAAAATTGCACCGCGGGAACAAGGATGGTGAAGCAAAAATAAAAATCAAGAAAATCTATTTTACAGATAAAGCCTATATTGCTGACGAAGAAACAAAGCAGCCCGTAGTAGATACCGCTTCTCCAGTCAGCTTTAATAATTCTATTTCTGCAATCAATCTTGTAAAAGACATGGGAGTAGGTTTTAATCTTGGAAACTGCTACGAAGCTTATAACAGTATGGAAGACGATGCTACAGCTTATCTTTCCTGGGATGGAGCCGGTTATTGGAAAAGCTATACAATGTCAAAAGATGTTATAGAAGATCTGGCAGCAAAGTTTGGAAAAGACTCAAAGGGAAAATCAAATGCAAAATCAATCCGTATTCCCGTAACCTGGTTCAATCATATTATTGATGATAAATACACTATTGACCCTAATTGGATGGAAACTGTAAAACAAGCCGTTGATTGTGCTTACGAGCTGGGCTTTTATGTAATTTTGAATTCACACCATGATATAAGACCAGATATGAACTCACCATTAAAATATCATGAAGGTTATATTGCAAGAAACACTGCTGCCGACATTGCTGAATCAGAACGTTTCTTAAAAGCAATCTGGGAACAAATCACAAAAGCCTTTAACAATTCCTACGATGAGCACCTTATTTTTGAAACAATGAACGAGCCGGGAAACAGACACATGCATTGGGGAGTTCAAAAGGGATGTTCAATTTGCCAGGATTCAGCAAGACTTGTAAATCAATACAATCAGCTTGTTCTTGATACAATCCGTGCAAGCGGTGGAAACAATGCAAAACGTTTCGTTTTAATTCCGAATGTTTGCTGCCAGTTTGATAGCGGATTATATAATGATGTAAGTCTGGAAGCTGATGTATTTAAAATGCCGGCTGACACAGCCCAGGACAAGCTTATTCTAACTGTACATAAATATCCAATGTGGAATCATCTATGGAAAGAAGGAGAAAATGACTATCCAGACCTGGAAGAGGCTTTTGAAAATCTTAATAAAAACTTTGTAGAAAAAGGAATACCTGTTGTAATAGGAGAAATCGGGCCTACTTCAAATGCAGATATCAACAATAAAGACAGTCTTCCATACAAACTGGGACACGTCCTTACTGCCGAAGAAGTTCTTCCTCCTTTATCTGATTTAGCAAAACTTGCAGGAAAATACGGAATGTGTATTCTTGATTTTCACTTGTCAGACTTATTCCTGCAAATCAACGGAAAATATATACCGGAGATTCTTGCTGATGACTGGACTAATGCTGCGCAATATCAATAAAATATCATTATGAACTTCAAGAATTTTTTGTTTTGCTTTATAAGTTTATTTTTTTTCTCTACTTTAAATGTTTATGCTCAGGAAAACTCTTTTTATGAAGAATTTCCTGAATACTCTGTAAACAAAATCATACATATTGATAAACACTGTGACTTTATTGAGTTAAAATCTACACTTAAAAAGCAAAATATTCTGCTTTATGTAAATAATAAAAGGTCTGAATACAATGTAATTTTTGAAAGCAAACCAGATTATACTTATTATAATTCAGTAATGTATTACAGTAAAAAATCTGAAACCTTATATTATAATATTAATGCAAGTCCACAGTATGTAAACAATCATAATATTTATTATGATGCAGGACTTTATTCTTTTTCTAAAGTAAAGGGCAAATTCTGCAAAGAAGGGATGAAAAGATATTTTCTTCCTGCAGACTGGATGTTTTTTTCCCTTTGGGATTCCTTTGAAAAGTATGATGACTACAACTTATTTCTGGATTATGTTTATTCAATTTCAGATTCCTGTGAAAAATCTTTCTGCGTAAAAACAGAAAATGGACAGCTTCTTACAGACAAAGAGGCACTATCATACATACGTGAAAACAATCTTTATTTTTTTTCAACAGACATATACCTTTTTCTGCACAATTATTTAAAACGAATTGAAAATGGCAACATCACAGAAAAATCAGCTTATACACTAAACGGAAATCCTTTTTTAAAAGATACCCTTTGTAAAAAAGCCCTTTATGATTGTGCCTTTATTGAATCAGACGATGGAATATGGCTTATAAAAGAAAACTCACATCCCCAAACTGCAACAGATGGAGCAGGAAATCAATATGAAAAATGGGTTATAGATTATTTGACGCCTTATTTACTGGAAGATAAAGACGGAAAAATTGCAGCAGAAGAAAATAAGGTCTTGAAAACTGTAAAAATCTGTCCTGTAGAAACAATGGATGATATTGAACAAAGCGTCATCAGTTATAAAGGTTATCTTTTATTGCGTGATATAAATGGAGAAAGCTGGTGGGCCTATAAGGGAGAAAATCTTTTTAAGCAGGATGGCTATCAAGAGATGATTTCTTATTTAAACAAACCAAACAAAGAAAACAAAACTGTTGAAAAAGCACAAACGCCGTCTGCATCATCTTTAAGTAACAACTGTTTTCTCATCTCTATCATCTTATTCATTCTTCTTACAGTGGCAATCATCCTCATCATCACCCTTCAATCTAAAAAATATCAGCAGCACCTGAACAAAAAAGACAAACGCTTTATATTCACAATTCAAAATAAGGAACGCACAAAAATCTCGCGAGACCTTCACGATTCTGTAGTTCAGACAGTTAGGGCAATCCGTACAGATGTAGAAATGCTGAAAGTCCAGCCAGAAGATTTGGAAAAACAAAAACAGATAGTAAAAGAGATTACAAACACCGTAATCCTTCTGCGCAATATCTGCTACAATCTGAGTCCTGCCGAAATCAGCCTTGCAGAAAATAAAGACGGACAGGGGGCTGGAACAAATCATCTGGAACTTCTTTCTGTAATAGATACTCTCTGCAAGCAGTTTTCTCAAAAAACAAATATACCATGTTCCATTAACACCGACACAGCCTTTTATGTACCTGTATTTTCGCTGGAAGTTTCAAAATATGTTATCCGCGTATTCCAGGAGATTCTTACAAACATAGAAAAACATTCCTTTGCAACTTCGGTTAATATTCTGATAAGCAATGAAGAACTGGAAGATAAAGAAATGCTTAAAATCGTTGTAATTGATGATGGAATCGGCTGCGAGCAAAAGGAAATGACAAAAAACAAGCACCACTTTGGTGTAAGGAATATCATAGAAAGCATGAACCTTATTGACGGAAAGGTTGAATTTTACACAAAACCGAACGAGGGCATGAATATTGTTTTGAAGGTTCCCTGCAGCAGACTGGCAACCGAAAAGTCAGAAGGAAGCACAAAATGAAACACAATCTTTTTCTGATAGACGACCATTCAATGTTACGCAAGGGCATTTCTGCATATCTTGAAGAAAAAACATACTGGCAGATCACAGGTTCTTTTACGGATTCAAAAGCCTGCATTGAAGAATTGCAGAGACTCAAAAAGAGCAATCCCCCGGAGCCTTTTCCAGAAATTGCAATCATAGACATTCAGCTAGGTAAAGAATCAGGCTTTGACCTTGTAAGTCATATAAAATCTGAATTTCCCCAAGTCAAAATCGTAATCTATTCTATGTTTGATACTCTGGGCTTTAAGCTGCAGGCAAAAGATTTAGGAGCTCAAGGTTTTATTTCAAAGGCCAGCAGTGATGAAAAGCTTGTGACCTGTCTAAATACCGTTAAAAATGGCGGTACATATTTTGAAGAAAACGAACCTTCCATTCAAAAGGAGCTGGATTCTATAGTTCCATTTCTAAAATTAAATGAAAGGCGGGTATTTGAGCTTGTTTTACAGGGAAAATCAAATGACCAGATAAAAGATGAACTTTTCCTTGGGCTTCACACTATAGAAAACTATGTAAGCTATATTTTAAATATTTCAAACTGCAAAAGTCGCAAAGCATTGATAAATAAATTCTGTTAGACTCGCTCAGAACAACAAACTTTAATAATACTAAATATTTTTATTATATTTTAACTTTTCTATTGATTATTCAAACAAAGTCTTGTATTATATAATTGTCG
>JAEEGH010011704.1_pt1 | contig 19843 bp, 14 predicted proteins | sample 9134181 | NCBI WGS metagenome assembly JAEEGH01 (sample SAMN16246544, study PRJNA631951) | gut metagenome | biome: gut microbiome; feature: rumen; material: DP-attached | host: Bos | place: Iran: Karaj | collected 2018-10 | reverse complement strand
GCCCGACAAGCCCAAGGGAAGAAGTGGAGAACTGCAGGTTTCTGATGTTAAGGCCCTGGCCCTGGAGCACAACCTTCCGGTATTTCAGCCTGTGAAGATCAAGGAGGCTGACCACGTGGCTTACCTTAAGAGCATTGAGGCGGATATCTACGTGGTGGCTGCCTTCGGACAGATCCTTTCCCAGGAGATCCTGGATATTCCGAAGTACGGCTGCGTCAACATTCACGCATCACTCCTTCCTGAATACAGAGGAGCAGCGCCGATACAGCAGTCTATTATAGATGGCAAAAAAGAGACCGGTGTAACCATTATGCAGATGGCAGCAGGTATGGACACCGGAGATATCCTTATTCAGAAAACTATTCCAATCTCAGAAGATGAGACCGGCGGAGGTCTTTTCGACAAACTCTCTGTTCTTGGCGGACAGCTGATAGTAGAGGCACTTCCTCTTATTGAAGAAGGTAAGCTCACCCCGGTTCCCCAGGATGAGGCTAAAGCCACCAAGTGCGGCAAGCTCTCCAAGGACATGGGACGAATTGATTTTTCCAAGGATCCTGAGACCATCAGAAATCTGGTGAGAGGCCTCAATCCCTGGCCCAGCGCCTTTACCTATCTGGATAAAAAGATGCTGAAGATCTGGAGCGCCAAAGCCCTTGATAAAGACGGCATGGAGGCTGTCCTGCTATCACTGGCGGACGCTGACAGAAAAGCGGCAGAAGCTGTCATAAAGAGCGGAGAATGCGGCAGGATAGTCTATGTCTCCAAAGAGGCCTTTTATGTCCTGACAGGCAATGGATGCCTTAAGATAAATGAGGTGCAGCTTGAAGGCAAAAAGCGCATGGACGTTAAGTCCTTCCTTCTTGGGAACAAGCTGGAGACCGGGACTCTGCTCAGATAGAAAATGACCGGAATCCTGGTCAGATAATAAAGGCAGTAGCCTGGCCCGTATGATAATGGCAGGTATTTGCCAAAATAGTAATTCAGAGGTGATAAACTATGTACGCAACAGATATAATGTATTTTCTGACAATAATAATGGCCATCGTTTGTATGATCGCTAGCTGGAGAGTGTCCTCGGTCTACAAAAAGTACGACAGGATCCGCAGCATGAGCGGATTCACCGGTGCTCAGGCAGCAATCGAGATACTCAGGCGAAACGGCATCACGGACGTCTCCGTAGAGCCTGTGGCCGGGAATCTCACTGACAATTACGACCCTGTCCACAAGGTGGTGCATCTGTCCGAGAGTACCTATGGCTCCGATTCCGTGGCAGCGGTGGGAGTGGCGGCCCATGAGTGCGGCCACGTCATCCAGCACTATCAGGAATACTTTCCGCTGAAGATCAGGACGGCGATCTTCCCGGCGGCAAGCATTGGCTCCAGAGCGGGAGTTCCTCTGGCGATCCTTGGACTGTTCTTAAGTTTCGAGCCTTTGATCACTATCGGTATATGGGTGTTCTCTTTAGCGGTTGCATTTCAGCTGGTGACCCTGCCCGTTGAGTTTGACGCATCAAGGAGAGCTCTGGCCATGATAGAGGATTACGGGTTCCTGGGATCCGAAGAGGCCGAAGGCTCCAAAAAGGTTCTGAAGGCAGCAGCCATGACCTACGTGGCAGCAGCCGCCACATCAGTGTTACAGCTCCTGAGACTTATCGCCCTCAGGGACAGAAGAAGATAAATTATGGCAAATATCAGAGAAATCACACTTAACATAATCAGTGAGTATTACAGGGATGGCGGTGGAAAGCCATCCCTTTTAAAGAACAGTCTGGACAAATACGACTATCTTGATACCAGGGACAAGGCCTTTATCAAGCGTGTGGCCGGGGGCTGTATCGAGAGGCAGATACAGATAGACTATGTCATAGACTCTTTTGCCAAAACCAAGGTAAAAGACATGCAGCCCTTCATCAGAGATCTGATGCGGATGAGCGTATATCAGATCCTGTTCATGGATCAGGTTCCTGACAGCGCCGCCTGCAATGAGGCAGTTAAGCTCGCCCGCAGGCATAAGTTCAACGGACTGTCCGGTTTTGTGAACGCAGTGCTCAGGAACGTAGCAAGAAGCAAGGACAGCATTCCCTACCCGGATGAGTCCATTGACCAGGGAGTGCCGTATTTAAGGGCCGTCTATTCAATGCCTGAGTGGATCTGCAGAATGTGGATTTCCGAATACGGCTTTGAGAAAACCCGCAAGATGCTGGAATTCTTTTTACAGCCAAGGCCAACCACCGTGAGGGTGACGCACCCTGAGGTGCCGGATGCGGTTTCCTGTCTGGAAAAGAGCCTTAAGGATGCGGGATGCGTGGTTACAAAGAGTGATATCCTCCCCTATGCCCTGAATCTTGAGAAGACCGACAACATAAGATTCCTTCCCGGGTTCGATGAGGGCAGGTTCTTCGTCCAGGATGTGAGCTCAATGCTGGTGACTGAGATTGCGGATCCGGGGAAAGATCAGATTGTCATTGATGTCTGCGCCGCCCCGGGAGGAAAGAGCGTTCACGCAGCCGAGAGGACTGCGAAAGTCATTTCCCGTGACGTATCTGAGAGAAAATGCGACATCATCAGGGAGAACGTAGAGAGGCTCTCGCTTGACAACATAGAGGTTTCGGCCCACGACGCCAGGATCCATGATGCGCAGCTGGAGGGGCAGGCAGACATTCTTTTCCTGGATCTTCCCTGCTCAGGACTTGGCATCATAGGCCGTAAAAACGACATCAAGTACAATGTCACTGAGCAGTCCCTTAAGGATCTGGCCGCTCTCCAGTGGGAGATCATTAGTGCATCCTGGAATTATGTTAAGAGCGGTGGAATAATGATGTACTCCACCTGCACCGTCGACAGGCAGGAGAATGAGGAAATGGTCTCCAGGATATGCGCAGAGCTTCCTTTTGAAGCAGTGGATTTTTCAAAAGACCTTCCGGAGAGCCTTAAGCAGGGTGAAGATGGAGATAAGCTCTTATCAACAGCAAAGACAGGATACATCCAGCTTTTGCCCGGAGAATTTGGAACTGACGGATTCTTTATCGCCAAACTCAGGCGCCTATAATAACAATATGTATACAGAGAACAATTCAGATAATAAGTTGGAAAAAGTAAATAAGATCGACATAAAATCCCTGAACCTGCAGGAGCTGAAGGCTTTCATGACAGATATCGGTGAACCCGCCTTCAGGGCCGGACAGATCTATGACTGGCTCCATGTAAAGATGGCAGGTGACTTCGATGAGATGACCAACATCTCCAAGAGCCTCAGGGAAAAACTTAAACAGCGGTGCCTTCTGGTTTCGCTAAAGGCCATCGAGGTCAGGGAGTCCAAAATCGATGAGACCAAAAAATTCCTCTTTGCCCTTCACGACGGAAATATCATAGAGAGCGTATTCATGAAATACAAATTCGGTGTCAGCGTCTGCGTGTCCTCCCAGGTGGGATGCCGCATGGGATGCAGGTTCTGCGCATCGACTCTGGACGGCGTTGTGAGGAGCCTTGAGCCCTCTGAGATGCTGGACCAGATATACCGCATCAGCCGTATCACAGGCGAAAAGGTCAAAAGAGTAGTGGTAATGGGCAGTGGGGAGCCCATGGACAACTATGACAATGTCCTTAAGTTTATCCGCCTTCTTTCCGACGAGAAGGGCATGAACATGAGCCAGAGGAACATCACGGTCTCCACCTGCGGTATAGTGCCCCGCATCTACGATCTGGCTGAGGAGGAACTTCAGATCAATCTGGCTATCTCGCTCCACGCATCAAATGATGCCAAGAGAAAAGAGCTGATGCCCATCGCAAATACCTACAGTATCAGCGAACTTCTGGATGCGGTCAGGCACTATTTTGACAGGACCGGACGGCAGCTTACCTTTGAATACTCGCTGGTGAGCGGTGTAAATGACACCGATCAGGACGCGGCGCAGCTGTCAGGCCTTCTTTCGGGACTTAATGCCGTGGTGAATCTCATCCCGGTAAATCCCATCAAAGAGAGGGAGTTTGTGCCCACAGACAGGGCGATGGCACTAAAATTTAAAAATAAGCTTGAAAAAAATAAAATTAATGCCACAATCAGAAGAGAGATGGGGAGAGATATTGACGGGGCATGTGGACAGCTGCGGAAGAGATTTCTGGAGAGTTCGGAAAATGCCCGATGAATCATCATTATGATGTGTGAGGAGATCGAAAAAGTATGAAAAAATGGAAAACCTGGCAGATCATCCTGTTCGTTGCAACCTGCGTGTGCCTGAATGTAGGCGTGAAGCTTCTGAGCGTTCACTATGAGTGGCCCCTGTGGGCAGATTCATTTGGAACTGCGCTCTGTGCCTATATTGGGGGACCTATATGCGGCGCCCTGGTGGGACTTACGGGGAATCTTGCGTACTGTGTTGTAAGTCACCTTTCGGCCGCGTACGCAGTCACCAGCATAGCCCTGGGCATCATTGTCGGAATAGCAGCAAAAAAGAAGTGGTTTGACCAGTTCTATGGCTTTATGGTTGCTGCAACCCTGGCAATGCTGACAGCTCTCATAGTGTCTGTGCCGGTGAACTTCATTTTTGCCGAAGGCTATACCGGCAATAAGTGGGGAGACGGCATCATCCATTACCTTATGGGCAGAGAATGGCCATTTTTCACGTGCTGTATTCTGGGACAGCTGGCTATAGAGTTTGCTGATAAAGTGATCACTATTGCAGCCGTTTATGTAGTTATCCTGATCAAACATTCCCTGGAAAATAGTAAATTAAATAAGGCCCTGGTTAAGGCCGGACATACAGGGGCAGCAGGGATTCTGTGCCTGTCTCTTGGACTGTCTGCCCTTTGCTTTTCCATGCCTGTAAAGGCAGAAGAGGGTTCTGCAGCGGACAGTACGGATTATAACGACTATGTCCAGAGCGTATACAGCAGCAACAACGGACTGCCCTGCGGCGAGGCCAATGATATCGCCCAGACCAACGACGGTGTCCTCTGGATCGGAACCTATGCCGGACTCTACCGTTACAATGGCCGCGAGTTCCGCTGGGTCGACGACTATGAGTCGGTCAAGAATGTCAACTGTCTCTATGTGGACGAGGAGGGACGTCTTTGGATAGGCACCAACGACAACGGACTGTCCATTGTCATCAGGGAGAAGGTCATAAACGTACTGGATCAGTCCAGTGGTCTTCCATCCAATTCCGTCCGCTCGATAATCCGTGCCTCAGACGGCTACTACTACGTGGGAACCACCGGAAGTATGCAGGTCATCGCCATGAACAACGGACTTAAGGCTGTTAATACTCTGGATGATGTCAACTACACTGAGAGCATAGCCGCCGATGAGGAAGGGCATGTGGCAGCCATTACTTCAGACGGACGACTCATCCTTCTGAAGGGCGGAGAGGTTGTTGCATCCAGAAAGCTTCCTGACGGAGAAGACCTGTACAACTGCTGCAGTTTTTCACCTGATGGAATACTTAATGTGGGAACCTCTACCAATAACATATACAGCTTCGATGTCTCAGGTGACAATTTCAAGCAGAGAGGCATGATGACCTGCGAGGATGTCAACCACATCAATAACATCAACTATTTGAATGACGGTACGCTCTTTATTTCCACAGACAGCGGAGTATCTTATCTGGATGAGAGCGGATACCACAAGCTCAATACTAACGATTTCAACAACTCCATTGACCATATGCTGTGTGACTATCAGGGCAACCTCTGGTTTACATCTTCAAGGCTTGGACTTTTAAGGCTCTCCAAGTCGCCCTTCAGGGATGTCTACGGCGCCATCGGCATGGATCGCAAGGTTGTAAATGCCATCGTATTCTGGCAGAGCTGCTACTACATCGGTACTGATAAGGGTCTTGATGTGGTGGACAGAGCCTGCCACAGCAAGGTTGAGAATTCACTTACCAAAGCTCTTGACGGTAAGCGTATTCGCTGCATGTTTGTAGATAACAATAACCACCTCTGGGTCTGCACCTACGGAAACGGCCTGATGGAATATGCAGCTGGCGGAGAATCATGGGAATATAATGCGGAAAACGGCAGTTTTGGTAACAAGGCAAGAATCGTAACAGGTCTGTCTGACGGCACTATCCTGGCAGCCGGAGATACAGGAATTTCTTTCATTAAGGACCATGTGGTAAAGCGCACCATCGGCAACGAAGATGGACTTATCAACTCCATGATACTGACCGTCACAGAGAGGGCAGACGGCACAATTCTGGCAGGGACTGACGGAGATGGCATAGCAGTACTTAAGAACGGCGAAGTCGTTGACATGATCACCCGGGATGACGGTCTGAGCAGCGGAGTTATCCTTCGTACGATAAAAGACCCCAAGAGCGAGGGAGTTTTCCTCGTAACCAGTAACAGCCTGTGCTATTTAGAGCCTGAAGGCAAGGTCCGTGTCCTGGAAAAATTCCCGTATTTCAATAACTATGATATATGGGTCAGGGATGAGAATACTCTTTTTGTAATGTCCAGTGCGGGAATCTACGTGGTGGAGAGAGATGAACTTGTGGCCGGAGGAGAGATCGCCTGGGAGCTTCTGGATGCCAGAAGGGGCCTTGGAACTTCTCTTACAGCCAACTCCTGGAACTACTACAACGGAAAAGGGGAGCTGTTCCTTCCCTGCGATACCGGAGTTTACATCATAGATGTTGACAAGTACAACAGCGATGTCCGCTCATACCGCATGCAGCTGGCTTCTGTCAGACTTGACGGCGTGCTGCAGCCTTCCATACGTAAGGGAGCCATAACAGTAGGACAGGGCGTAAGCCGTATCGAGCTCTCTCCGGAGATCCTCAACTACACCATTCAGGAACCCAACGTGGGATACCTTCTTGAAGGCTATGATACCCAGTGGACCATTGTCCCTCAGAACAACCTGAACAACATCATATACGTCAATATTCCTTCGGGTGAGTATACTTTCCACCTGGCTATCTTTGACAGTGCCGGAGACAGGGTTTTGGAGGAGCGTTCCTTCGAACTTGTCAAGGAGGGTGAATTCTACGAGACCTCCGGTTTTTATGCATATATGATGACACTCCTCATACTGTTTATCATCTGGTTTACATGGCTCGTGGTACAAAGGCAGCTGAACCAGCAGCAGATGAAGATCAATATGGCCAACGAAACTGTCATGGCCATAGCAAATGCCGTCGATGCCAAGGACGTGCGCACTCACCAGCACTCTCTTCGTGTTGCGGAGTACTCGGTGCTTATCGCGGAGGAGATGAACTGCTTCCACTGGTGGCAGAGGGATAAATTCCTCTCCAACCTTCGCAAAGCAGCCCAGATGCATGACATCGGCAAGATCGGTATCCCCGACAGCGTGCTGAACAAGGTGGGCAGACTTACAGATGACGAATATGCCAAGATGAAATCCCATGTTATCAGCGGAGCGGAGATCCTTAAGGACTTCACCCTGGTGGAGCATGTTGAGGATGGTACAAGATTTCACCATGAGCGCTATGACGGCAAAGGATATCCTGATGGACTCAAGGGCGAGGAAATCCCTCTCTTTGCACGTATAATCGGTGTGGCAGACGCCTTTGATGCGATGACCTCCAACCGTGTTTACCGCAATCACATGGACACGGATTATGTTATGAATGAAATGAGGCGAGGCAGGGGAACACAGTTCGATCCCGATGCGCTGGACGCATTCCTTAAGCTGGTGGATGAGGGCGTCATCAACCTGGATGAGATTTACGCCCAGAAGAGAGCAGAGATCGTGCACGCTGACAAGGAAGCCCAGGAGGAGCTCAGGCGCCGCGTGGAAGAGGACAAGAAGATCCAGGAAGCAGAGATGAAAAACGACGGGCAGGACTCTTCTGCAGACGGGAAAGGAGCTAAGGCATGAAGCGGGTATATTTAGCTACACTTCTGACGTGTCTTGTCATACTGGGAGCTTTGCATGGAAGCCTCAGGATCCTGAATCCTTCCAGCGGCAAGGATACCATTAAGGTTGGGTTTATATATGACAACGATGAGAGCACGCCTTATACGTATAACTTTTCCCTGGCAATGGATGAGGTGGAAAAGAAATATGGAGAGCAGGTGGACATACTGACCTGCAGCAACGTACTTGATGATGAGATGGAGGAACCTTTAAGGGAGCTGGCATCAGAGGGCTGCGACATTATCTTTTTCAACGGATATAGCGAAATGGTCATGAAACTGGCGCCTGAATATCCCGGCACCCAGTTCTGCCAGACCTCATATATGGATATGAGCGGCAAGACCGTTCCTGACAACTATCACACATTCAAGGGAGAAGCATATCAGGCCAGATATGTCAGCGGGATCGCTGCCGGCATGAAGATCAGGCAGATGATCCTGGATGGAACCATTACCGAAGAGCAGGCCGTTGTTGGTTTTGTTGCAGCATTTCCGACTTCGGAAGTCATTTCGGGCTACACGGCATTCCTTTTGGGAGTCCGCTCTGTAGTGTCTTCAGCTGTGATGCAGGTTTACTACACCCATACCTGGAGTAGTTATGCACAGGAAAAGAGTGCAGCGCAGATGCTTATAGATGATGGCTGTGTGATCATATCACAGCACACCGATACCATCGGCCCTGCCATCGCCTGTGAGGAGGCTTCGGAGCAAAAGAAGGAAGTTTACTTTGTGGGAAACAATCAGAGCATGTCTGAGGTTGCGCCCGGAACAAGTCTTATCACTTCGAGGATATGCTGGAAGCCTTATATCACAGCAGCTGTGGATGCAGTGATGGTCAACAAGAAGATCGAGACAGTTGTCACCGGAAGTGTTCACGGCAATGACGTATCAGCCGGATTCGATAAGGGCTGGGTAGAGGTAATGGACCTTAACCATCAGGTGGCAGCACCCATGACACAGCAGGCCATGGATCTGGCCATTGAGAGGTTTAAGAGCGGCGAAGTTGATTTTGTGTTCAAGGGCAATTATGTGGGCGTTGATGCTGACGATCCCTCCAAAACCCTGGACCTTAGAAACGGCTTTATAGAAAATGAAAACACTTCTTATCCTACGTTTAACTATATACTTGAGGACGTGATCACTGTTATGGATCAGTGATATATATACGGGGCTTATGGCCCCGTATATATCAGTTATCGACATTTTTAGGGGAATGGGGTAAGATATCATTTAGAAAACTATTGTATTAAGGGGAAACGGGAGGCTATCTTGCTTAAATCTTTTTCCGTTACGGACATTGGAAAAAAGAGAAAATTGAATCAGGATTATGTCTTTTCCTCAGACAGAAGGATTGGGAATCTTTCTAACGTGTTCATTGTTGCGGACGGCATGGGAGGTCACAACGCCGGAGATTTCGCTTCAAGATTTACAGTGGACACCATGGTCGAGGAAATTGAGAGATCCTTTGAACAGAGCCCGGTCAGGATATTGGAGAATGCCATCAAGACCGCTAACAGGAAACTGCGGGAGAAGGCTGCAGAAAATGACGCCCTGGCAGGTATGGGGACCACGGTGGTGGCATGCAGCGTTCTGGGGAGGTATCTCCAGGTGGCCAATGTCGGTGATTCAAGGCTCTATGTCATTAATGAAAGTATTACCCAGATTACGAGAGACCACTCCCTCGTGGAGGAAATGGTTCGTCTTGGAGGTATAGACAGGGAGACCGCAAGGGCTCACCTGGACAAGAATATTATCACCAGGGCAATCGGTGCCACTGAAACAGTTGACATCGACTTTTTTAATGTGGAATTAAATCGTGGGGACATCGTTCTTCTTTGTTCCGACGGTCTTACAAACATGCTGGAAGATGAAGAGATCCGCATGATAGTAAGCGGCCAGAGGGACATTATTGAGAAGGCACAAAAGCTTGTGGTGGCGGCCAATAACAACGGCGGCAAGGATAACATTGCGGTTATCCTCATAGAGCCATTTGCGGACGATGTATCTCATGATGGAGGACTAGATGGTTAAGATTGGTATGGTGATCGGAGATCGCTACGAGGTGCTGGAGAAGATCGGTACCGGTGGCATGTCCGATGTTTACAAAGCAAAAGATCATAAGCTGAACAGACTTGTGGCTGTGAAGGTGCTCAAACAGGAGTTTTCCGAGAATGAGAACTTCGTGTCCAAGTTCAGGGTTGAGGCACAGTCTACAGCAGGTCTTCTTCATCCCAACACTGTAAATGTCTATGACGTTGGCGATGAGGACGGCATTAATTATATTGTCATGGAGCTGGTGGACGGCATAACTCTCAAGAAATATATCGAGAAGAAGTCCAGGCTCTCAGTAAAAGAGGCTGTAAGTATCGCTATTCAGGTGGCAATGGGCCTGGAGGCTGCCCACAACAACGGTATCATCCACAGGGACATCAAGCCCCAGAACATCATGATATCCAGAGAGGGCAAGGTTAAGGTCACAGATTTTGGTATTGCCAAGGCTGCCACCAGCAACACTATTACTTCCAACGTGATGGGATCGGTGCATTACACGTCTCCCGAGCAGGCAAGGGGCGGCTACAGCGACGCCAAGAGTGACATTTATTCTCTGGGCATAACTCTTTTTGAGATGCTGACGGGCAGGGTTCCCTTTAACGGCGACACAACCGTTGCCATAGCCATCAAGCATATTCAGGAGGAGCTCCCGAGCCCTGCCGACTACAATGAAGACATTCCCATAAGCGTTGAAAAAATTGTGCTCAAGTGCTGCCAGAAGAGCCCTGATAGGAGGTATCAGTCTGCAGCCGAGCTCATTACGGACCTTAAGAGATCCCTTATCACACCTGACGAAGACTTTGTATCACTTCAGGATATCGATGAGGAGGGAGCTACAAGAGTATCTTCCCAGGAGGAACTGGACGAGGTTCATTCCTCGAGATTTTCCGAGACCGAGCAGATGAGGCTTCGTTCCGATGCAATGGACGACTATGACAGGGACGATGGCTATGACGACTATGACAGGGACCGCAAGAGAAAATCCAGGGACTATGAGGATGATTTTTACGAGTACGACCGGGGCAGCAAGCGCCGTCAGAGTCAGTCCACACAAAATGCTTCCGGAATAGAGAAGCTCACCATAATCATGGCCATCATTTCAGCTGCGCTGGTTGGATTTATAGTACTGCTGCTTCTCGGCCGCAGTATCGGACTGTTTGATACCCCTGAGGAGGATAATCCGCAGCAGGGGACAACGACAACTTCAATAGAGAATACATCCATTGAGAAGCCTGCAGATAACGATGCTTCCACTGATGATACTGATAAAACTGATAAGAGTGATGATACTGAGAGCACTGCATCTTCTGAAGCTACAGGTAAAAGTGAAAACACTTCATCATCCTCATCAAAAGGCGGTATACAGATCCCGGATGTGACAGGCAAGTCATATGCAGAAGCAGTGGCAACGCTTCACGAAAAGGGCTTTGAAGTCAAAAAAGCTTCAGATACAGTCAACACACAGGCCAAGGACACTGTTGTTTCAACAAAACCCGGGGCAGGTGACAGAGCAAAGAGCGGCGATACCATAACGGTATATATCAGCGACGGATCCAATTATTCCGCATCAGCAGCCGCTGCCACAACAGAGGTTTCCACCGCCAAGGCAGACGGACAGGTCACTGTTCCCAACATTATTGGCCTCACCTCAGAAGAAGCGGTTATCACGCTGGTTGAGGCAGGGCTTCAGGCCGGCAGCGTCATTGAGACCAGCAATGAGGACACCAATCTCGAAGGACTTATCTGTGCTCAGAGCATAGCTGCTTATACATCGGTATCCGAGGGTACGACCATCAACATGGAACTGTCCACTGGACCGGCCAGAGTTACATACAGCTACAACGCGGATATTTCTGCTCCTACAGAGGGAGAGAACTACAATCCCGGAGTGCAGGTCAGGGTTTCCCTGGTGACATCTGACGGAACAACACTCCTTAGCACCACAACAACGGATTTCCCTGTTCAGGGGACCTACAAGGGGATTACTGCTCCCACAGGAACCATCACATTTGTTTATTCATCAACCACACCTACTACCATCGATGCTGAGACCGGAGAGGCCTCCGGAGGTGAGACGGTGGAACATACCGTGACAAGAGCGGTTACCTTTACACAGGAGAACTGACGAATATGCGGGGCAGGATTGTAAAGGGAATAGCCGGATTTTACTATGTGGAGACCATGGACGAATGTGTCTACGAATGCAAGGCAAAGGGCATATTCAGGAAGTCCGGGATCAAACCCATAGTAGGCGATTATGTTGAAATTGAAGTAATAGACAGGGAGAAGGCCCTTGGCAACATATCAGATGTACTGCCAAGGACCAATTCTTTATACAGACCGCCTGTTGCCAACGTTGACCAGGCGGTTATTTTGTTTGCCATTGTCAAACCTGATCCAAACTATAACCTCCTGGACAAGTTCCTTATCATGATGAGACAGATGAACCTTCCTGTCATCATCTGCTTCAACAAGCAGGACATCGCCACCCAAGAGGAGGAGAACGAGCTGCACGATGCCTATGAGAAATGCGGCTATAAGGTCCTCTTCTTAAGTGTAAGGCAGGAGCGCGGCATAGACGAGTTAAAAGAGCTTCTTAGGGGCAAGACAACTGCCCTGGCCGGACCCAGTGGAGTGGGTAAGTCATCTCTTTTGAATAATCTCGTACCTGACGCCATGATGCAGACCGGGGAACTGAGCAGGAAGATCGACCGGGGCAGGAATACCACCAGGCATTCAGAGCTCTTTTTGGTAAAAGAGCTGTCGGATGAAAAGTCGCAGACCTTCATAATAGACACTCCCGGATTTACATCGCTGGAACTGCGGGATCTGGATGCGGACAGCCTTATGGATTTCTACCCGGAATTCGCATCCTTTGAGCCTGAGTGCAGATTTGCAAGATGTCAGCACATGTCGGAGCCGGACTGCGCAGTCAAGGCGGCTCTTTCCGAGGGCAAACTCTCCGGGGTCAGATATGACAACTACCGGCTCATTTATGATGAACTGAAGGGCCGGCGCCCCGACTACTCCAAAAAGACAAGAAGATAAAGAGGTGTTACTTTGAAGATATATGTTACAAGACACGGCCAGACTGATTACAACAAGAAGAGAATGATGCAGGGAAGGAGCGACATACCCTTAAATGATGTGGGTATACAGCAGGCCAAGGACAGGCGCGCATCCCTGGGGGACATAAAGTTTGACGCAGTTTATGCCAGTCCTCTTTCAAGGGCGGTTCAGACAGCCGAGATAATCGGCAACGTCAAAAGAGATGAGATCATTACCGATGAGCGGATAATCGAGGCGAATTTTGGACAGTATGAGCTCATGGGATATTATTCCACCGGATTTAAAATGATGGCCTATTGGTCTTTTCCTGAGATATTCCCGGCACCGGCCGGGGTTGAGACCATAGCAGAGATGAGACAGCGCACCGCGTCATTTCTGAAGGAGCTGGAGACCAAAGACTATGAAAATGTCCTTGTTGCCTGCCACGGCGGCATCATAAGACCCATCAGGGGCTATCTTGAAGGGCGCAAAAACGGCATCATATGGCGTCCTCGCCCCAAAAACTGTGAGATATTTGTTTACGAGTACAGGAACGGCCGCCATCAGCTGATAGAGGATATCAAATAAGAATACAGAATAGTTTATATTGTTTTAATAATTTACTTTGCCTTAGCTATGTTAGTATGAGTTTAGTGACACTGTATATGACAGTATGAGACGGAGGTTTCTATTCATGAACCGCTACCAGTATGATAAGACAGAGCTTAACCTCATAGAGTCGAGCCCTATACCCTGTGCGGCATATCAGTTTATTGATAAGAGGGTAGTAACTCTGGCATTATCCAGGGGAGTGCTGGATCTTATGAATGCTGATACTATGGAAGAAGCATACTACATCATGGATAATGACATGTACAGAGACATTCACCCCGATGATGTGGAAGAGGCAGCTGAGGCAGCTGTTCGTTTTGCTACCGGTGATGGAGAGTTTGATATAGCCTATCGCTCCAGGCTTGGAGAGGATTATATAATAATCCATGCCAAGGGAACCCATCTGTATAAGGCTGATGGGGAGCGAATCGCCGTTGTTCAGTACATGAATGAGGGTATTTACCGGGACGAAAGCAAGGAAACAATCCTTGGGGTTAAGCAGCAATTCGAGAATTTTATCCTGAACAAAGAAGGCGCTCTGAAGGGTGCCTATGATCAGATGACAGGCATGCCGAATCTTAATTATTTCTTTGAACTGGCTGAGGCTGCCTTCGAAGGTGCCTATCACGATGGCAGAAAGATCTCCATGCTGTTTATGGACCTTGGAGGAATGAAGGCCTATAACCAGAAATACGGTTATGCTGAAGGAGATAAGCTTATAACGGCAGCAGGCAAGACTCTGGTGCATTATTTCAGTAATGAGAATTGCTGCAGGGTTACCGCCGATCACTTTGCTATATATTATGATCAGCCGGATCTGAATGAAAAGCTGGCAGATCTGGTCGAGGAAATAAAACATATAAACAACGGCAATACACTTCCAATGCGCATAGGCGTCTATGAGAGCAGCTCTGACTACGTCAGCGCAACAACAGCCTGCGACAGGGCAAAGATTGCCTGTGACTCAATTGGAAATATCTTTGAATCCACAATAGTTTACTTTGATGTGGCAATGCTCAGGAAATTTGAAGCACGCCGCTATATATTCGAAAACCTTGACAGGGCCATTTCCGAAGGCTGGATCAAGGTCGGCTACCAGCCCATCGTAAGGACTGCCAATGGAAAGGTATGCGATGAGGAAGCTCTGGTAAGATGGATGGATCCTATAAGAGGGGTAATACCTCCTCTTGATTTCATTCCCATTCTTGAGGATGCCAGGATATCCTACAAGCTAGATCTCTATGTGCTTGACCAGGTTCTTGAAAAGCTCAAAAACCAGGCCGCAGAGGGACTTGATGTGGTCCCCAATTCCATCAACTTATCCAGGGCGGATTTCTATGCCTGTGACATGGTGGAAGAGATAAGGCGCAGGGTCGATGATGCCGGAATAGACCGCAGCAAGATCACCATCGAGATAACAGAGAGCGTCATCATGGATGATGTGGATTCCATGAAAACCCAGGTGGATCGTTTCCGTGAGCTGGGCTTTTCAGTGTGGATGGATGATTTCGGGAGTGGATACTCTTCACCGGATATTCTGCAGAAGATTCATTTTGATGTCATAAAGCTCGACAAGCTTCTTATAGATGGAATAGAGGAAAACGAGGGCTCAAGGATCGTGGTGTCAACATGTATCAGCATGGCCAGGGGCCTTGGAAGCGAAGTCCTGGCTGAGGGTGTTGAGACCGCCAGACAGGTTCTGCTGCTCAAGGAGATGGAGTGCTCCAAGCTTCAGGGATACTATTACTGCAAGCCTGTTCCCCTGGAGACCATCATTGAGAGAAACAGACTTGGGATTCAGATCGGTTTTGAGACAGCTGAGGATGCAGCCCGCTACTCATCCCGGAGAAGGTGATGTGAAACAGATTTGAATGCTTGTAATGCTCTGTAGTGCGGAACAGACCGGAATGTGGCTGTATTATAGATGGAACACGTTTTTGTTAAGGAACCTGCCTACTGCTGATATTACAGGCCCCAGGAACAGCGCCATAAGTATAATTCCAATGGTGGGTCTTCCTCCCAGCAGGATTCCAATAGCAACTACTGCATAGTCATAGCATATCCTTATTATTGCGAAGGGTATGCTTTTTAATATGTATTTTTTTACCATAAGCGGCACTGCATCATATGGAGCAAGTCCCATGTCAGCATTCATGTACAGGGATGCTGAAATGACAAAAAATATGAATGCTATCGCAAAGGTCATGACGCGGGTGGGCGTGTTTGTGAAAAAGCCCTCCGGAATAAACCTGTCCCACAGATAACCAAAGAAATCCGCAATGTATCCGATGAGAACCATATTTGCCACGGTGCCGGGACCTATGTGCTCGCGCCCAAATAAAATGACCAGGATGAAGAGTGCAGTATTCAGGATAAGCTGCCAGTTTCCAAAGGAGATTCCAAGGCGCCTTGATATTGTCAGGTTCATGAAAGAACAGGGGTCGGTTCCGAAATTTACCCTTATCAGGAAAGACAAAAAGAAGCCCAGAAAGAAGACTCCTGTCATCATAACAATAAAGCGCTTTTTAAAATCAGGTCTGCCAAAGTATTCTTTTAAAATATTCTTCAATTTTTCCATAATAGGAGAGTATAACACATCTTTATATTATGGTAAAATTGTTTTATAGATAAAAAATCAGCCCCAAATATGCAGTATTGAGGTCTGTAGATAATTTTATGGCCTTATATACAATATTGGACTTGCATCAGGGCAACTCAAAAAGGTAGTTATATAGATTTTCATCTATATGGTCTGATATAAAAAAATGAGTTTATAGATTAGGAGAGCATAGATGGAAGAGAGAGACATAAAAGAGCTGCTGTCGTCCGTAAAAAACGGAGATGTGTCCATAGAAGATGCTCTTCTTGAGCTTAAGAAGGCACCTTTTGATGATCTCTCTTTTGCAAGACCGGATCATCACAGGGGACTTCGCCAGGGTAAGGGCGAGGTCATCTATGGCCAGGGCAAGACCCCGGACCAGATCTACCGGATCTCAGAGAATCTTTTGGCCAATGGACAGAAGAAGGTCCTTATCACCCGGGTATCCAAAGAGGCTGTGGATTATTATAACAGCCGATCCTGTGATCACACAGAGAATGTCTTTTACCATGAACTTTCAAAAATTGCAATTGCCTACGGCAAAGGGACGTCCGAGCCAAAGGCCGATGAACTTAAGGGCAAGATAGTCGTGGCCACAGGCGGGACCAGTGACATCCCCATTGCGGAGGAGGCTGCTCTCACCGCTGAATTTCTTGGCAGCAGGGTCGTAAGGCTCTACGATGTTGGAGTTGCCGGCATACACAGGCTTCTCATGAAAGAAGCAATGGACGAGATCATGACTGCCAACGCCATAATCGCCATAGCCGGTATGGAGGGAGCTCTTGCCAGCGTAGTAGGCGGCCTCGCAGACTGCCCCGTCATTGCAGTCCCCACCAGCGTAGGCTACGGCGCCTCTTTTGGCGGCCTCTCAGCGCTTCTTTCCATGCTCAACTCCTGCGCCAGCGGTGTCAGCGTAGTCAACATTGACAACGGCTTCGGCGCCGGCTACCTGGCTGATATGATAAATGAGAAGAAATAAGTGAAGATGGAGTACCAAAAGAGAATAAAAGAATAGGTTAAAATTATAGGTTAAGAAGTGCAGAAAACAATAAAACGACTTATAGCAATAATTGCCTGGATCATAATCTGGCAGATATTGGCAATGATAATTCATAACAAAATATTACTTGCAGGACCAATTGAGACTCTGCAAACACTAATAAGACTTTCCGGAGATTCATTGTTCTGGCAGTCGGTGGCAGCTACCACAGGAAGAATTCTTCTGGGGTTCCTTATAGGAAGCATACTAGGTATTATTCTTGGATATGTGGCACATATACAGGAAATCGCAGAAATCTTCCTGAAGCCGCTGGTACTTGCGATGAAATCAGTTCCTGTTGCAAGCTTTGTGATCCTGCTGCTGATATGGTTTGGGAACAGGAATATATCACTGATAATAGTGGCAATGGTGGTGTTCCCTATACTGTATACCAATACTCTTGAGGGACTTAAGAGTACCGACAGCAAGTTCCTCGAAATGGCAAAAGTATTCAGAATGCCAAAAGACAGAGTAATAAGATATATTTTTTTGCCGCAACTGTTGCCTTTTTGGCAGGGAGCATTTAAACTTGCTATCGGTATGAGTTTTAAGAGCGGAATTGCAGCGGAGGTTATAGGCCAGCCGCTGGGGACAATCGGCAATGGACTATACCAGGCAAAAATATATCTGGAGACCGGAGAATTATTCGCGTGGACGATAGTGACGGTGCTGATAGCATTTATCTGTGAGAGGCTGATTACTTTTATGCTGATGCTTCCGATGCAACTGAAAAGCAAATAAAGAACAACAGTGAATCTGAAAACCAGATGAATCACAACATCGCAACTGCGCAACAGATAAGTCCTCGAACATCCGAAAAAAGATGTATCACCCTGCATTGACAGCCAACAATAATACCCAGGCATCAACTCTACCTGTAATCAACAACAATTCGGAAAAAGGCCATGACCATAGAAATAAAAGACGTCAGCAAATCCTACGATGGCAAAGAAGTCCTGCATGACTTCTCCCTGAACATCGAGGAAGAACACAGCTACATAATCACAGGCCCTTCAGGCTGCGGCAAGACAACGCTGCTGAGAATGATCCTTGGACTTGAACAGCCGGATAAAGGAACGGTTAAGCTCCTTGGAGATTACAAGTATCCCTTCATCAATTCCGGAATGGTATTTCAGGAGGACAGGCTCTGCGAAGGGTTTGATGCAGTCACCAACGTGACCATGGTGAACAGGAGAGTCTATCGGGAGAATGCCATAGAGGAGCTTAAAAAGCTCCTGCCCGAGGAGGACCTGCACAAGCCGGTCAGGGAATTGTCCGGCGGCCAGAGGCGCCGGGTTGCGATCGCGAGGGCGCTTGCGATCCCCAGCGACATCCTGATCATGGATGAGCCCTTTACGGGACTGGACCATGATGCAAGGATGAACGCCATAAGTCACATAAGGCAGAAGCAGGGCACGAGGGCTCTTGTCATAACAACTCATGACACCGAAGGCCTTGAGTTCGGGCGATGCATAAATATGGCACAATAGTAAAATTGACAGATAAAGAAATTTTCAAAGAAGAAAGAGGAGAGAATTTATGGTAACAAATGACGCCAGTATGAACAGCTTTAAGCACAAGATCATGGAAGAGGTGTGCAGACTTGAATGGAATGATGAAAATGACAGGGACCACATCGAACAGCTGGTGCTGAAGATGATACCCGGACCAAAGCCTGAGTACAGATGCTGTGTCTATAAAGAGAGGGAGATCGTAAGGCAGAGGATCAACCTGGCAATGGCCAAGGCCCCAAGCTACAACCCCAACTCCGAGAACATTGTGCAGGTAATTGACCCTGCATGTGACGAGTGTCCCATCGCTGCATACTCAGTAACTGATAACTGCCGTTTCTGCATGGGCAAAGCGTGTCTGAGCTCCTGCAAATTTGGTGCCATCACACCCGGTGATACGCATATGCACATCGACCCCGCCAAGTGTAAGGAGTGCGGACTGTGCGCCAAAGCCTGCCCGTACAACGCCATCGTTCACCTTGAGAGGCCATGTAAGAAGGCATGTCCTGTAGACGCCATCACATATGATGAGTATGGCTACTGCAAGATTGATGAAGATAAATGCATACAGTGCGGACACTGCATCCACAGCTGTCCTTTCGCAGCCATCGGAAGCAAGACCTTCCTGGTAGATATCATCAAGGATATCAAGGCCGGAAAAGAAGTCATCGCCATGTGCGCGCCTGCAACAGAGGGACAGTTCGGTGAGGACATCTCCATGGGTTCCATCAAGGAGGGACTTAAGAAGATCGGCTTTGCTGACATGGTGGAAGTAGGACTTGGCGGAGATATGACCGCTGCCTATGAATCAGCCGAGTGGTCAGAGGCATACAAAGAGGGACACAAGATGACAACCTCATGCTGCCCTGCCTTTATCAATATGCTCAAGAAGCACTTCCCGGATCAGTACAGGGACAACATGTCCTCCACAGTTTCACCCATGTGCGCTATTTCAAGATACTTAAAGGCCACAAGACCTGGCTGCGTGACAGTATTTATCGGACCATGTATCGCCAAGAAGTCTGAGGCCCAGGACAAATCTGTTCCGGACAATGCAGATTATGTTGTAACCTACGGTGAGCTCAGAGCTCTCATGAGA
>JAEEGH010011703.1_pt1 | contig 19844 bp, 9 predicted proteins | sample 9134181 | NCBI WGS metagenome assembly JAEEGH01 (sample SAMN16246544, study PRJNA631951) | gut metagenome | biome: gut microbiome; feature: rumen; material: DP-attached | host: Bos | place: Iran: Karaj | collected 2018-10 | reverse complement strand
TGGTGTGGTTCATATAGAAGTCGAAGTCGATGCCTAAGCGGTTGTTCAGCATGTAGGCCTTCAGTCCGAGGTTCAGCTTACCCGTCTGCTCCCACGTGATACGCTCGTTGCCGATGTTGTCGAGCACGGCGGCGGTAGACTTGTAAAGATACTTGGCCACGCTGAACGACGTGCGGGCAGCATAGTTGGAGATGTCGTCATTGCCGCTGATGTCGTAACCGGCTTTCACCAGCAGATAGTTGATGCCCGTGTTCTTGGGGAACCACGACTCGTTGGTGAGCACCCAGCCTAACTGTAGGCTCGGGAACATACCCCACTTCACGCCGCCGATGCCGATGCCGCCCTCAGCCTCCTTACCGAAGCGGCTGCAGGTCTCGAGCGAGAACGACAGCTGTGCGAAGTAGCGGTTGCGGTAGTTATAGTCGACGTTGGCGTACCAGGTCATAGAGCGCCACTCGTCGTCGGCACCCGTGGCATCGACGAAGTCCATGCTGGTCGAGATGTTAGGCGTCTTGTCGTTACCGGCCGACTGATACTGACCCTCGGGCTGGTTGTCGTCGAAGGCGAACGAGGTGTAGCGTACACCACCGTAGACATCGACGAAGTGCTCGCGCAGCTGCTTGGTCCACTGCAGGCGCAGGTCACCGACGACACTGGTCTCCTTGGAGAACATGGACTTAGCCATATTCTGCACACGACCCAATCCCTCGATGAGGAAGGTGGGCATGCCGTTCTTCGGACGGTAGTAGCGCTGCGACACACGGTCGAGCGTGTAGCTGAACACACCCGTCAGGCTCAGCTCGTTGGAGAACTCGTAACGCGGAGCTATCACGGTGTTGAAGTGAGTAGTCTCTACACGGTTCTTGTTGATGGCGTTACCATTGGCAAGAAGGGCAGTAGGGTTACCGAGGGTGAGATCCTGGTCGAGCACCGTCAGGTAGTCGTCGGCTTCCGACAACGTTGACGACAGGTTGCCCGTCACATTATTATAGGTGTATGGGTTCAGGAACGGCGACTTGACAAGTGCCAGGAACGTAGGCGACGAGATGGTACCCGTCAGCAGGCTTTCGGGAGCGCCGTTGTCGAACACGTCGCGATTGACCTTGGTGTAGGACATGTCGAAGCGGGTGGTCAGACGGCTGATGACGTTGATGTCAGTATTGAAGCGCACGTTCAGGCGGTTGAAGCCGTTCTCGCGGGCGGTGCTCTGACCGTCGGTGTAACCTAACGACAGGTTGTACATACCCACGTCGTCGCCACCCTGCACATTGATGTTGTAGTTCTGGTTGAGGGACGTGTGGTAGACCTCCTTCTTCCAGTCGGTGGCGTTGTGGTACTTGGTATAGTAGTACTTCGAGGGGTCGTCGTTCAGGAACTTGAACGTCTCAGGGTCGGTATATTCCGAAATCTCAGGATAGGTACCCAACATCTCGGAGGCATAGATGCGATACTGCGCTGCATCCATCATATCCGGCGTGCGGGGTACGAGATTGACACCAATGCCGATGTTGGCATCGATGCGGGTGGCCAGGCTGTGGCCGCGCTTGGTCTCGATGAGGATGACACCGGCGGCACCCTTGGCGCCGTAGAGTGCGGTGGCGTTCTTCATGACGGTCACCTTCTCGATGTCCTCGGGATTGATGTTCAGCAGCAGGTTGTTGTAGTCACCATAGTGCAACGAGCTGCGCGTCTGCTGCATGTCCTGCACAATGCCGTCGATGACAATCAGCGGCTGGGCATTGGCATTCAGCGAGGTAAGACCACGCACGAACATGGCTGCTCCGTAGCCGGGGCCACCCGAGCGGCTGATGCTGCGCACGTCGGCACCTAACCGGTTCTCCATGTCGGTCTCTACCGTCTGCGACGTGGTGTTCTTCACACTCACCGTTGCCGATGAGCCTACGTGGCTCGTCTTGTCGTACATAGGCAGGAACGAGTCGCTCAGCAGCTCCACACGGATGACGGAACCCTGCTCACCCAGACCCACATGCTGGCTGAGATACTCGGGAGCATGGATATAGAGGGCGGTGGCGAACGTCGGCACCTTGATGACAAACTCACCGTTGTCCTCGGTCATAGCCGTATAGTTCTTATCGTTGAGCGCCTGAACCATGATACCGGCCAAGGGCTGCTTGGTGACGGCATCGACGCAAACGCCCTTCACCTCCATCATAGGATAGGTAGGCACTTTCACCGTCGGCTTTTTCTTCACAGCGGCCACTGTCTCGTCGTCGACAGCATCGTCGTCCTGGGCATAGACCGTCGTGGAAACTAAAACACTAAAAAGCGAAAATATCAGAATGCTTAATCGTTTCATATTCGTAGTCTTTTATTATCAATTGTCAATTCCACGGTCATATTCGTAGTCGGGATGCTCCTTGAGGTAGTCGTCGAGCTCCTTCGGACGCAGGATGATACAGTCGATGCGCAGGGTGCGGTCGAAGTTAGCACGCTCACGCGACGTTACCGAGCTGTTGATACGCATGTAGGGATAGTAGTTACCCGTTCCCACGTAGGCCATCGGGAAGGTGAAGTCGCCCAGATAGATGGTGTCAATCTGTACGGAATCACTGACGAACTGACTCTCAACCGTCCACTTGCTGTCGCCGTCCTCGTTCTTACCTTGCTCATTGGCATAGCCTAACGACACCTTGAAGCGGCTGGGCTTCGTAGTGTAGTTGTTACTCACGATGTTGGCAGGCACCGTCACGATGTAGATACTGTAAGTGGTGGAGCGCACACCGGGAAGGTAGAACACAATACCGGGATTCGTGCTCTGGCTGACAGGCTGCACCTCGGTGTAGCTATTGGCCGACAACTGACCGGTAACCTCAGGATTCTGGGTGCCGGGAGCCACATAGATGCGCTGGGGCTGGTCGGCCACATTAACCAGACTGGACTGATAAACAGTATTCTCGGCCTGCAGAATCAGCTCGGGGTTCCATACCGTCCAAGGACGCATACGCAGGCTGTCGGTAACCCAGATGCAACCGTTGCTCTTATCCACCCGGAGGGCGTTCTCAAACAGGCGGGCAGCATCTTCGGAATAAACCTTCGACAGGGTCGTGCCATAGAGAGAGTCGCAGCGGAGGGGTTCGCCGGTCTGCAGCTTGTTCAGCTTGGTATTGTCGTACAGGTTGTTGTTGTAGAACAGATAGCCCGTCAGCATCATGTTGACCACAGAGTCCTGCAGGTACTGCACGTCCTTGATGTTGACCGTCACCTTCTTCTTGTCGGTACCAGTCGACGTATTCTCCATGAATTCGAACGAGGGCAGATAGTGGAAGTACTTCTGCACCTGAGCCTTGGCCTTTATCCAGGCTTCGTTGGTGGGAACAAGCATCGAGTAGTTACTGTCCTCACGGTTGATCAGGGCCTGATAGCGTATGAACAGGTCGTTGTGCTCGTCGAAGATAGAGTCGAGATAGGTAATCTCGCCGTTCAACGTGGGTCCCTGCACGCTCTTCTGCTCGTTCAGCTTCTTCACGTCATAGCTGTGGAAGTACGTGCTGACGGAGTCGATGGGGAACTGATAGTTGTTGAGCGACTCGTAGATGTTCTGCATGAACGGAATCTTGCCGTTAAGCGTATGGATGGTACCATTGCCGGCTGCCAGGTTGGCACGGTCGACGCCAACGCCCTGAATGTTGTAGCCGCCCGAGCCACCGAAGCGCATCATCTTCTCGTTCAACGTATAGATACGCTGATTCACGGTGCCGGAGGCCGGATAGTTGTTGCGGGCAATATGGTTCTCAATAAACTCCTTCTTCAGACGGTCGTTGCTCAAGGCAGAAACGGTCTCGAAGTCGAAACTGCCGTCGACGGGTGCCCAGACGGTATAGGTCTGGGAAGCGTCGAGTATGGCGTCGTAGCCCGCCTTCTTCAGCAGCGAGGCAAACTGCGACAGGTTGCCGGTCTTCTCAATATTCTGCCAGATGGTGGCATTCTGCGTATCGAGCAATGCCGTGTCGGCGTCGTAGTGGTCGTCCCAGTCGGCGCAGGAGACAAGGGCGAGGGCTGCAGCAGCACCACAGCACAGCGAACCGGCCCACCTTCTATATATATACTTCATTGTTTTCATAATCTTCATAGTTCTTTATTAGTACATGTCTTCCGCATAGCGGGTGTTGTTGTAGACGTTCTCGGGGCAGAACTCGATGTAGTCGAGGTGGAACTCTCCCTGCGGGTTCTCAATCACACTCTTGCAGCGCAGCCAGTAGTCGCCCTGCTTGAACTCCTGCTTGGTGATGATGCGGCGCAGGTCCTGTGGATGGCTGCGGGCGGGGTTGCTCTGGAAGGTGTAGAACAACGGTCCGCGCATGTAACCCAAGTTGCGCATGTTGGCATCGCTCTCCACGCCACGGTCGTCCAGTCGGTTCCAGTTACACCAGCCCGTATAGACGTCAGGCGTCAGGTCGGCGTTGTTGGCAGGGATGATGCGCATGTCGACAGGAATGTCGATGGCCTTCATCGTCGAGAGGTCGGAACTGCTGCCTAAGTAGAACTGCAACATGCCTCGCACGGTCTCGGTCGTGTAGCCGATACGCAGCTCGTAAGTGCCGTCGGGCACGGGCGGCAGGCGGAATGCGAAATCGTAATTGCCCATGCAGTTGAACTCGTCCCACTGGTAGTTACTCCATCCGTCGTCGGTGTGGGCGAAATAGTAGAAACGAGTGTCGTCGCCATTGTAGATGGACATGTACTTGAAGAAGCGCGGCGGTATGCGGATATAGTCGCAGCCGCTGTGACGGCCGTCAGAGCCGCTCTTGCCGCCGTTGAGGGCCTTCACCTGGGCGGTGGTTATGCCCCGGAACGAGTTGGACATCATCTCGCCGAAGAGCACGGTGTCGTCCATACGGATGCGCTCGTTAAGCACGCCCTTGGGCACGCGCTCCTCGTAGGCCAGCATGTCGAGCATGGGATGGATGTAACCGTTGATGGCGGCTACCTGTCCCTTGAAGCCCACCAGCTCGATGCCGTCGTACAGTACCGGGTGCATGGCTGCCGTACCCAGTTCGGCCACCATGTCGGTGAGCGTGCTGTTGGCCACCCAGCGATTGATTCTGAACTTGTTGCTGTTGCGCGTAATCTTTAATAAGGTGTAGGGCAGCATGGTCTCGTAGTATTCCACAGCCGTCACCTTGCTCACCTCGTTGCACTTGCGCACCAGGTCGTTGTAGGCTATCTTGTAGTCAAGAATGTGGTAGCGCATGAACATGCTCAGCGTGTTCCACGGGTTTTTGTAGTCATTGCCCGTACTGATCTGGATGTGGTTGTTGCGAGCGTAGTCATACCAGCCTGAACCCGGGTCGGCACAGTGACCGTAGACGCTGTCGGCGTAGGCCTTCAGGTCGTCGATGGTGTGAATGCCATGAGCTGCGAACACGTCGTCGGTCTCGGCAAAGATGGTATATCCCAGTTCGCACTTCTTGGGAACATAGAAGTTCTTATGGTTATCAACCTTGTCGAAGTCGGTAGTGCTGAGGTTTGACAGCGAGTCGGCCAAGCCAGTCAGCTTCAAGGCTTGGGTAAAGAGGTCGTAGCCCGACTCCTGGTTTCCCATCTCGCCGGCAATGAGCATGTTCGAGCGGGTTATCACGTGGTCAATCTCGTGGAGTACGCCGTTCTCCAGCTCGTTGTCCATACTGGTGACCTTCGAGCTGCGGCTCACGAGCAATGCTCCCGACTGTGAGTCGATGGAGGTGTTGATGTCGCGTCCCAGGAGGGTCTTGATGGTCATGCCGTTGCCCATGTTCACACCCATCACCTTGGTGGCGAGGAGGTGGAACAGCGCAATATCGTTGCAGAGCGAGTCAGTCAGTCCTTCCAGTCCGCGGGTCGTCATGCCGTTGTGGGGCAGTTCCTTGTTCACAGGGTCGTCGTAAAGGCTGTCAATATATTCGGCCACGGCCTCATTGCCCGGCGCGAAGCAGGTGTAGGTGCCGTAGGCCGACAGGATCTTGTCGTAGCCGATGCGCGAGAGAATGTAATTGAACGAACTGAACTGCTCATCGCGGTTCTTAAGATAGTCCTCGATGGTCTCGCCAGTGAACGTGTAGAGGTTCGACTCGTCAATCTCCTCCTTACAAGAAGCTAACGGAGCGATGGCGGCGGCCACAGCACAGCCCGCCAGCCCTTTCACTATGAATTTCTTTATGCTATTTGTCTTCATAACTTCAATTATCAATTATCAATTCTTCGACGTTGACTTCTCCTGTATGTAGACAGGATTCTGATTCAAGAGGTTGTTCACCTTCGTTTCACTTTCCAGGATGGGCCAGTAAAGGTAAGGCTCGCTCTTCATCTTGTAGGAGACGGCATCGCCACCCTCGCCACTGTACTTTCTCACAATCATGCTGAGCATGGGCTGGTAGAGAGCCGGCCATGCGCCCTGGGATGCCAGCGTCTGGCGGGCATCGACACCCTCCATGTGCCGGTAGCAGTAGCGCATCAGGTCCCACCAGCGCTTGCCCTCGAAGCAGAGCTCACGCTCGCGCTCGGCCAGCACTAAGAGTTCGAAGTCTTCCTTCGACTTGAAGTTCTCAAACTTCAGCGTGTCGGTAGCCGTCTTCTGCATCGAGCGCTTGTTCACGGCCTGCACCAGATTGAAGGCTTGCTTGAGGTTCACAACGTCGCTGTCGCTCTTTGCGGTCTCGACCAGAGCCTCAGCCTTCATCAGCATGACATCGGTAAGGCGGTAGACAATCCAGTTCTGGCGGAACTCGCGGAAAGCACGGCTGTTGCTCTTCGACTCGCCGACGTTGAGACCCTTGATGTTAGAAATATCGCTGGTGCTCACCATCTTGCGGACACTCATCTGCTCGGCCTCCTCGTTGTTGGCTTCGTAGACGTTGTTCCAATAACGGTAGTCATTGGCCGACAGATAGAACTTCTTGGCCTGATTGGTATTGGCGTTCGGGTCCACACTATTAAACAAGGATGAAGCCATGAGGATGCTGGTCTGACGATAGTTGTTATCGTCGCCCGACTCATAGTAGTAGTTCTCCAATGCCTTGTTCGAGTTGTCGCGGCCATTGTACTGCCACTCCAAGATACTCTCGTGGGAATTGCCGCTATTGGTGCCGAAGATAGTACTCAGCACCCTGTCGCCATCCTCGAGGTGGTAGATGTCCTTTTCAGTCTCGGTGACGTCATACTCCTTATACAGTTCATAGTAGGCATGCTTGGCGTTGATGACGGAGTCGCTGTAGACAATAGCCTGCTGATAGTCGGCGGCACTGTGGGTCATGGATGCACGCCACAGGTAGATGTCGGCCATCAAGGCATGGATGGCGTCACGGGTCATGTAGCCCCAGTTGCGCCAGTCGTAGCGACCGTAGGCGCCGGAGCGCATGATGTACTGACGGGCGTCGAGCAGGTCGTCCAGACAATGCTGCAGCACGATATCAGGCGCGCTCTGGGGTTGCGGCTCGGCCTGACTGTCTTCCTCGTAGGAGTGCTCCGTGTAGGGCACATCGCGGAACGCCCGCACCAAGTAGAAGTAGCAGAGCGAGCGCAGGGCCAGCATCTGGGCACGTACCACCTGGTAGTCACCAAGCGTGAACTCCGGGTCTTCATCCATCACCGCCTCAGCGTGGTTAAGCACGATGTTGCAGTTGTTGATGACCTTGTAGAAAGCGCTCCAGTCGTTGTACCTGTTGGTAGGCAACAGGTTGACAGCACTGATATTGTCGAGCGTGTTGTCATTGTAGTCGCTCAACTTGTCCAACTCGTCAGAACGGTAGGCACCCCACATGATGGCCCGCTCCTGAACGCTGTAGTCAATCATGCTCTTGTAGCATCCGTCCACCATCTGGTTCACATCGGCCTTGGTCTTCCAGAAGTCCTCGCCCACGACTCGGTCGGTGGGGTAGATGGTCAGGAAGTCATTGCAGGCTGTGAGGGCTGCGGTGGCACCGCAGCACAGCAAACACTTCGCAATATATTTATGTATGCTTTTGGTAATCATAATTTTCAATCTTCAATTATCAATTATCAATTAAGATTAGAATCCCACTTGAATGTTCATCGTTACCGACTTGCTTCGCGGTGTCTGCGAATTGTCGTAGGCAATGCCCCATGCACCGGGTGAGTGCTCGGGGTCGGTGCCGCTGTACTTGCTCCAGCAGAACAGGTTCTGGCCTGAGATACTCATCGTCAGACGGCGCAGGCCGATCGGCTTCAGCAGCTTACGCTTGAAGTTGTACGACAGCTGGATATAGCTCATACGGACGAACGAAGCATCCTCCACATAGCGGTCGCTGCCCAACCAGTTGTAACCCGTGTCGAACATGGCACGCGGAATCTCCGTGACGTCGCCGTTCTTGCGCCAGCGCCAGTTCACGGCCGAACTCTGGTTGTAAGCGTTAAACATTTCCTCCAGTCCCATCTTGGCTGAATTCACAATCTTAATGCCCTGACGGTAGCTGAAGCTGGTCTTCAATGCCCAGTCTCCATATTGCATATTCAAGCCGAAACCGCCATTCAGATGCGGGTTCGAGTTGCCTAAGTAAACGATGTCAAGCGAGTTGATCTGACCATCGTTGTTCACGTCCTCGTAGATGGCATCACCGCCCTGGAACTCGTAGGTAGAGACACCTTCGTCGAAGTTGTAGACCATGCGGATGGGTTCGCCCTGCGCACTCATCATCACCTTGCCATTATCGTCGATGGCAATAGGTGCCGTCTTGCCCTTGGCCAGGAACTCGTTGTTGATGTAGCTCTGCAGCTGTTCGCCCGTCCATCCGTTACGCGTCTTCATATTGATAAGGTACTCGTATGTGTACTGGTAGACGCCCTTGTAGCGCAAACCATAGATAGAGCCGAGCGGGTTACCCTTTTGAATGCGGTTCAGGTACTGTCCGCGTTTACTGGAGTCCCATTCGCCGTTGATGCTCTCGAGCACGCTCTCGTCCATCTCAACTATCTCGTTGAAGTTCTGCGAGATGTTGAAGTTGGCGCTCAAGTTGAACTTGCCGATGTTGATAATCTTGTTGGCCGACACGTTCAACTCCCAACCACGGTTGGTCATTTCGCCGACGTTGGCCCATGCCAACGTGGTGAAACCGGTGGTTGACGGAATGCGTACACCCGACATCAGCAGGTCCTTCGTGCGCTTGTAGTAGTAGTTGAAGTCACCGGTGATGCGGTCGTCGAAAAATCCGAAGTCGCCACCGAGGTTATACTGCGTCGTGCGCTCCCACTTCAGTTCGTTCAGCTGCAGGCCTTCCAGGTAAGTGACGCTGTGCTTGTCGCTGACGCTACCATAGACACCCGACGTGTTGTACTTGGCATACTGCAGATACTGGCCGTCAGGCTGGCGGCCTACGATACCCCACGAGGGACGGAACGAAAGCATGGAGAGCCACTTCTTGGACCAGTTCATGAACGGTTCGTCAATGATGTTCCAACGTGCTGACACACCCGGGAACCAACCCCACTTCTTCTCGTCGCCAAACTTTGTCGTACCGTCGGCACGCAGCGAGAAGTCGAAGGCATAGCGTGACAGGTAAGAGAAGTGGCCGCTGTAGATACCCGACATGGAGCGCCACTGTCCGTTGCCGCTGCCCATGTTCTCAATGGCTGTGTCCACCGTGGGCGATGTTGTGCCGTTGGGGGCGTTGCGGTTCACCACGGTCTGGCTGTTGTCGTTGCCGCTGGTCATCTCCCAGCGCAGCAGCATGGTGGCCAGCAGGTCCTCGTTCTTGAAATGGGGATTGAAGTTGAAGGTGTGGCGGGTGGTGAAGGCCAACGAGTTGTAGTCATACACCTCCGAGCGGTTGTAGTTGCTGTCATTCCATCCACGGGTTTGCAACGAACCTGGCCAGTACTTAGGCTCGCTCTTCGAGAAGATATCCATGTAGACCAGTCCGCTGTAGTTCAGCTGCGTGCTGCTGTCGTCCTTGCCCAGCAGGTAGTAGTCGAGGCGGAACTCCGGCGATATACGGTAGGTCTTCTCGTTACGCCAAGCCTGATGGGCTATGGCTACGGGGTTGCCCAGGTCGCGGATGTTGCCTAATTGCCTGGATGAGGTTCCTGCAACGGAAGAGCCTTCCTCGTTGCTGGCACCTTCGGGCAGCATGATGTAGAATTCGTTCGTGTCCTGACCCTGTGCGTTCTGACGATAGACCGACATGTTGGGGGCCATTTTCTGGGCACGTCCCAGGATGTTGTCATCGTAGTTACGCAGGTTGGCCGTGTAGGTCAGCGGGAAGGTGGTACGGAACGTGATACGGTCGCTGACGAAATAGTCGAGTGCCAGCTTCGTAGAGAAGCGGTCGAGCTTCTGCTTGATGATGGTACCGTTCTGGTGGTCATAGCCGGCAGAAACGCGGAAGTTGGCCTTCTCACCACCACCGGTGATGGTCAGGTAGTGATACTGGCTCCACGCAAACTGCTGCACCTCGTCCACCCAGTCGGTGTTATTGTTCCAGTTCTCGAACTCAGCCCACGATTTGTTGTAGTTGATTTCGTTGATGTTGGTGGTAGCCGTGGCACTCTGGGCAGGATTGTAGTACATCTCTTTCAGCATCATGGTGTAGTCGTCACCGTTCAACAGATTGTAGCCCTTGGGCTGCCATGAGGCTTGCAGGCGCAGCGAATAGTCCACGCGGGTGGCACCACGGGCACCACGCTTCGTGCGAATCTGAATCACACCGTTAGCACCACGTGAACCCCAGATAGCCGTTGCGGCGGCATCCTTCAGTACCTGGATGTCCTCGATGTCCGACGGGTTCACCGACAGCAGCGAGGCGTAGGTCTCTTCATTGGCGTTCTGGAAGTCGAAATTGGCGTCGGGGTTGTCGAAGATGTTACCGTCGACAACAATCAGCGGCTCGGCCGAACCGTTGATGGAGGTGACACCACGCAGGCGCATCGTAGTACCCGAACCCAGGTTACCCGAGTTGGCCACGATGTCGAGACCGGCAATCTGACCCTGCAGGGCCTCATCGGCCGAGGTGATGGCCAAGCCTTCCACTTCACTCATGTTAAAGGTCTGAGCGGCCACCGACACCTCACGCTGCGGAATGGCGAGACCACCCTGGTTGAACTTCTTCTTGGCTACGACGGTTACCTCCTTGATGGTGGTGGCGTCCTGCAGCTTGATGTCGAAGCGGGTGCGCGTGCCGATAGGCAGGGTTACGGTCTTGTAACCCACATACGAAACCTTCAGTTTGTTCTTCACATTCTTGACCGTCATCGAGAAGTTACCGTTCATATCGGTCTGCGAGAACGATATGTTACGGTTGTTACCGTCGACCTCTACCACGTTGCACATCATCACAGGCCCCATGGCATCGCTGATGGTACCCGATATGCGGGCCTCCTGCGCAAAGGAATTGACAATTGACAATTGACAGATGACAATTATCAGTCCCAGTATTCTGTATAGTCTTTTGCTAATCATAATTTTCAATCTTCAATTATCATTCCTTATCGTACCTTTTATATAAATAAGAGTCGTATTGCTCACGATAGACCCTCATACGCTGTCGGGCTCCTGCACCCGTCCACGCTGCGTCGTAACGGTCGGTGTCGGCATGGGTGCTGAGCGGAGTGCTGATCTGGTGAACCACGGCAAACGACGATGTCGAGATGGTGTGGCGCTTCGTATCGAGCACATAGTCACGGGCCATCTGGTTGACCAGCTTCGACGTGCCGTTAGCCTCGATGGCAATCTGCTGGCCGCGCTTGTCCTGCACCATCAGGCGACCGTTGCCTCCCGTCAGGGTCAGCTTGTCACGGATACCCAGCGTGTCGGAGCAGGCGGTGGGGTAGACGCCTTCCTCGACGGTGTTGTCGGCATAGACGGAGTTGTCCTGGAAGTGATAGCGGATGAAGGCATTGATTTCCTCCACCATAGCCAAGGCCTTGTCGCGGGCAGCTTGCACCTCCTCGCTCACCTGTCCGCCGGCCTTCTCGCGGTCGAGCCGCTCGTTGTACTCGTCGTAGAGCACCTTGATGTCGCTCCACCTGGGCAGTCCACGGTCGTAGGCTTTCTGCATGGCCTCGTTGTCGGGAGCATAGACGGTGTAGTTATACGAGTTGAAGTAGTTCACGTTGTCCGTCAGACCACCCTTGGCAGCGAAGGTGTGGTAGGCCTCCATGCGCTTCTTACGGGTCACCTGGTTGACTTCCACCAGCTTGTCGCTGGCAAACTCCATGATGGCGTCCATGTCGAAGTCGGTACAGAGGTCGAGGAATTCCGAGAAGCGCGTGTCGCCCTGCAGCACGTCGAGCACCGACTTCTGCGGAGCCTGTATCACGTGGTCGATGGCGAAGGCGTCACCGTTCTGCTGGTTGTAAACCTGGGTAATGTGCGAAGCGGGCACCTTGCCGTCAATCTGGGCACCGCTCATTACGTTATTGCCGTCAAACATGATGGCACCGCCGTGCTTCGTCTTGTAATACTTGTTGTCACCCATCTTCTCGCCGCTCTTCAGCACCACCGTGTGGTAGTTCAGAATGTCGATGAACTGCGTACGGAAGTTGTCGGTAGTCACACGGCCGATAGAGTCGGAAGGCGTAGTACCCACAGTACCCGTCTCCTTGTCGTACTTCCAGGCCGAGCAATAGACGTAAGGCGACTTGTTCTGATAGTAGAACTTCAGGGCTCGGGGCTGGTCGGAGTTCAGGTAGGTGGGGTCTACGTAGAAGCGGCCGAAGGCATCGTCCGTCGGGATGAAGAATGCGTAGTTGGCACTCATAGCCAGCAGGTAAGCGTAGTAGTTCAGGTTCAGGGCCAGCGTGGTGCGGCTCTTACCGTCGTTCACGGCCTCGTTCATGATGCGCATGTTGCTGCTCAGCGTCACAGGAGCCGAAACGGCAATCAGCGAAGGCGGTGCAAAGACGGTGTTCAGCATGTAGGCCACACCGTTGTTGGCTATCTTCACGTCGTAGCTGCCGTTGCTGTTGCGGTTCAGCACCTCCAACGACAGTCCCATCGGGTCGTTGGCCTCGTCCATGACGCGGTTGAACTTCGAAGGAACGGTTCCTACGAACGAGCTCTTCATCAGGTTACCCACAATCTGCTGCACATTCTGCAAGGGAATGGAGTCGATGTTCTCAGCCAGGTTCTCAGCCGTGTTGGGCTTCTTACCGAAGGCGTTGATCAGGAACTCGCCCGAGCCGCCCGGCAGGAAGTAATCCCTCATGGCGTCGTCCGTCGGCACGAACATGGCAGCAATGTCCTTGCTGGAATGTTCACCCTGGGCTCCCGAGTTGTAGTTGTTCCATCCCGGGTCGAACGGCAGCACATACTGGGCCGTGGTCCTGTTCGGGTCCTGCGTCAGCGTTCCACCCTGCGAGCGCTGACTCACGTAGCGCTTCTGGAAGATGGAGTCCACCAGCGGCAACCCGTTCACCTGGGCGTAGTCGTTGTAGTTCTTAGTGGTGGCAGCGTCGTAATAGGGCGCGCTGAAGCGGTCCAGCATGCGGCTGAAGAGGTTGCTCTCGCCATTCGTGCGGATTACCTCGGCCAGGTTGCCCGGCGGCACCAGCACGTCCTCCATCTGGTGGATGTAGCCGTTCTTACACGTCACGTCGGCATTCACAATCTTGTTGCGGAAGATGTAGGCCGACTTCTCGTCCACGTTGTAGGGCGTACCCGTAATCACGGCGAAGTCGGAGTCGTCCCCGCGCGTCGTGATGTTGTTCGACGTCATCTGCTCCTCCGTAAAGTGTACCATCATGGGGCGCGTAGCGTCCATCACCATGTAGATACCCTTGTCGTAGTACTTCTCCCAGTACGGGTTGTTCACAGGCATCTCGGCCTTGTTCCGCAGATGGGTGATGGTGTCGATGACGTTGGCACCCGTGGTGTGCTTCAGGGCCTGACCCTGCACAACGGCGGTGGCACCGTCCGAGATGTTCGACAGCATCTCCACCAGCAAGGCATTGTCAAGCATCGAGGAGTAGAGCAACTGGCGCTTCATGGCGTCAGTCAAGTCCTCGTAACGCTTCACGCCCCACGCATTCTGCTGATAGAAGCGCTGGAAAGCATCGTCGTTGGCGGGGAACACAGTCTTCGAGCCCGTCTTCGACAGCGTCTCGGCGTAGCCCAAATCATCAATCAGGCGCAGATAGTTGGTAAACGTACCTGTCAGCACGTTTCCCTGCGCACTTGTCAAATTCTCTGGATTCTTCATGGCGTCATAGATGCTGCCTCCGAGCCAGGACGGGTAGTTGTCGGGATCGTCCAGGTCGTAGTCATCCGAGCATGCCGTGAATCCTCCACAAATCATAGCAACGGAAAGCCCCCATAGGGCTCTGCCGGCTATCCTTACAATGCGGCTATTCATACATTTTTATTTATTTTAAGTTAGCATAATCAAAAGATGGCGCAAAAGTACAAAAAAAAACTGAAACAGCCACAAAGATATGAAAAAAAATGTAGAAATCTCGAAAACTTTTCCTACCTTTGCAGTCCAATGAACGAAACAAAGAATACTGAACCCGTAAAGTGGTACGTCTTGACAGCCGTGTTCAAGCGGGAAGTGAAGATTCGCGACGACATGCGCAGCCACGGCTTCGACTGCTATGTGCCCCTGAGATACGAAATCATCAAAAAGCCGGGCAACAAGAAGGAGCGCAAGCTGGTGCCTGCCATCCATGAACTGTTGTTCGTACACAGCACGAAGTCGGCCATCCAGGAATACAAGGACCAGCTGAAGGACAAACTCTACTTCAAGACGATAGGCCGCAAGGGTCACAGGGAGCTGATGGTGGTGCAGGACAAGGACATGGAGAACTTCATGAGGGTGACACAGCAGGTAGAGGAGAACCTGACCTACTACCGCCCCGACGAAATATCCTTCCGCGTAGGCGACAAGATCATCATCCACGGCGGCGTGTTCGACGGCGTGGAAGGGGTGCTCGTCCGGGTGCCCGGCAAGCGGAGCAAGCAGCTGGTGGTCTCGATTCCCGAATTAGCTGCCGTCGCCGTCAGCCTCAGCCCTGAAGTGGTGGAGCTGGTCGACCAGCCCGTCAGGAAGTCAACCGACGTTGAAGGCGACATCAAAGCCCTGTTCACGATGGCTTCCCGAAAGCTCGTGGCCGCCCCCGACCGCGTCCGGCAGGAACACGAATACAACATACTGGTGGTGGAACTGAAGCGAGTGCTCAGCCGCCTGGAACCGCACAAGGGCTACACCGCCTCCCGCGAAGCAGAAATAGCCCTTGCCGTATATGCTGCCACCAAGGCCTTGGAGGCTGACGACACCGCCGCCCAGGCCAGGCTCACCGCCGCCGCCGAGGCCCTGAAACCCACCAGCATACTGCGCCTGCGCCTGCAGCTTTACCAGGCCGTACTGGCACCCTCCCCCACCCTGCTGCTCACTATCGAGGAGAAGGTCAAAGAGTGGAGAACCAAGCCCCTCAGCGAGCAGCAGCGGAAGTTTATCGACGAGATGAACAAGCTGCAGCATGCGCAACAGCCCGCCGACTAAGTACCACCCCTACCCTAACTCGATTGTTTACCCTACCCTCTCGACGAGATTAAGGTAACGAGATAGAGGGCAGTTTTGGCCTCGCCTGGCATGGTGTAATCGTTCTGGTGCTGCTCCAACTGTGTCTTATAGGCGTTTGCAGCCTCGGCATCGTTACGGTAGAGCTGTTCGTATGTATAGAGCACGGCGCATTTCATGGGAGCATATTTACTGCCAGCCTTGACGTACCGCTCCAGCTGCTTGGTCCATAGCTCGTCTACGCGGTTACGGTCACCGCCCGTCATCAGCAGGAGCATCACCACTTCGCCGCCCACCTCCATCTGGAAGATGCTGGGCAGGTTTTTACCAAACGACAGCATCTCCTCACCCACGGCGAGTGCCGCTTCTATCTGTCCCTCGTCCTCCAACCGTGCCATATAGGCCGTACGGTTCATAAGTTCCAACACATTGCCAGGATTTTGCAGCGGCAGGTTTTCTGTCCAGTTTACAGGCATATCCTTCATGCGCACCCCACGGCTCATCTGCCCTACTATCTGCAGCGAGTGCAGGAAATATTGTCGCTGCTCAGGATGCTGCCAGAGCTGCACCAGGTTGCGCCCGTCGTTGTTGATGCCACCTATCGGCATGGGTATGCCGTTGATAAGAGCTATAGCCAACCCTACGAAGGCCATCATCAGCAGGAACGACAGCATTACGATGCCTGTGTCGAACGCTCGCAGCAGCAAGATGGATGTAGCCATCACCAGCAAGTTCATCACCACGCCACCAGCGTTATACCAGAACCAAGGCATCCTCTCCGGAGTCTGGTCGGCAGGCAGTTCCATGATGCACTGTCCTCCTGTGCCGGCAATGTGATAGCGTTTCCAGCGCAGTCTGCCGTCCTCCTTGACCAGTGTGAACTTGAATATGCGGAAGGAAACGAAGCGAAAGCCTGTCAGCAAGCCACAAATCAGATGGCCCGCCTCGTGGAGGATGATGTGCAGCACTATTGCTACCACCAAGGATACCAACGCCAATGCTATCGACAGCATCATCAGCCCTATGTCAATCTCTTCCTTGCCGGCACTCGGCTCCGGGCTGCCTCCGCCTATCAGGCCCATTATCAGTTCCACACCTATATATCCTGTCAACGCGCCCAATACTGCGCCTAACAGCATTTTGATGATTTTTGTTACTTTATTCTTCATATTATTCATCACTAATTGGCTGCAAAGTTACAGTATTTGTTTCAATTATCGAGCGATGAATACAAATTATTGCACTTTTTGATAGGAGAAGTGTTACGAATACAAAAAATTGATTATCTTTGCACTCGATATGAGGCAGGTTGTACACCTTATTACTTTTAGCCGTGCTGCTGCCCCTGATGGGTTGCGGAGAATGGCAACCTGCTCTGCACACGATGATAAGTAATTATGCGAACGAAGACGGCACCACCTTTGAGCAAATCACAGATTGGGAAAGAGTTGAGTAAGGTAACAGTAAAAGAATAACTTGGTATTATTTAATCATCACTAAAACTATATTTAAACTGGCATGAAAAGAATGATTCAATGGGTGCTCGCCGCCATCCTGATTTGCGGCACAAGTGTATTCACGGCTTGTACGAACGACGACAACCCCGTGGACGGTGAGACTGGCGCATCGAATATCGCCATGATAGTGAAGAACGGACAGATTGACTACTGGCGCCAGATAGAGACGGCGTTCCGCGACGTCTGTCAGGAGCAGGACCTCGAGGCCTACTATTACGCCACGTCGGCCGAGAACGCCTACAAGGAGCAGCTGGCTGCCGTGGAAAAACTGCGCAAGCTCGACAACAAGAAACTGAAGGGCATCATCTTTACGCCCAGCTACGGACTGAACGGCGAGAGCGCCGAGGCCGAGGTGGCCGCTCTGGCTAAGGAGCGCGGCATACCCGTCATCATACTCGACTCGCCCGTCAGTGCCACGAGTCCGCTGGCCTCATATCCCTACTTCGGCACCGACAACACCGCTGCCGGTAAGGCGATGGCTGAGAAGGTGATAGCCGACAAGGTGGCAGTATTCGCCATGACCAACAGTCCCGGCATGGAACGTGCCAAGGCCTTCAAGGCACTGAAGCCCAATGCCGTCATCTTCGGTGTTGCCGACAAGTGCAACGACGAGGTGCAGGCCGTACTGGATGAGTACAACGACTTCGTGTTCTTCAACGGCAACTGCCTCGTAGATGCCATCCCCATGCTCAAGGCAGCCGGCAAGCGCGTCTATACCTTCGATGCCTATGGCGAGTTCCTCGACGAGCTTATTGCAGGCAGCGCATTCTTCAAGGGTGTCATGGCGCAGAACACGTTCGGCATGGCCCGCAAGGCAGTAGAAGCCATCCTGACGAATGCCAAGCAGGGTGAGATGGTGCCCACGTTCTACATCGCTGAGGACAACCTGGACGATGACAACGTGAAGCCTTTCCTGGATTTTTATGGTAAGAAGGCTCCAGCCGTCATCGACGGTCTCGCCGAGAAGCTGCTTGGCAAGTGGATAGAGGTCGAGATTGACGGACAGCCCGCACCGACCTGCGACAATTCGGTCACCACCTTCGTTTCGGCCACCAAGGCTTTCTACAGTTCGTCAAGGCCCGATTACACGGAGAAACAGCTTAAATGGAGTGCCCATCGCGAGTACGATGTCAAGATTTCAGGCAACAAGGTAACCCTTACCGGCCATCCCGAGAACGAGCCGGACATCACGTTGATGGAGGAGTATGTCATCAGTTCCCTCACAGCCACCGAAATAGTCTGCAAGTATTGGCATACAACCATCCGTGACGGACAGATGCAGGGCACCGTCATCGATAAGAACGCCCGACTGGTGAAGACCGACATCGACTATCGTCAGGCCATCATTGGCACCTGGGAAGGCAAGACCTCCGAAGGACTGAATATACGCTGGGAAATCAAGGACGACGGCACCTACGTGTACTCCCGTAAGGTTGGCGATGGCGACTGGGAGACCATGATCGACCTCTTTAACGAGTACTTCGCTGACGGCTACCTGTTCTGCGCCCGCTGGAAGAACGCCAACGACGGTGCGGGTGAGCAGCGCCAGTGGTGGGAGATTGAGTCCATCAAGAACGGCGTGATGAAGTGGAAGGCTCTGAACCGGAACGCCGATGGCAGCACCTACACCGAAACCGCCGAAATGACGAAAGTGGGATAAGTGACTGAAGTTTCCCACCCTTTGACGTGGTAATTAAAAATGAAGGATTGAGTATAAAATAGTTGTCAAAATATAACAGAAATCGAGAATAATTTCGTAAATTTGTAGTCGCTAAAAAACAAATGCGAAAGGATTCAAGACTTCTGTTATGACTGCAAAATTAGACAAAATTCACGAGATGTACAAGCTGCAGCATGCGCAACAGCCCGCTGTCTAAGCCCTATACACGGTCTTTGCCACGACGGGTGGACACTCCTCTATTATAATTAATAAGGTGAATCATTATTCATATAAAAAACGCCCTTAATGTCAAGAGTCAAGAGTCAAGAGTCCATAATAAAAAAAACGCCCTTCTTCCGAGGGGCGTTTTTCCTTACTTAATCTCCGCACATTTCGGGCGGGAATTCTGAACGAACGTCGAAACAGGGACAATCCTTGTTCGAGAACTGACGGTGGCCGTAGACCTTCGCATCGGGGAACACCAGTTGCAGGAACTTGACAAGGCTCCACATCGAGTCCTTCTGCCACGGTGTCCGCGTGTCGGCAGGCCTGCCGTCGGCATCGAGACCGCCGATGTAGCATATTCCGATGCTGTCTGCATTGTGGTTCTTACAATGGCAACCCGTGTACTGCAAGGGCTTACCGATTTCTATCCTTCCGCTCAGGTCAATGACGTAGTGGTAGCCGCAGTACGTACCGCCCGACATGGGAAATCTACGCTCCTTGTGCCAGTTAGCGACATCCTTTAGCCTAAAATCCCTGCCCTCTTTCGTTGCCGAGCAATGGATGATGATTTTATTGATTTTTCTCATAACTTTAAATTTTTAACTCATACGACAATAGCATTAACCACCTTCTTATACTTGGCAGGCTTTGTTTTGGTCGATTCGACGTATCCTGACCTCCTCCAACGTTCGACACGCTTCTGAGCTGCAGCAATATTCAAGTCGCCCAATTTTACCAAATCCTTGACTGTGAATTCATCGGGCAGAGCCTCGAAATCGTCGTTAGCCTTTGAATTCTTCTTTCTCGGCTGCACGTCGTTCTGCGCATCGTCCCACGTCTCCTGCAGCATGCTGCCGAAGAAGAAGTCCTGCCAGTAGATGACGGCCTCGTAGATGATGCTGGCGAAACGCAGGTCATCGTCGTTGATTTCCACCTTGCCCGTCTCTCGGTACTGCTCCCACTGGCGGCCATAGATAC
>JAEEGH010011699.1_pt1 | contig 19850 bp, 15 predicted proteins | sample 9134181 | NCBI WGS metagenome assembly JAEEGH01 (sample SAMN16246544, study PRJNA631951) | gut metagenome | biome: gut microbiome; feature: rumen; material: DP-attached | host: Bos | place: Iran: Karaj | collected 2018-10 | reverse complement strand
TAGTCAGCGAACCACCATTCATCGTGAAGTGCGAGTTGCCATTGTCGGCATCGCCTGAGAACGACTGGTAGATCATGATGGCATCCAGGAACTGGGCATGTCCGTTTCGCTGGGTATTGCTGACAGTCATCTGACAGTTGTTCAGCGTAATGCTGTTCTTGCCCTCGATGCAAACACCTTCAGACTTGTTCGATGTAAGCGTGGCATCAGATACCGTCACATCGGCTGTGGAGTAGATAACAGGTGAACCAAGCCCGTTGCTGGTATAGCTGCCACCCTCTACAGTCACGACGCCACCACCACGATCGGTACGAATCGGCGCAGACGAACGGCCACTCGTGTTGACGGTCAGATTCTTGACCTTCGTCACACCACCGCCGGTAGTCATGATACCGCCTGAGCCATCGCCTGTAGTGATAATTTTGGTATCCTCGATGATGACTGTCGTACCATCGCCATCACCACCATTATGTCCACCATTACCACCGTATGAGAATACACCATTTGCTCCAGTAGCGTCGCTGGCTACCGTGCCACCTTTAATGGTTGTAGTGCTGCCACCTTTCACAAGCAGGGCTGCATTCACACCATAGAAGCTACAGTTGTCACCACCATCTGAACTGCCCGTCTTGTTGACGATTGGCTGAGTGATAGTTACTGCTTCCTTTGTGGATATCATCAATGCGCTCTCGTCCGTATTACTGCTCTGATATGTTTTGCCGTTCTCGCTGGTTTGAGCCGTCAGTTCCGTACCTCCGGCATATTTGATATCCTTACTGCGAGAACCAGGACCACCCGGCATACCCATACCGGCTTGTTCTAGATTCTGCTGTCCTCCAAGCAGGAACTCACGGATTTTGCGTTGTGAGGCAAACTGAGGTTTTATCTTTTGATAACCCTCATATTGCTGTTCAGTTAGGATCTTGGCGATAGCCTTGTCGTACTTCTGTTGCTGCTTGTCATAGTCATAGGTGGATTCAGAAGGCTTACCGCCACCAGGCATTCCCATGCCGCCACCTCGTGGGCCTCCTTGCATACCACCGCCAGGACCGCCCATGCCACCTCCAGGCATTCCGCCTCCGAAGCCGCCACCACCGGGGCCACCCATTCCTCCACTGGGCCTGCCACTGGGTCTACCGCTAGGCCCACCCATCGGTGGACGCTGCCCTTGTGGGCGTTCCACCTGCTCACCTTCAATCAGTGTCTTATACTTCTTATTGAGCTTGGCCACTTTCTTCTGTTGCTTCTCGTCAAGCTGCAGTTCCTTGACCATCTTTTCAGTCATCTGCTCGTAAGTGATACGATTGCGCTTAGGCATCTTCTTTTCAGAGCCATCTGCCCCTGAGGTCGAACTATCCTGTGCCATCAGTGAGCCTGACAGCATAAACATGCTGATTACCAATAAAACTATTTTCTTCATCTTTATTTCCTGATTATCTTAACTTTGTTGAACTTGCTCTCGTTCGGAAATGAAAACGGTTTTTCATTTCTCTCACTTAATCGCAACTTTTTTACCGTTTTGTATGATGATGCCTTTGGTAGAAGAACCTGCCTTTGTACCATTCAGCGTGTATGCAGGGGCATTACTATCAATGGTGGTTTGTCTAACCTCATTGATTCCTGTTGATTCATTGATGGTGCCATTGCAGCCGGGCTTATCATAAACATGGATAAAATCGAAAATAACAGCTGTTTCATAATTACTTCTTTTATTGTGGTGCAAAGTTACACATTCAAATTTGTCTGGCGAAAATTTTTCAGCGAAGTCCAGAAATCATTCAGCAAAAAAGAAGGGAACCGTATTTCTACGATTCCCCAGAGTCCTCTTGCGAGGCATACAAATCCCTGGATAAACTGCCTGACGGATGGCTGTAATTTCCATAAAAACAGTGTAAGGAGTCTGCATCTCAAATCGAAAAAAAACGAAGGATTTTTTGGGTGGAAAAGAAATTTTCCGTAAATTTGCAAACAAAATAAAGAAAATAATGAGATTTGCAAACCAACGAAGAGACAAAATCCTTGCGATGATACGCGAGGATGGTCAGGCCAAGGTGACGGACTTGAGCAGGATTTTCAAAGTAACGGAAGTGACGATTCGCCAGGACTTGGAGCGACTGGAACAGGAAGGTCTGATACGCAGGGAGCATGGCGGTGCCATTCTGAACATAGACAGAGGTTTGGTGGCTGGCGAAATGCAATTGGTGAACCAACAGAATATGGAAGCCAAACGTGCCATCGCCATTGAAGCCGTGAAACTGATTCACGATGGGGACACCATTATTCTGGATTCGGGTTCTACAACCACAGAAATCGCCAAACTGCTGAGCGGATTCCATAACCTGCAGGTGATAACAAATGCTCTGAACATCGCAATGATTCTGGGCAAGGAAAGCGGTATCAGCCTGAATGTCACGGGTGGTGAATTCAAATCGCCAACCCTCTCGCTGACAGGCGACAAGGCTGCGCAATACTTTGAAGGCATCCATGCAGACAAGGTATTCTTGGCAACAGCCGGCATCAGTCTGAAAGCCGGACTCACCTACCCCAGCCTCAGCGACCTGGTGGTTAAGAAAGCTATGATAGACGCTGCGGACATCGTCTATTTGGCAGCAGACTCCACAAAGATTGGGAAGAGTTCGTTTGCAAGCCTCGGTGCCCTGTCGATGGTGGACACGATCATCACAGACTCGAATATCACAGAAGCAGATCGGAAATTATTTAAAGAATTTGAGGTGGACTTCATTATCGCCGACATATAAACCACGTCAACAATTGCTTTGATTGACGGATTTTTAATTAAAAAAACTAAAAATAGGCCCATTCCCCTTTCGTTTGCTTTCGTTTTGTTTGCTTACCTTTGTGTCCAGAAAATCAAACTACTCGTTAATTATGGAAGCTAACTATCATAGATAGATTTTCGAAGAAGTGAAAAGGTAAATTTGAATATAAATAAACTATAACCATATGAAGACAAAAGCATTGTTAGCAATCGTCTTGTTTGCATTGCCGATGAGCATTTCGGCACAAAGAAAAACAAGTTTTGAAACAGGATGGAAATTCCATCGCGATGGAGTGATCAACGCAGAGATGCCAGATTGTGACGATTCCACGTGGCGCACTGTGACGCTGCCGCACGACTTCAGCATCGAGCCGTCGATGACCATCAGGGACTCACGGGCTTCACTTGCGGAATGGGACAATGTTCAGGTAGGACCATTCACACGACTCAGCATCGGCAATTCAAACCAAGGACATCTCCCTGGCGGAGAAGGATGGTATAGAAAGACCTTCCGTCTGCCGTTGGCTGCCGGTCAGTCGCTCGACGACTATCTTAGCAAGAACGAGGTGAGCATACAGTTTGATGGCGTATATAACACTGCGGAGGTATGGGTAAACGGTCAGAAGACGGTGATGAACCAGCATGGCTATATGCCGTTTGTGGCTCGCCTCAACGACGTATTAAAGGACAAAGCCTACCGCCTGAAGGACGAAAAAGAGGTAAGCATCGCCGTAAGAAGCCTGAATGTGGACCACAACTCGCGCTGGTATTCCGGGAGCGGCATTTTCCGTCGCGTGTGGCTCATCACTACCGGCAAGCAGCATCTCAATCAATGGGATGTCTTTGTTGACGGTTCGGAGGTATTGGCAAAGAAAGGTGCTAACGTGAAGATTACCGCCAAAGTGTTCAATGATGATATGCAAGCCGCTTCAGGCGAAGTGGTGTTCGACATTCTGGACGCTACAGGCAAAATCGTGTCCAGCACGACAAAGCCCTATCAGGCACCGGCATCGACAATGGGCAAACACGACAAGCAGGGAGTGGAAGTAAATACCGAGATGCTCGTCAAGTCGCCACACCTGTGGTCGGACATTGATCCATACCGCTACACGGCTCGCATCAGCGTGATAAGCGGCGGAAAGCAATGCGACCAGATGGAGATTCCTTTCGGCATTCGCACCATAGAGTTTAGCGCCAAAGATGGCTTCAAACTTAATGGCCGTCAAATGAAGCTGAAGGGAGGATGCGTACACCACGACAACGGACTTCTCGGTGCTGCAGCCATCGAGCAGGCGGAAATCCGTAAGGCAGAACTCCTGAAAGCACAGGGATACAATGCCGTGCGATGCAGTCACAACCTCCCGTCGGAGGCATTCCTCAACGCTTGTGACAGTATCGGACTTCTCGTCATGGACGAAGTATTCGACCAATGGGAGAAGACAAAGACGCCCAACGACTATGCGACGCTCTTCTCGAAGGAAAAGTTTCAGATTGAGGACGGCAGAATTACGCCTCAGGGAACGACCAACTTCGAATACGATGCCGCCTTGATGGTCCGTCGCGACCGCAACCACCCCAGCATCATCATGTGGAGCATCGGCAATGAGATATATCAGCGCGATGATCCTCGTGGTCAGGAGATAGCCAAGATCATCTGCAAGGTCATCAAGAGCGAAGACACGACTCGCCCCACCATATTGGCTAACTGCGACTACTGGGACCAGCCTGGAAAAACATGGGACAAGGATTCCTACCGAGCCTTCGAAAATGTCGATCTTGGCGGATACAACTATGGCACACAGTTCTATGAGAAAGACCATGCCAAGTATCCTGAGCGCATCATCGTGGGAACAGAGAATTATCCAAGTGCTATCGGTGGAACGTGGAAGTTCATTGAGGAGCATCCATACGTCGTCGGCGACTTCGTGTGGACGGCCATCGACTATGTGGGCGAGGCTGGTGTAGGCCACACCTTCGAACGCACCAACGATGCATGGGTGCAGCTCATGTCGTGGCCTTGGTTCAACGCATGGTGTGGCGATATAGACATCACAGGTCAGAAGAAGCCACAGTCTTACTACCGCGATGTAGTTTGGCGTCGTAGCAACATTGAAATGGCAGTACGTCCTGCCATCCCGCAAGGCGAACACGAGGAAGTGCGCGGCTGGGGATGGACGGCAGAGGAGCGCCATTGGAACTGGGGCAACTACCTGCCTTTCGAACTCCGTCCTGAGAACTATCAGTCAGAGACCATGCGCCGTATGGTTCGCCACGACGTCAACGCCCATCGCAGCGACTCCCTCCGTGTAAACGTCTATTCGCTAGAGAAGAGAGTGCGACTCCTTATCAATGGTAAAGTGATAGGCGAGAAGGACATCAATCCTGATAATTTCACAGCCTCATTCTGGGTAGCATACGAAGCTGGTGAACTCAAGGCGGAGATAGTAGGCAAAGTGAAAAACGGAATGCCGACAAGTATCTCATTTCATACAGCAAAGTCACCAGCAGCCATCCAGATACAGCCATTGAAGGCATCCGTCACCGCTTCACATCATAACCTCGCCTACATCTATATAGATGTGGTGGATGAAGATGGCCATCTCTGTCCTACAGCCGAACTGCCTCTCAAGGTTGAGACATCAGGTGCAAAGCATATTGCTACCTGTGGTACGGCGCATCCATCAGACATGAAGTCATTCCGCACCCTCACACCGAAGTCTTTCCGTGGCAAGGCCGTGATCATCATTCAGCCTCAGGATGAAAAAGGAGAGGTCACCGTCAAGGTCACTTCCCCAAATCTCAAGTCCGCAGAATACAAACTGCCTATTACACAGTAATGGTCCTTCGGCTTTCAGAGTAACATGAAGATTAATTAGAAATATTAAGAAGATTATGGATAAAATAGTATTGATTACAGGAGCTACAAGCGGCATCGGGCTGGCTTGTGCAAGGAAGTTTGCCGAGAATGGTGACAAACTGATTCTGACGGGCAGGAACGAACAGCGTCTGGCAGAGATTCGTAAGGAATTGGCGGAAAAGGAAACTGAGGTTCTGACCTTAGCTTTCGACGTGAGAGACCGTGAGAAAGCGAAGAAGTATCTCAGTGAACTCCCTGCTGAATGGCAGGACATTGACGTATTGGTGAATAATGCTGGACTTGCTTTAGGCTTAGAGCCAGAGTATGAGGGTGACTTTGATGACTGGGAAACGATGATCGATACCAACATCAAGGGTTTGCTCACAATGACTCGTCTTGTGGTGCCTAGCATGGTGGAGCGCGGGCAGGGTCATATCATCAATGTAGGGTCGGTGGCTGGCGATGCAGCCTATGCCGGCGGCAATGTCTATTGTGCAACAAAGGCTGCCGTCAAGGCTCTGTCTGACGGACTCCGCATCGATGTGGCTAATACGGCTATTCGTGTCACCAACCTGAAACCAGGCCTGGTTGAGACGAATTTCAGTAACATCCGTTTTCATGGTGACAATGACCGGGCAGCAAATGTCTACAAGGGCATCAAGCCCCTGACAGGCGATGATATTGCCGATGTGGCAGTATATGCAGCCAATGCTCCCGCCCACGTCCAAATAGCTGAGGTGCTGATTCTTGCCACTCATCAGGCCAGTGGCAGTGTCATTGCGAGGCTGAGTCCGTCCAGCTAACTTACTTCAGCTGGCCTTTAATCCACTCCATCTGTCCGTAGTTGGTTTCTGAGGTTGTCCAGTGCTCGTTGATGGGGGTAATCAGTGCCTTCTTCGGAGCCGTGATGAGGTTCCAGACAATGTAGCTCGTTGTGGGCGGGCAAGTATTGTCGTTGTATCCCCACGTCAGATAGACGGGACATTGAATACGGCGGGCAAAGTTCACCACATCGTAATACTGCAGCGTCTGAATCTTCTCCGGAGTCAACATCTGGTTTTCACGATGCATGTGCGGATAGCCACCCGTGCGTCCCTGCTCGGCATAGCCAGCCATGTCGCTCAGTGCCGGATGGTTGGCCACACAGGCCGTCACACGCGGGTCTAAGGCAGCGGTAATCAACGAGAGTGCCCCACCCTGGCTACCACCTTGCACGGCCACGTTCCGGCCGTCCCACTCAGGTAACAACGTCAGGTAGTCGAGAGCCCGCACGCAAGCCACGTAGACATGCTTCATGTAGTAGTTGTCACGATTATCAAGGCCATTCTCCAGATAGCCGTTTTCACCCGAGAAGGTGGTAGATATCTCTTTGAACTGTTCGTCGGTCATCTCGGGATTCAGTCCGTGAATCTCTATCTCCAGACGAATGAAGCCGTTCTTGGCATAATACGTGTTGCGCATGGGCTCCTTGATGGTCTTGATGCCAGCTCCCGGAGGACACAGCACGACGGGGTACTTTTTCATTCCACACTCCTCACTCCTCACTCCACACTCCTCACTCCTCATTCCACATTCTTTAGGCTTGGTCAGGTAGCCGTAGACGTAGTGGCGGCGGTCGGTGCGCAGTTTCAGCAGATAGCAGTCAAAGTCGGCGGTTGAGTATTTCTCCACCTTCTTGCAGCTGACCTCCAAGTCTTCGTTCTTCACCTCCCGACGGGCCTGTTCGATGTTCTTCTGCCAGAAGGCGTCGAAGTCGGCAGGATTCTTCGTAAATGGTTTCAGCTGCTCTGGCGAGAATCCCACCTTCACGTGGTGCTCATAGGTCTTGCCGTCGACAGTGGCCTTCATGCGCAGGTCACGGAAACCGGGTTGCTTCATGGTTCCCATATCGATGATAGCACGGCCATTCTTCAGCATCACCTTACCCGTAGTAGTGGCAGGCAGCATGTCCTGACCGATTTCGTAGCTTACCTCTACATTCTGCGAAATACCATACTTACAGAAAGTCACCTCCACCTTTGCCCTCTCACCCGTCTTGTAAAGCCAATCGGCATGGTCGGGAACCGTCAGCCACAGGTAGTCACTGCGATAGGGATAGTTTTCGGCAGAAGCAGTGGTAAACGACAGGTGACAAATGATGAATGCCACCACCAGCCTCAGCGTCTTGTTGTGTTCAAAGCGTTTCATTGTTTTCTATTTTTAAGTAGTTTGGTTGCAAAGTTACGAACTTTTTGTTAAATCTTGGAAAAAATGAGCCAAAAAAGCATCACCTTATATAGTTTTTTACTATCTTTGCAAAATCTAGGGCTTAATTATGAACTATCATAACCAAAAACGCAATATGAAAAAGTTAATGACCCTGGTGGCCGTAATAGCCACCACGTTGCTGGCGCTGACAGCGTGCGGCACAAAGAGTGAGACTGCAAACGAAGTGAACAATTTCCGCATCAAGCGCGGCACAAACCTCAGCCACTGGCTGTCGCAGAACAACGAAGACCGTGGTGAGGCCCGCAGGCTGCACATCCAGGAGGACGACTTTGCCCGTCTGGACTCGTTGGGCTTTGACTTCGTGCGTATCCCTATCGATGAGGTACAGTTCTGGGACGAAGAGGGCAACAAGTTGCCCGAGGCATGGGATCTGCTGACCTTCGCTCTCGACCAGTGCAACAAGTATCACCTGCGTGCTATCGTCGACCTGCACATCATCCGTTCGCACTATTTCAACGCCGTCAACGAGGAGGACCAGGCTGCCAATACGTTGTTTACATCGGAGAAATCGCAACAAGACCTGATCAACCTGTGGTATCAGCTGTCGGACTACCTGAAAGGCTATAGCAATGACTCTGTGGCCTACGAATTCATGAACGAGCCCGTAGCTGAGGACCACGAGCAGTGGAACCAGTTGGTGGCAAAGGTTCACAAGGCCCTGCGCGAGCGTGAGCCTCAGCGTACGCTGGTCATCGGCTCGAACCTGTGGCAGAGCTATGGAACCATCAAGTATCTGAAGGTGCCCGAGGGCGACAAGAACATTGTGCTGTCGTTCCACTACTACAACCCGATGATTCTGACCCACTACGGTGCATGGTGGGCTCCTATCGGCAAGTATACGGGTAAGGTGAACTATCCTGGTGTGCTGGTATCGAAGGAAGACTACGAGGCTTCCAGCGACACTGTGAAGGCCGTCATCGACGAGAACCATTTCACCACCGAGGTGTGGGACATCGACCATATCCGTGCTGACTTCAAGGATGCCATCGAGGCTGCCAAGAAGTACGACCTGCAGCTGTTCTGCGGCGAATGGGGTGTCTACGAGCCAGTAGATCGCGAGTTGGCTTATAAGTGGACCAAGGACATGCTCACCGTGTTCGACGAGTTCAACATTGCTTGGACCACATGGTGCTACGATGCTGACTTTGGTTTCTGGGATCAGCAGAAGCACGACTTCAAGGACAAGCCGCTGGTTGACCTGCTGATGCAGTCGAAAGGACTGGAGAAAGAGTAAAAGGTAAAAAAGTAGGAGGCCCGATGGGGTCTCCTATATTTTTAGTAGCTCGCTGAGCAGGGAATGCCGAGAGCTATTACCCGGTCGCGGATGGCGTCAAGCTGTTCGCGACTGGCTTTTTCAAGCCCCAAGGTTGGCGTCTCGCGGTCGATGGTGTAGACCATGACCTGCTGGGGACGAATCTCACGGACGGCATCGAGCCAGGGGGCGACATACTCATCACCAGTGTTATCTACTGACTTCTGGCTCCCGTCTGCTGTCTCCTTCTGGCCCCGCATAAACATGGTTTGGATGATGATGTGTCCCTGGAAACGCTTCATGGCATCGATGACCTCGTGAACGTCGTAGTGGCCAGTAGGCTGGTCGACCATCTTAATATAGTCAGAACTGACGGTGTCGAGCTTCAGGATATTGTTGTCGACACGCATCAAGGCATCGTGGACAGCCTGGCGATGAATCATGGTGGAATTAGAAAGCACACTGACCTTGGCCTTCGGACAATAGCGGTCGCGCAGACGAAGGGTGTCGTCGATGATTTCGGCAAAATGGGGATGGCACGTCGGCTCACCATTGCCGGCAAAGGTCAGCACGTCAGGCAATTGACCTGCGGATACCATCTCTTGCAACTTCAGCTCCAACTGCTCTGAGACCTGCTCGGGGGTAGGACGCGGCAGTTTGGGACGGTGGTCTTCATTAAGACCACACTCGCAGTAAATGCAGTTAAAACTGCACACCTTTCCGTCGGCCGGCATCAAGTTGATACCCAGAGAAATGCCTAAGCGACGGCTATGTATGGGCCCAAAAATGGGCGAAGGATAGATAATTGTGCTCATAACGCGTGCAAAATTACGGATTTTTTTGCGTATAACCAAAAAAAGTAGTATCTTTGCAGCCAAAAGACAGTATACGTCTAAATGAAACTATGACAAAGAAGCGAAAAAAGACCCGCAACCGCCGTGGTATGCAGGTTGTGACCTTATGCATAAGCACTACGATGGTGCTCATTCTGCTGGGCATGGTGGTGTTCTTCGTGCTGTCGGCCCGTAATCTGTCGGCACACATGAAGGAAAACCTAACCGTGACCGTCATGCTAAAGGACTCGGTATCGGTGAACGACGCCAAGCTGTTCTGCCGTGACTTGTATCATCGCCCCTATTCACACAACATCGACTATATCAGCAAGGAACAGGCTCAACGCGAACAAATCAAGGAGTTGGGTAGTGATCCAACAGAATTCTTAGGGTTCAATCCATTCCCTGCTACGCTGGAAATACAGCTGGCCGCCGACTATGCCAACCGTGACTCGCTGAAGTGGATATCCAAAGAACTCAGGAAGGACAGTCGCGTAAGTGACCTGAGCTACATGGAAGATCTGATGGACAAGGTCAATATGAACCTGAGCCGCATCAGTCTGATATTGTTGGTGCTGGCCGTGCTGCTGACATTCGTGTCGTTCTCGCTGATTAGCAACACGGTACGCCTGAGTGTCTATGCCCGCCGATTCGTCATCCACACCATGAAACTGGTAGGCGCATCGTGGGGATTCATCCGCCGCCCGTTCCTGAAACAGGCTATAGGCGTGGGAGTGTTGGCTGCCATATTCGCCATCATCGTATTGGGGTTGGGTGTCTACGGACTCTACCTGACACAGCCTGGCGTGATGGACATCGTAACGTGGGAGGTGCTGGTGCTGACAGCGTTGGCCGTGCTGGTGTTCGGCATCGTCATTACGGCATTGTGCGCTTGGCTTGCTGTCAACAAATTCCTGAAAATGACGGCAGGAGAGCTGTATAAGATTTAAGAAGTTAGAGAAGTTAAAGAAGTTAAAGAAGTTAAGATATAATGGATAAGAGTAATTTTGCTTTTGACCGCGTGAACTACATCCTGCTGGCAGCAGGTATGGCAGTGGTCATCATCGGCTTTCTGCTGATGAGTGGGTCGGGCTCAAACGAGACTGCCTACGACCCGGATATTTTCAGTGCCCGTCGTATCAAGGTAGCCCCCGTGCTATGCCTTATCGGATTCGTGTCTATGATTTATGCCATCGTACGCCGCCCGAAGGGTGACAACACCATTCAGACAACAGACAAGGAGGGCGAGGCATGACATGGTTTGAGGCACTCATTCTGGGTATTATCCAGGGACTGACAGAGTATCTCCCTGTCAGCAGCAGTGGCCATCTGGCCATTGGTCAGGCATTGTTTGGCATGAACGACGGTGCTGACAACCTGATGTTCACCGTTGCCGTACATGTGGCTACCGTATTATCGACCATCGTGATTCTGTGGAGCGAGATAGACTGGATTCTGAAGGGTTTGTTCAAATTTGAACTGAACGCCGAGACGAAATACGTGCTGAACATCATCGTATCGATGATTCCCGTGGGCATCGTCGGTCTGTTTTTCAAGGACCAGGTTGAGGAAATCTTCGGTTCCGGACTGCTGGTGGTAGGTTGCTGTCTGCTGATTACTGCAGTACTGCTCATTTTCTCGTATTACGCCAAGCCCCGTCAGAAGGAACACATCTCGTGGAAAGATGCCCTCGTCATTGGTATCGCTCAGGCTTGTGCCGTCATGCCGGGTCTGTCGCGATCTGGTTCAACCATAGCCACAGGTTTGCTGCTGGGCAATAAGAAGGAGTCGCTGGCACAGTTCTCGTTCTTAATGGTCATCCCCCCAATTCTTGGCGAAGCACTGCTTGACGTCATGAAGATGATGAAGGGGGAAGACGTGATGGGTAATATCGAAGCCCTGCCACTAATGATTGGTTTCGTGGCCGCTTTCTTGGCTGGTTGCGTGGCATGTAAATGGATGATTAACATCGTGAAGCGCGGCAAACTGATCTACTTCGGCATCTATTGTGTCATCGTGGGTGTGATAACCATTATTTGCTCATTGTAAGGAATGAATTTCATCGAGGGAGAATACATATACATCAACAAGCCCTACCGGATGACGTCATTCGGGGCATTGGCCTACGTCAGGACCCGCGTGTCGAAGAAGGTGGGCGTGCGCCGTGTGAAGATAGGCCATGCAGGAACCCTCGATCCGCTGGCCACTGGCGTGCTGATTCTCTGCACTGGCAAGAAGACCAAAGAGATTGAACGCCTACAACTTGACACCAAGGAATATACCGCCACACTGCAGTTGGGAGCCACGACGCCCAGCTACGACATGGAACACGAGGTGAACCAAACCTACCCTACGGAGCATATCACGGAAGCGCTCATCCGTAGTGTGCTTGCCGATCTTGTCGGTGAAATTGAGCAGGTACCCCCCTCCTACTCTGCCTGTAAGATTGGCGGAGAGCGTGCATACAAACTGAAGCGCAAAGGTGAGGATGTGACGCTGAAGGCCAAAACGGTCCGTATCGACGAGATTGAGTTGACCCACTTCGACCCAGAAACCATGCTGATGAGCATTCGCGTCAGTTGTGGCAAAGGAACCTACATTCGTTCACTGGCACGCGACATCGGTCGTGCCCTGCAAAGCGGAGCCTACTTGACTGCCTTATGCAGAACCCGCCTAGGGGATGTGCGCATTGAGGACTGCGTGACCATCGACGACTTCCCCACGTGGCTGGAACAGCAGGAAATAGAAATATCGAATAACGAAATGTCGAAATAACGAAATAACAACAACATATGAAACTGTCACAATTCAGATTTAGACTGCCCGACGAGCTGCTAGCTCTGGAACCTCCCCACAAGGTATTTGAAAACCCTGACGGTACGACCGAAAAGGTATATCGTCGCGACGAGTGCCGCATGATGGTGGTACACCGCAAGAGTCAGACCATCGAAATGTTCGAGAAAGACGAAGAGGGCAACGACACCGAGGAATTCATCAAGTTCCGTAGCATCATCGACTATTTCGACGAGGGCGACGCCATCATCTTCAACGATTCGAAGGTGTTCCCTGCCCGTCTGTATGGTACGAAGGAAAAGACCGATGCCAAGATTGAAGTCTTCCTGCTGCGCGAGTTGAATCCGGAGTTGCGCCTGTGGGATGTGCTGGTGGAGCCTGCTCGTAAGATCCGCATCGGCAACAAGTTGTTCTTCGAGGAAGACGGTCCGATGGTGGCAGAAGTCATCGACAACACCACCAGCCGCGGACGCACGCTACGTTTCCTTTACGACTGTCCCCACGACGAGTTCAAACAGGAACTCTTCGCGCTGGGATCATCGCCTGTACCCCGTTACATCATTGACCGCCGTCCAGTGACAGAAGACGATACGGAGAATTTCCAGACCATCTATGCCCAGCACGAGGGTGCCGTCACGGCCCCCGCCTCAGGACTGCACTTCAGCCGTGAGTTGATGAAGCGCCTCGAGATTCGTGGCGTCAACTTCTCGTTCATCACCGTACATTGCGGACTGGGCTGTTTCGATTCCATCGAGGTAGAAGACCTGACGAAGCATAAGATGGGCTCTGAACAGATGATTATCACCCCCGAAGCCGTCAAACCCGTCAACGAGTCAAAGGCCAACGGGCACCATGTTTGTGCTGTCGGTGTGACCACCCTGCGTGCCACAGAAACCGCAGTGGGTACAGACGGTATGCTGAAGGAGTTCAACGGATGGACCAACAAGTTCATCTTCCCACCGTATGAGTTCGGACTGGCCGACCGTCTGATTGTCAACTTCTACTACTCTGAGTCTACCATGCTCATGGCTACTGCCGCCTTCGGAGGCTACGACCTCATCATGGAGGCCTACCAGAAAGCTGTGGACAATGGCTACCATTTCGGATGCTATGGTGACTGCATGCTGATTCTCGATGACTAAGCACCAGGTGTACTTGGGGTTGGGAACCAATTTGGGCGACAGGGAGAGCAACATCCAACATGCCATCCAACTGATTGGAGAACGAGTAGGTACGGTGGTGCGTCAGTCATCGCTCATCGAAACAGAGCCTTGGGGTTTTGAGTCGCCCAACAAGTTTCTCAATGCTGTCATCCTCTGCGAGACGGAACGGACACCACGCGAGGTACTCCGGCTGACACAGAAGATTGAGCGCGAAATGGGGCGGAGAAAGAAAACTTCTCTAAACTCTATTCGCAACGCCACACTCTCAAAGAGAGGACTCTCATCTCTAAACTATTCAGATCGTCCCATCGACATCGATATCCTGTTGTATGACGACATGACCGTCGACGAGCCCGACCTCAAGATACCCCATCCGCTGATGTACGAACGCGACTTCGTGATGATTCCGTTGGAGGAGATACGGGAGACGGAAGGAGATAGAAGGAGATAAAAGAAGATAAAAGACATTACAATAATAAAACAAATAAAAACAAAACTACAAAATGAAAAAACTAATCTGTCTCTTGCTGTTAGGCGTTACACTGACGGCCTCAGCACAAAAGCACACTTGCGACAAGGGCAAGGCCTGTGCCAACTGCGAAAATCCCTACAAGCGCTACACCCAGAACCTCCCGTTTACCATGCCCGAGGTCAGCGCGCCCAAGTTCCCTGACCGTCAGGTGAATCTGAAGGACTTTGGTGCTGTAGGCGATGGTATCACCCTGAACACCGATGCTTTTGCCAAGGCCATCGAACAACTGAGCAATCAGGGCGGTGGTCGACTGCTGGTTCCTGCTGGTGTATGGTTTACAGGACCTATTGAGTTGAAGTCGAACATCAATCTCCATCTGGAGGTGGGTGCCGTCATCCTGTTCTCAGGCGACGACAAGCTCTACTCCATCATCAAGACCTCGTTCGAAGGTCTGGAAACCCGCCGTTGTCAGTCGCCACTCTCGGCCAATGGCTGTGAGAACATTGCCATTACTGGTCGTGGTGTCATCGATGGTAATGGTCAGTGCTGGCGTCCTGTCAAGAAAGGCAAGATGACTGCTGGTCAGTGGAAGGAAGTGCTGGCACGCCCAGGCGGTGTCAAGGTACGCGACGACTACTGGGTACCTTCACAAGGCTATGCCGATGCCGAGAAGAATGCAAACATGAATGTTCCCAAGGCTTCGACAGATGCCGAGTGGAATGCCATCAAGCGCTTCCTGCGCCCTGTGATGATCTCGCTGGTCAACTGCAAGAATGTGCTCCTGCAGGGTGTCATCTTCCAGAACTCTCCTGCTTGGAACATCCATCCGCTGATGTGCGAAAACGTCATCATCGACAATGTTCTCGCCCGCAACCCCGCCTACGCACAGAATGGCGATGCCCTTGATTTAGAGTCATGTAAAAACGCCCTTATCGTCAATTCAAAGTTCGATGCTGGCGACGACGGCATCTGCATCAAGAGCGGTAAGGACAAGGACGGACGCCTGCGTGGTCGTCCCTGCGAAAATGTGGTGGTCGACGGCTGTACTGTCTTTGCCGGACATGGCGGCTTTGTAGTCGGTTCCGAGATGAGCGGTGGCGTCAGAAACATTTTGGTAGAGAACTGTCAGTTCCTGGGCACTGATGTCGGTCTGCGCTTCAAGTCGACACGTGGTCGTGGCGGTATTGTGGAGAATATCTTCATCCGCGACATCTCTATGACCGACATCAAGACCGATGCCATCACGTTCAACATGTATTATGGCGGCAAGTCGGTGGCTGAGATGCTAGCCGATGGCGACAATCCTGACAACACGACGAAGATGCCCGTCACCGAGGAGACGCCCATCTTCCGCAACATCGACATTCAGAACATCGTCTGCAACGGTGCTGGACGCGCTATGGAGTTCAACGGACTGCCCGAAATGCCTATCAAGGGCATCAACCTGAAGAACATCGTTATCAAGGCCAAGAAGGACGCTACCTTCACCAATGCCGAAAACATCACGAAGGAAAACATCAACATTGTGGTTGAATAAGCAATCGTTTTAGTGGAAAGTGGAATCTTTCCACTTTCCACTTCTATAATAATGGGGAAATCATGCGTGTCAAGCTCTCCCAGAGACGTGGGAAGAACGTCGGATGCATCCATGAGGAGACGTTCTCGAGCGTGACACACAGCGACTGGTCGTCCAAAAAGACCTTCTTCAGGCGCAGCGCCGTACCTTGGTCGTAAATAAATACGTTAGCCTCGAAATTATTCTCAAACGAACGGAAATCGGTATTGGTCGAGCCACAGGTTACCAATGCGTCGTCGATGACCATCAGTTTCGAATGCATGAAGCCCGGCTCATAGAGATACACCTTGGCACCTGCCTCGTGGAGTTCACGCAAGTAAGACCGCGACGCCCATTCCGTAAAGCGGGCATCAGAATGGCGTGGACACAGTATGCGCACATCGACACCCGCCATCGTGGCTGTCTTCAGGGCAAAGAGCACAGGTTCGTTGGGGATAAAATAAGGCGTCTCAAGATAGATATAACGACGGGCAGCCGTAATGGCACGGACATAGCCCTGCATAATCTCCGGATAGCGTGCTGTGGCACTGCTGGTCACCACCTGCGCCACTGGCGAATGTGGAGTGTTAAGTGTGGAATGCTGAACGTCTGTGGGATAGTAGTCGCGATTGGTAATCAGTGTGCGGTCCACGAAATACCAGTCTACCAGAAACGCCCGTTGCAGGGAGTAGACGATAGGTCCCTGCAGGCGCAGCATCGTGTCACGCCAAGGTTGTTCGTCCGTTCCCTTCACATAGCGCAGAGCGATATTCATGCCCCCGATATAGCCCACCACACCATCGATTACTATGATTTTTCGGTGGTTGCGGTAGTTTACCTTGCTGGTAAACGTGGGGAAATGTACGGGCAAGAAAGGTTGCACCTCAATACCACCCTCTCGCATCCGTTCGAAGAAACGGTGTGGTACCCGCCAGCATCCTACATCGTCGTATATGACACGCACCTTAACGCCCTGACGAGACTTATCAATCAGCGCATCGGCTATCAGATTACCCAGCGCATCTTCCTCGAAGATATACATCGAGATATGGATGTGATGCTTCGCCTGTCCAATGTCGGCCAGCAGTTCAGGAAAGAAGCTATAGCCATCGGTCATGATGTCGACAGCAGCCACTTTGAAAGGCAGCGAGAGATTCTGATTGATAAACAGGTCGACGAGCTGTTTGTGACTATCAGCCACATGCAGGTCCTGCTGCTCGACAAAACCCAGCATCGAGCGCTTCGACAACTGGTCTAGAGAACGTTGCGAGACGAGACGTTCACGGCGGTGGTTGATGCCAAAGAAAACGTAGAGCACAATGCCCACCAGCGGCAGGAAGAGGATGACCAAAGCCCACGCCATCGTCTTGGCGGGCTGGCGGTTGTCCATCACGACATGGATTACCGTCAGTGCTATCACGCCCCACAACAGCGTCATGCTAATGATGTAAAACAATCCTCCCATCCCTTAACTTCTCTAACTTCTTTAACTTCTCTAACTTCTTTAACTTCTCTAACTCCTCTAACTCCTTAAACTATCACATCCGATCCCCGTTGGCGGGCCAAGGCGTTACGTAGTTCCTGCGTTTGCTTGTACTCCTCCATCAGTTCACGGATGAGTTCCATGTCCGAACCGGCCTCTTTCAGTTGACGCTGTACCTCCTTCATGTGCTGATTAACGATATCCATGCGGAAGTCCAGAATCAGGTGCTGCATGCGCTGGCGGAGGTCACGTTCACTCTCCTGACGTTCAAAGCTGCGACTCAGCTGGTGACTGTCAATGCCCAGCATCAAGGCCAACTGACTGATTTCCGGATCAGGGTGTTGCATGAAGTAGCGATCGGCCTTGAAGTCCTTATCACCAGAGTGTTCGACAGCCTCGCGCAACACCTTATTATATAAAGGTGTCGAGAACGACAGGTTGTCCTGCGACAGGTCGTAGTCCACATACTGCGCTACATTCAGACTGACCGTCGACCCGTCGTCCGCTTCCAGGTCGCTGAAGATGATCTCGTCGCCATGACGGATAATGTTCTGGATAATCAGTCGTTCAACGGTGCTCTCGAACGAGAGACGATAGAACGACGTATCCTCCTGTTGAGGTTGATTGTCCGATTGGCGGCGTTGTTCCTCGCGCTCGGCAGTCTTGCGCTGTTCTTCCCTATCGCCGGCAATATATTTATTCGTCTGCGTGATCAGCGTGCGCTCGTCCACCTCCAGTCGTCGGGCACACTCACCGATATACGTGGCACGTACTATCGGATCGGGAATGACACTCACCGAACGCACGATGCTATTGATGGCCTCGGCACGCTTGATGGGGTCCTTCACGTTCTTCAGCATCAGCTCGGTCTTAAACTGGATGAAATCCGTCTGGTGGGCCTCAATATAGTCCTTAAACTGCTGCGAGGTATGCTTGCGGGCAAACGAATCGGGGTCATCGCCATCGGGCAACAACAGCACCTTGACATTCATACCCTCCTGCAACAGCATGTCTGTTCCGCGCATGGCAGCATGGATACCAGCCTCGTCGCCATCATAGAGCAACACGATATTGGACGTGAATCTGCGCAATAGTTTAATCTGATATACACTCAGTGCCGTTCCCGAGTTGGCCACCACATTCTCCAGTCCGCACTGGTGCATGGCAATGACGTCGGTATAGCCCTCCACCATATACACGCAGTCTTCTTTCACAATGGCCTTCTTGGCCTGGTAGATACCGTACAACTCACGTTCCTTATGATAAATCTCCGAATCGGGCGAATTGACGTATTTCTGCTGCACACCCTTCGTGGCGGCATCAAGCTTTCTGCCACCAAAGGCCACCACCTTGCCGCTGACGTTCAGCCACGGGAAAATGGCACGACCGGCAAAACGATCGTAGAGTCCTTTCTCATTCTCTCCACAAAGCCCCGTTTTCACCAGGAACTCCTGCTGGTATCCCTTGCGCTTTGCCTCGTTGGCCAGGGCATCACGCTTCGTGAGGGCAAAACCCAACTGGAATTTCTCGATGATGTCGTCACGGATGCCACGACTGCGGAAATACTGCTTGCCAATGGCCTGTCCGTCGACGTCGTTCTTCAGAATCTCATGGAAATACTGACACGCCCACTCGTTCACCACAAACATCGACTCACGCTCCGACTGCTCGCGTTTCTCGTCTTCGTTCAATTCACGCTCCTGAATCTCAATGTTGTATTTCTTCGCCAGCCAGCGCAGTGCCTCAGGATAGGTAATCTGCTCGTGCTTCATCAGAAAATTCACGGCATTACCACCCTCGCCACAGGCAAAACACTTACAAATCTGGCGGGCTGGTGACACCATGAACGAAGGTGTTTTGTCGTCGTGGAAGGGACATAGTCCTTTATAGTTAACCCCCGCCTTGCGCAGGTTAACAAACTCGCCCACCACATCCACGATGTTCACGGCATCCATAATCTTATCGACGGTCGCTCTGTCAATCATGCCTGCAAAGATACAAATAAGCAAGAACAATTCAAAATAAATGTTGCACAAAATGCGTGCTTTGTGCACAAAAAGGCTGTTTTTGTGCATTTTATTTGGCTGTGTGCCCAAAAAGTCGTACCTTTGCAGCCGATTTTCAAAAAGGATATCATTTTTACACATTATTATAATAATATGGCATTAAAAATTGTAGTACTTGCTAAGCAGGTACCCGACACAAGAAACGTGGGAAAGGACGCCATGACTGCCGAAGGCACCGTCAACCGCTCTGCCCTTCCCGCCATCTTCAATCCCGAAGATTTGAACGCCCTGGAACAGGCTCTTCGTCTGAAGGAGCAGAACCCAGGCTCTACAGTAGGAATCCTCACGATGGGGCCTCCACGTGCAGGTTAGATTATCCGTCAGGGACT